>ERZ1090868.187-NODE-187-length-34066-cov-54.661227_pt1 | contig 34066 bp, 37 predicted proteins | sample MGYA00478475_ERZ1090868 | MGnify/ENA primary metagenome ERZ1090868 (study PRJEB33644, sample SAMEA5815747) | chicken gut metagenome | biome: Chicken; feature: Gastrointestinal Tract; material: Caecum | place: Ireland | collected 2019-01-01 | study: A study of the...
AATTATAAACATACGAAAAATTAGTAAATGCGTTTTTTAAATTAGTGAAAGACATCGATAAGGTTATAGAGCCCGGTCTTTCAAAAGTGTAATCTACAAAAATTGTATTTGTTAATATTAATTTATGGACATATTTATTGAGATTAAAAAAGAAAAGAAAATCTTCCTGTGTAGCCGTTTTTTCATTAAAAAGGACATTATTATTTTTGATAATATCTTTTCTAATTACTAATCTGAATGCTTGCCAAGGTGGTTGTATTTTATTAGCAATATATAGATTACAAATTTTTTCTAAGGAATCCATAGCTATATCTTTTTTTAGCTGCAAATTCAAATTTATATTTGGAGCCTTACTTTCTGAGTTTACAGCTTTCATCCCACCTACAATTACTTCAGGATTTTTTTTAATACATATTCTCTGTATCTTTTCTAATACAAATTTATCATGTAATTTGTCATCACCATCCAAGAATACAATATAATTTCCTTTCGAAATTAAAATTCCCGCATTTCTTGCTGATGATAATCCCCCATTTTTTTTATTGACTAAAACTATTCTGCTATCTTTTTGTGCTTCTTTCTCTATTATCCGTTTAGTATCATCCGTAGACCCATCATTAACTACTATTAATTCAAAATTTGTATACGTCTGCATTAATACACTTTTAATAGATCTAGCAACATATTTCTCTATATTATAGGCAGGAATAATTACTGAAAATTGCATTTTAACCTCTTAATTTCACTGCATCTAAATAGTATTGATATAATTTTTCATATTGTTTTTCAATATTATAGTTGCCACTTTGCGTCTTCTTTTTTGCTCTGTCATTAACCTTTATATTATCAATCCAAATCGAAGTTCCTTTATTAACAGGTAGTAACTTAACGCTATTAGAATAAATTACTGTTGGATCAATATTACTAGAAATTAGAGATTTTACACCATTTGCCTGTGCTTCTATTCCTACAACAGGTAACCCCTCATATAAAGATGGAAGTAAGAAAATATCAAAAGCCGAATAGAATTTTTCAGTACTTTTTATACCTTCAATTCTTATAACTTTATTCTTACAATTTTTTTTCTGAATATAAGTATCTATTTTTTTCTCATCTTCTGGTGTACCATTACCTATCATAAACAAAACGGCATCAGAATTTTTCTTTAAATAATCAGAAAAAATATCAATCAAAAATTTATCATTCTTCTGATTAACAATTCTTCCAATTTTACCTAGCACTAATGTGTGATCACTTATATGGTATTTGTTTCTAATTTCATTTCTAGCTTGATTATCAAACTTATATTTATCCAAATTAATTGCATTATATACAATATGGAAATTTCTATTTCCATACATATATTTTCCAGCATTTTCACCGCATGCAACTAAATTCGTTGAAAATATTATGCATAACTTCTTAAAAAGCGTTGATAATTTTGGATTAATATTATCAATATCTTGAGCAATATGAGAATGTGAAATCCTAACCGGTACCCTACAAAACCAAGCTACAGATAGGGGAAAGAAGTTAACTAAATTCATATGTGCTTCAACAATATCCGGTTTTTCTTTTTTTATCAGTCTATATGTAGCAAACAAGTTTTTTATGGGATGTTTAGCTTTAAAGGGAACTCTATAAGTCTTATTTCCAATGCTTTGTTCCAACTTGAGTTTAGTAACATTTGGCTTATGTTGGTACACAATTATCTCACTTACATTATTTTTTTTATTCAATCTACTTGTATAATTGGTTAAAAATTGTGTTACACCATCATTGCCTATTCCAGAGACGAAATGCATAATCTTGATTTTTTTCATTTCAATTAACTAGACCCTCATAAATTCTACCTAATTTTAAAGTTGTATCCTTTATATCATATCCATGTTCAGCAACTACCCTACTTTGTTCAATTCTTTCCACATTATTCAAAAGTTTAACATTCTTCAAAACTAATTTTGCTATTTCTTTATCATCAGAATCTAAACTAAACGATTGAATATGCTTAGTCACAAAGGCTTCTTTAGGAATAGAATCTGCTACGAAAGTTGGCAAGCCTGAGCACTGTGCTTCTACAGCAGATATGCCTAAACCTTCATAAAGTGATGGTATTATTACTGCATCCATAGCTGATAAATACCTATAAACATCCGTTTTTTTACCTAAAAGCATTACTTTATTATTTAGTTTTAGCTTTTGAACAGTATCTTTAATTTTCTTTCTGAGTTTACCATCACCTATAAGTAGTAACTTAGTATTTGGATTTATATGTTGAATCTCATTAAAAATGTAAATTAGTCTTTCATGATTCTTTTGTTGACTAAATCTACCTACATTGCCAAATACTACAGTATTAGGAGAAACATCTAGTTGTTTTCGAATATCATTTCTATTCTCAATTGAAAATCTAAATTTCTTAGTATCTATACCATTCCTTAATACAGTAGCGTCTTTATCAAACATAAAGTTAGCAGCAGATTTAGAACAAGCTATACGATAATCTGGTATATTTCTAATTAACTTTCTATTTATTTTATGTAATTCCTTCAGTACTAAATTATTAATACTTGGTGAAGTGTTATGGGAATGTACTATAATTTTGGGACGCTTCTTTAACCTATTAGCCCAAATTATAGGTAAACAATTCGCCAAAGAATTTTTATTAAAATGAATTATGTCGTAATTTTGATTCATTATATTTAGCATAGCCTTTTTATAATGAATTATTTTCTTTTCAGAAGGAATAAAAAAGATCTTAGAGCCATTAGCTAATATCTTTCTTTGATATTCCGCTCTACCTGTTGCTATAAAATCAAGTTGAAATTTATTCTTATCAATATTTTCATCAATGTTACAAAGTAGAGACTCAATTCCACCCAAATTATTAGTTAAAAGTACATGTAATATTCTAATTTTTTTGATCATACTAAATGCTTCTTATAAATTTGCTTATATTGCTGGGCCATTATTCTTGAATTGTAGTGATTTATTACTTCATTTTTAGCATTTGTAATTACTTGATCAAAATTGTTTTTATTTTTTACTTTTCTTACTATTTCTATATAGTTAGAAACAGAATCACAAATATAACCATTTTGACCATTATGAATTACATCCCTATTTCCAACTACATCTGAAACAATACATATCTTTTTCATATACATTGCCTCAAGAAGTGCCATTGGCAGGCCTTCCCATAATGAAGTAAGAATAAATATATCTGTATCAGCCAAATAATTTAAAGCTGTCTTATTATCGACCCATCCCGTAACTTTAATATTAGGAGTTGTCAATTTATCCCTAAGCTCTCCATCACCGATCCAAATAAAGTCTACATTTGGAAATGATTCAGCAATTCGATTAAACATTACTGGATTCTTTTGTAGGGAGATACGGCCTAAAGTTGCAATTTTTAAATGATCGAAATTAGTCTGATGATCCATATTTATACCATCAAACTCTTTAAGATTTATACCATTGTCAACATAGGTCGCATTAGAGGTTAATTCTTTAGTAATCTCATATTCACCTTTGCTACAAGCAATTGTTTCGATATTCTTAAACGCAAACGCTTTTTCAAGTAATTTATAAAAAGCTTTTTTTTGATTGCTAATATCAGCCATCAAAAAACTATAACCATGTGGAGTATAAAAAACAGGAACTTTACTATTTCTAAACAAAAACCTTCCAAGAATACCCGCCTTTGATGAATTCAAATGAATAATATCAGGCTTGACTTTATTAGCAATTCTCTTCATTTCTAGTAAAGCCTTTGTATCACGTAATAAAGAAATACTTCTCTGATAATTTTGAACCTTTATCAAATGTATTCTTTTATCGAAATATTTTTTAAAGTTTTTAGGCGTTTGTTTACGCAAACCATATGCAATATATATATCATATTCATCACATAATTCGTTGGTCAAATTAACCAGATATGTAAATACGCCTCCACCGAAGGCCTCAACAAAATATAATATTTTTTTCTTTCTCATAAAAAGCCTTAATATGCTCCATTAGGATGAATAACCACCCCAATAGTCTTAATAATCAACTTCAAATCTTCCAATATTCCAGAATGGTTGATATATACAATATCAAGCCAGACCATTTCATCAAAATCAGCTTCATTACGCTTAGTAACTTGCCATAAGCCTGTACAGCCCGGCATAACCATCAATCTCTGTTTATCATAATCAGTATATTCTTCCACTTCTGATGGTAGAGGCGGACGCGGACCAACTAACGACATATCACCAATTAGGACATTCCATAATTGTGGCAATTCATCAAGACTATATTTACGAATCGTATGCCCAATCTTAGTGATTCTTGGGTCATCCTTAATCTTGAACATTGCCCCATCAATTTCGTTTTGATCTTCTAATTGATCAATCATTTGATCCGCATTAACGATCATTGAACGAAATTTGTACATTTTAAATGGCTTGCCATCTTTACCAATTCGCTCTTGCGAATAAAATGCTGGCCCACCATCTTCATGTCTGATTCTTATTATTAAAAACAAAAACAACGGAGATAATATAATTAACCCAAATGCACTGGCCAGTATATCAATTACTCGCTTAACTGTATGATATACGGGCCGGCCATTTACTTTTGCCGGATTAACCTGTAGTTTCTCCATTAGCATCATTGCCTCTTACACTCTAGTCTCTGATCTATTAAATACACTCTCTGTTAATATTACCACGCTCTATGCAGCTTAGATGCAAACTTGCATATTTACATCAAAAATTAAAATAACCAGAACTTCTTTTTCTGCTTCAATGGGTGCCAATCCATCTGAACTGGGTCGCCATTGATGATACTTCTAGCATTATCTTGCCACTGCTGAGCTAGGTCTTGACTGAATTCTTGACTCATCTTTTTATAAGCTTCACTCAATTGATACTGCCGTCTCGGCAAATCGTGTGCGTCAGATGCAAAGGTACATCCCTGCCCCGCCGCAATCAACTTACGCGACATCTCTTCGATCTTCTTGCCAAAGATCCCTGTATAAGAGCTGGCAGTAATCTGCACCAAGCAGCCTTGCTCCAGCATCCCTTGCAAGATCTCGGGTTCCTTCAAGATGCGGCTATTGCGCTCTGGGTGCACAATAATCGGCGTAATCCCGCGCTGCATCACCTTGAAGATTGTGTCCTGCGCATAAGTTGGCACATCATCACTTGGAAATTCCAATAGCATATAAGTTCCATCTTCATCGCAGAACAAGATATCGTCCTGATCAAGTGCGTCAATTAAGTCACCTGACAAGCGAACTTCCTGTCCGGGGAAGACTGTCAACGGGATCTTAGCTTCATCTAACTTCTTTTGGTAAAGATCAGTTAGCCAGATAATATCATCTTTGTGATTCGTATAGCGACCATTCAGTGTATGCGGCGTACAAATCGCATGCGTTACGCCATCTTTGACCGCAGCCTTGGCTAACTTAATTGAAGTGTCCCAATCTTTTGAGCCATCATCAATGCCAGGCAAGATGTGGCAGTGAATATCGACTAAAACCATTATTGATCGTCACTCTTTTTTCTACCGAACAGGCCCTTTTTCTTCTCAGCGCCATATCCATAACCATAGCCATACCCGTAGCCGTAACCATAGCCACCGTTTTCAGCTCTAATATCGTTCATAACGTAGCCTAGAATTCGAGCCTTAGCAAACTTCAGCATTTGCACAGCTCTAGTAATCCCAGCCTTTTGCGTAACGCCTTGACGCACTACTAAAACTACACCATCAAGGTGACTAGCCAATTCTTGCGTATCAGACACTTCAAGAACAGGCGCCAAGTCAACGATAACCATATCGTAATGTGACTTAACCAATTCAATGAAGGTTTCCATTCTACGTGAACCAATCAATTCAGCTGGATTAGGTGGAATCGGACCAGAAGTCAAGATTGACAAGTTATCAATTCCACTTTCTTCAACTACATCATTTAAGTTGATTTCGTCAGCTTCTGAAGTAAGAACAGTTGTCAAACCAGTATTGTTCTTAACGTTGAATGTACTGTGCAAAGTTGGACGACGCAAGTCGGCATCAATTAATAAAGTCTTGCGTCCTGCTTGGGCATAAGTAATCGCCACGTTAGCCGTGACAGTTGACTTACCTTCACTAATGTTGGCTGAAGTAAAGGCTAAAGTATTAATTTCTTCATCAACTGCCATGAAGTTAATGTTAGTTCTAATTGTTCTAAATTGTTCAGCTACCGCACTACGAGGATCAGCAACTGTGATTAATTGGGCACCATGCTTAATCGTATCATCGGTACCACGTTTTTTTCTAAATAATGACATTCGCTTCTCCTTTCCTATACTCGACGGCTTCTACGCTTAGGACCATTAGAATTATTTTTCTTTCTTCTAATAGTAAATGATGATGACACATGGAAGTGGGAAACTTGACCTAAGTCAACCAAACCTAAGTTATCAGTCAAGAATGCATCGTCCTTAACTGTAGTGTCGGTCATTTCACGAATTAAAATTACGGCAAAGCTTAAGACCAAACCGATTACAAAACCAGCTAAAGTAAAGAGCTTCACGTTAGGTGATGATTGACTGCCATTAGTAGCTGGCGCAACAATCGTAACGTTGTTAATGTTCATAATGTTAGGGATTTGGTCTCTAAATGAACGTGCCACAGCATTTGCTTCAACCTTAGCCTTTTCAGGTGTATCTGCAGTAGCAGAAATTGAGAAGACCTGTGATTGTTGTTGGGTATTAACTGAAACGCTCTTAGCTAATTCGCTAGTAGAAACGCTGTAGCTCTTACCGCTACGTTCAACTACTTCTGGTTGAGCCTTTCTTACTAATACTCGGCGACCTTCTTCATTAGTTCTGTACTTAGCTGGTCTAGCCTTTCTTACTACACGTACAGGGTTAGCCAAACGATCTGATGCGTCCTTCAAGATAACGTGACTAGTTACAATATCCTTATAGGTAGTAACCATTTGCATGTTAGCTTGTTGAGTTGTATATGCTGCATTCGGGTCATTCTTGTTAGCCTTTTGGTTAACCAAAATCTGCGCATTAGAAGTATACTTTGGTGAAATAATAAAATTAGCGACGCCCCAGCCGACTAAAGCCAAACCAACACTCCAGATAATCAATGCCCAGATGTGGCGACGGCAAATTTGTAGCAATTGAGTAAGATCAATCGTATTTTCAGTTTGCTTTTGCTCTTGTTCCATTTACCTTTTCCTTTAATAGCGATTAATGATTCATAATATAGCTTGACTTATTAGCAGCTACCTTAACATGTGGCAATTCTAGCGCCGTTCTGATCTTGTCAGAAACTCGTTGACGCTCATCTTTACTTACCACTTCAATTTCCATTGTGCCAAACTTAGGGTTTTGCGTTTCTTTACTTACACCCTGAGCATGATCTTGAGAAAGATTGTTAGTGGCTTTTCTATAATCCATAGCAATCTTGTACATTTGGTTCATGGTTAAGTCAGTTTGCATCTCATTAGAAATAGAATTCAAGAAACTTGAATTAAGCAAAGTTGAAGGTGAAACAGACTTCTTAAGCAAGGCCATAATTACCAAGCGGTCACGCTCTTGTCTACCATAATCCTGACGAGGGTCACCATGACGAAGTTGGGCAAATGCTAAAGCCTTTTTACCATTCATATGATAAGTTTGGCCTTTGACAAAGCTATAACCCATATTGTTGAAAGTTAATGGAGAAGTTACATCAATTCCCCCAACTTGGTCAATTGCCTTCTTCAGACCGCCCATGTTGATCATGATGTAGCCATCAATTGGAACACTGTAATATTTATCAAGTGTCTTAATTGTTTCACTAACCCCGCCCAATGTATAAGCTGAGTTAATCTTAGTTACACCATATTGTGGGTAATCTGGGAAGATTGCGTTTGAGTCACGTGGAATTGAGACAATGCTTGTACTATTGGTCTTAGGGTTGATTGACATCATCATGATGGTATCAGTTCTACCCTTCCAGTGACGACCCATGGCACCAGTATCTGTACCCAATAACAGGATATTAATTGGCTTTTTCTCATTCAGTAAATTATCAAGAGTACGTCCTTTATTACTCTTGGTAGTCTTAGCAACGGGAGTGTACATGTTTTGCGTCGTATCACGCAAATTCTTGTAGATCATCCCGCAAACAAAAAGACCGACTACAATGATCACGCCAATAACAATCCAAAAACCGCGCCAGAACTTACGGTGACGACGGTGGTGATGATGGCGATGACGATGTATCGGTTTATTACTTGATTCTGCGTTATTTTCCATTTTAATCCTCTTAATCTTATAATCGTTACTATTATATACTCAAGAACCCATTTTGACCACCCTTACAAGGTTTACATGCGGCAAATACTTTGAGTAGAAATGAAAAATGCATCCCTCAAAAATGGAATGCATGCTACAGAGTTAATGTATTTTCTATGTATGTTTGTTCCTTACTTTAATTTTATCAGTTTACATACTCATTCCAAGCTTCATCTTTCCATCTGACAGTCATCAATTATCCTCCAGAAGCTTGTGATGAGAAATTGAAGTCCCCTTTTTATATTCTTCATACCTGGTCTTAAGTACATTCATATTTTCATTACTGTAAAAAGGACTTGCTTTAACTTCAAATGGAATTTTTCTTTCATTAACTAAAGCCTTCGTAGCTATGTTAATCCAAACCGAAAAATTCAATCCCATATCCGCCAATAATTCTTCAGCCTCGTTCTTTAATTCAGGATCCATACGAGCTGTAATCTTTGTATCTTTCATTGTTGTTATCACCTTGCCTTACATTGTACTTACATTGTATCATATAAATAAGGCTAAACTAGCAAAAAGCATCTACAACTATGTTAAGTATTGATAGGAGTTGATTAATTATGCTAAATATTGAAGAATCAATTAAAGAATTTGAAACATATTTTCAAGGCAAGCCTAATGAAGTTGAAGTAGTTACACGAACTATAGCAGTAGTGAATAAGAAAGATCAGCATAAAAATAAATAATTCTACTTGCATCCTTCAAAACACATCTTACGAGTGGTCATTTGACCGCTTTTTTTCTACCTCTTTCCAATCAATTCGACTTCTTTCCTTATTATAAGGATCTGTAATACAATAAACTTAACAACAAACAACGAGGTGTTTTTATGATTGATAATCAACCTAAAAAAACAAAAGCTTATATCGCGGGCGTAAACTTAAACGACCCAAACTTCGAATACTACATGACCGAGCTGGCTAACTTAACTGAAGCCAACAATATGGAAGTAGTTGGGCAAAGTTTTCAAAACGCAGAATCAATTGTCGCCGGAACTTACTTCGGTGTCGGCAAAATCAATGAAATTAGAACTATGGCTCAGGGATTGAAAGCCAAGGTATTAGTCTTAAATGATGAATTGACACCGGTCCAAATCCGTAACTTGGAAAAATTAACCAAGATGCGGGTAATCGATCGGACGGAATTGATCCTTGAGATCTTTTCTAACAGAGCGCGTACCAAGCAAGCTAAATTGCAGGTACAGCTAGCACGATTGCAATATGAACTCCCCCGTTTGCATCCCTCCGAGAACAACTTGGACCAGCAGCGTGGTGGTGGCTTCGCTAACCGTGGTGCCGGTGAAAGTAAACTAGAATTGAACCGGCGGACAATTGGCAAGCAAATTTCAGCCATCAAGAAAGAATTGAAGGCTGTTGCCGGTCAAGAAGAAATCAAAGCGGCACGACGCAACCAAAGCCGCCTACCTAAAGTTGCCTTAGTTGGCTACACTAATGCCGGCAAGTCAACCACGATGAACGGCTTATTGCGGGAGTTTTCTAAAGAAGCTGCTGACAAGCAAGTTTTTGTCAAGAACATGCTTTTTGCCACGCTTGACACCAGTGTGCGGCGGATCGACTTGAAAGACAACTTTAGCTTCATTCTGTCTGACACTGTCGGTTTCATTTCTAAACTGCCCCACAACTTGGTTGAATCTTTCAAGGCTACTCTGCAAGAAACGCGTGATGCTGATTTATTAATCAACGTTGTTGACGCCTCTGACCCGAACATGGTGCAAATGATTCGGACAACGCAGAACGTTTTGGATGAAATTGGCGTTAAGGAAATTCCGATGATTACCGCCTACAACAAGGCTGATAAGACTGATCGCAATTACCCACAGATCGAAGGCGACGACATTCTTTATTCCGCCATCGATCCAAAATCGATCAAACTACTGGCTGACTTGATCACCAAGCGCGTTTTTGCCAACTATGAAAAGTTTGACTTGATCCTACCACTAAGTGCAGGCAAGGAACTGGCTTACCTGCATGATCACGCCCAAGTTTTACGTGAAGACTACCAAGACGATGGCGTACACATCGAAGCGAACATCGCGCCCGACGACCAAGGACGCTTCCGTCAATATTTGGCCTAACTAGACTAGGAAAAATATGAAAAAACATAATCTGCTGTTCCTTTTTGCTCTCACATTTTTGTTAGTTCCTACTAACACGCCTGTAATGGCTGCTAAATATAGTGCTAGTGAGGCAAAAAAGGTGCGCACTTTTCAAAAAAGCTATCATCGTTTGAGCCAGAAGAATTACAATCAGGCTACGCTCTTTGCCGTGCAGCCAAATTTTGGTATTCCTTTTTCAGCAGGAGTGCTTGACCCTGATTACATCAAAACTTCAATGGCTTACGTTAATTATTACCGCTCATTAGTTGGACTACCTGATGACGCTAACTATGCTAATGACAACGTTAACGCCCAGCTTGGTGCTGCAGCTCTTGCTTCAGTCAATGCGGAACAAAATCTGCGAGCCCATGGCTTACAAAGCTACGCCAAGCCCGACTACATCAGCGATACTGACTGGGATACAGCGGAAAATACCACATTGGGCAATATCAATTTTTCAGAATCAACTAGCGGAACCACGGCTGGCGAGATCGTTACCGATCTGATACGTGAAGATAATAATATTGCAGGTAATGGCAACATTGGTCACCGTGGTATGATCCTGTCGACGCGAGCCACCCGAATGGGAATTGGTGCTGCTTATGGTACTAAAAATAATGTCTTGTATTCTGTTGAACATGGACTATTTGCTGATGATATTTTGCGTCAGCCTGTGAAAAGCCGAATCGTTTATCCAGCTGCCGGCGTTTTTCCTTACGAATTAGTTGGTGGTAAAACGCAATGGTCTTACTCAACAACCGAGCGAATTTCTGGTCAGCCGAAAATTTACATCACGGATTTGACCACCAAGAAAAAGCGGCAAGCGACACAGGTGCGCAACTTCGGCACTGCTCTTTATGGTGACGGCTACACAACGACAATCACTTACCGACCTGGCAAAACCAAGTTGATCAACACGCACAAGTACCATGTACAAATCGGCAAACATTATAGCTACAGTTTCAGATTTTTCAGGCAAAATAGCACATTGAAAAATAAACAGATTGTAAAGCATCGAAAATGAAATACGTTGATATGCAAAACGGCTCAAGCAGTTGTACATCCTGCTTGAGCCGTTTTAGATAGTAACAAATATTGTAGTCTGTTCAACAATCTTCATGTAAAATAATATTTAGGTCTATTGTAGCGGTTAGCTACCGCTAAGACTTAGTAACTTTAGCATGGCTACACACCCCTCGATCAATTCTTAAGTTATGGAGGTGGAAGCTATGCATAATTGGGTAGACTGGAGAAGTAGGCTTCCAAATGATTGCTTGGGCTATTGCGTATGCGATAACAAAAAAAGCTAATCACAAGGATTAGCCGAAACAACAGTCATCTTAAGTTACGATTGGAGTTAGCGACTGGTACTCGCTAGCTCCTTTTCTTTTATTATTTTAATATGATTTAGAATTTATTGCAATGTTTAGAAGCGCTTATTCTACGCCAATGACGTAACGCATGATGAATCAATAGCTTGTTATACCAAGCATAATTGTGCTTCATATAATTATAGGCGGTTGTAAAATTTTCCAGTTGGCTAGCCGCAATGAATTGATTGCCTGTCCAATGCCAATCCTGAGTAGGATAATATAAAATTTTCACTCGGATTACCCTTCCTACTGTAATAATTGCCCGATCATGATGATAACGCGTGCGAGCAACATTGAGGTAGCTACCAATTAAAGTATTGCGCCAGTATCGATTATGCAGATAATTTTTTCCAAAAGTAAGGCCTTGCGCAATACCTTAGAAATGCAGTACCATTCGCGTTTGCCGTTAGGCAATTCAACCAAACACCAAAGATATTGGTGTCTCTTCGCCATTCAATCCACCCCTTCTAATTAATATCGGCTTTAATTATACCGCTACTAGCTATTCAGTTAGAAAATCAATAATGTCAGAAAATATTAGGTCATGATGTCAAATCTATTCAACTGACATCATTTGTCCTAAGAACGCATTTACCGCTTGCTTAATATACTCGCTGCAAAGGTGAGTATACTGCGTTGAATTTCTGGACATGGCTCTGCTTAAACGGTCTTGATGGGTGTCATTTTAATCCCTTCTTTAATTTTTGCTATAATTTTCTCCACACTGAAAATTATGACAAAAAAACTAAAAAATTTCAGTACAGAGAAAATTATGACAAAAAAAAGTAGAATTTTTCAGTCTAGAGAAAATTTTTATCAATACAAAAAAGCAAGCGCATTAATCGCCTGCCTAAAAGTATTCAAAATTACTTCTCTATAGTACTCTCTTAGCAATTGATGGTGTAAAGTAACTCGATACCGTTTGCAAAATAGTACCTTGCTCCGGTGTTGCTGCATTTACATATTGATTGTTTCCTACATAAATTGCAACATGGTATGGAGCTGTCGTTGAACCCCAGAAGACTAAGTCACCTGGCTGCAAATTGTTTAATGGAACAGTTTGACCTACCTTAACTTGATCGTAAGTTGTTCTTGGCAAGTTAACGCCGGCCGCTTTTTGGTAAACATATTGTACTAAGCCAGAACAGTCAAATGAATCTGGACCTTCTGCACCCCAGACATAATTCTTACCTATCTGTTGTTTAGCTAGCGCAACAATTGAAGCGGCCTTACTAGTAGCTTGCGTTGAAGAAGTTTGGTTAGTATTTTGGCTAGTCTTCTTGATTGCCGTATTAACAATTTGCTTAGCCTTCTTCACCTTAGCTATCTTTTCAGCCTTCTTCTGAGTAGCCGTTTTAGTAGCTACTGCCGCTGTCTTCTTATTAACAGTAGTCTTTGTCTGCTTAGCTTCCGTTTTCTTAACAGTTGGTGCTTGCGATACTTCTGCTTTTTCTCCAGCAGTAACATCTACGGTATAACGCGCTTCAATCCATTCACGCGTTCCAACCTTGTACCACAAGTTGCCCTTCTTATCGAGTGCAGTCTCAGCTACATTCCAGACCGTGCCGTCCTTAGCACGGTAGCCCATGAATTGACCATTCTCATAGTTGGTCCAAATATTCAGGCTCTTACCTGGTAAATAGCTAATCTTAACTTGCTTAATCGCAGTAAAATTAGCTGCACGAACAGTTTTCATTGATGTGATTGCGGAAACACCCGTAACGGTCAGGGCTGCAGCCGCTCCCACTTTAAAAAAATTATGTTTCATAATTGAATCCCCTTGGTAGCGAAACAGGTGAAAACTTTTCACCTAAAATTACCCACTCTTACTATGTAACGCCTTCATTATTGCATGTCCTACCTCAAGAAGCAAATTGGAACATTACAATATTACAAAAAAGACGGATCACTGGAATCCGTCTTCATTACTTACTATCTTAATTTAAAACACGCTTAGCAACACTTGGGTAGAAGTATGAACTCAAAGTTTGCTTGATTACGCCTTGACCTGGTGTAGCAGCGTGGATGTATTGGTTGTTACCAACATAGATACCTACGTGATATGGAGCACTTGCACTACCCCAGAAAAGCAAATCACCCGGTTGAAGATTATCCATAGAAACGGTTGATCCTTGCTTAACTTGATCATAAGTAGTTCTACCCAACTTCACGCCAGCAGCGTTAGAGTAAACATATTGTACCAAACCTGAACAGTCAAAACCGTTAGTTCCTGTACCACCCCAAACATAGGACTTGCCTAATTGTGCTGAAGCCAAAGTAATAACTGCTGAAGCATCACCAGTTGCTTGAACTGACTTCTTAGCCTTTTTAGCTTTCTTAACTGCTTGAGCCTTATCTGAACTAGCATCAACAGTATATTGAGCTAAAATCCATTGGTTATCACCAATTTGGTACCATGTACGGCCCTTCTTATCAGTCTTGGTGTCAAAAACATTCCAAGTAGTACCATGTTGAGCACGTTGACCAGTAAAGTGACCGCCATTGTAGTTGTCCCAGATGTTAATTCCATAACCTGCAATGTAGTTAATCTTTACTTTGGTAGTAGCAGCTTGAACAGTAGCATTAGTTGAATCTGGCTTGATGACATTTACTGCAGCTACACCGGTCAGAGTTAATGCAGCAGCTGCGGTAACTTTTACGAAATTGCTCTTAATATTCATCAAATTCTCCTATATGTTTTCACTATATATATATAAGCATTCTTAGAATTTATTACTTAAGCTGGTAACGAAAATATTAATTCATCGAAAAATCTTTAAATTTCTTTAACGTATTTAACAAAATCTATAATAATGTCCTAATGTTACAGTAGTGTTACAAAAGTAATACTGATTTAATAAATATTACGTTTCCGTCAAAAAGAAAAATAGCTAGGGAGATTTCCCTAACTATCTTAATTAGATATTTTATTTTTAGGAAGACTAACGCAATTAGTCGATTACACGCTTAGCTGATGATGGGTAAAATGAAGCTAAGGTTTGTTCCTTAACATTTTGACCAGGAGCTGGAGCGTGAACAAACTTGCCGTTACCTACGTAGATACCTACATGGTAGTTACCCCAGAATAATAAGTCACCCTTCTTAAGCTTCTTAGTTGAAACTGAAATGGTCTTACCAAGAGTAATTTGACCGTAAGTAGTTCTTGGCAAAGTCTTGTTAATAGCATTCTTGAAAACGTAAGTAGTTAAGCCTGAGCAGTCAAAACCGCTAGGACCAGCAGCACCGTAAATGTAAGGCTTGCCGATTTGCTTCTTAACAAGCTTAACAACTGCATTACGCTTCTTAGTAGCAGCTGATTCTTGCTTAACTGAACTTGAGTCAGGTTTAGTAGTTTCAAGATCTGAAATTGAGTTGTTAGTAGTTACAGTAGTGTTTTCAACGTCATCAGCGTGAACAGTTGATGGAACATTGATAGCTGAGATACCGGCAAAGAATACTGATAAAGCTGCGGTGTATTTTACTAAAGTACGTCTAAAATTCAAAATTAATTGTCTCCTCTAAAAATTACTAAATTGTTTTTTTGATTTCTTAAATCAATTGACGTTTTATATAATACCGATTGAATGTTACACGAATGTTTCAAAAGAGCTACCATCGCGTTAAGAAACCTTGTTAAAAAACACATTTTATGTAAAAAAGAGAAGACCCAAAAAGCTAGCGAAGCTTTGCTATCAGTGCATCGAGAGCACTTTTTGTCTTTGTTAAATTGTCGTTAATTAATACATGAGCGTAATTTTTCAGATCAGCTGGCAATGCATTTAATTCACTACCACTAAGTCTTTCTTTAATCTTACTTGGATCATCACCGCGCTTGAGCAAACGCTCTTCTAGCTCTTTTTTGGTAGATGTTGTTATATAAAGGAAATAGACTTTGTCACCCAATTGCTGAATATAGGTATAAACGCCTTTGATATCGACAATTAGAGAAACTAAGTCACTTTTTTTCCAAGCTAAATTCAATGCTTCACGACTTGAGCCATACTGATAAGATCCATACTTAATATGTTCAAAAAAGTGCAGCTGTGCAAAAGTTTCGTCTGTTTCAAAATGATATGACACATCTTGTTTTTCGCCTGATCGCATCGGCCGCGTGGTATGCGTTAATACGCGTGGAATACCATATTTTTCAGTTAAATATTCTGAAACAGTCGTCTTGCCAGCACCACTAGGTCCTGCAATAAGAATTATTTTTTTCAAAACCTGATTCTCCCCACTTGAAAATGTTGCTTTTTTATAATAGCATTCTTGTGTTATAAAAGACTAAAACTTTTTCTCGGAAGGGAGAATTATAGATGAAAAAAGCAGACGTAAAAGTTGGTGCAATCGTTGGTGCCAAGTCAGAAGAAGAACTTAAGAAGCCATTCCAAGGCAAAGTTGAAAAGATCTACGAAAATTCCGCATTGCTTGCAATTACTTCATACGATCCCGTTGACGCCACTGCTATCAGCGACTTGAACAATAAGATCGTAGTTAACTTCAAGCATTTAAAGACTGCTCGCGCTGCCAAGAACAGTAAGACTGCTTCAACTAATGAAGTTAAGATTGAAAAAATTGCCAAGAAGAACGACGATAAAAAAGAAGCAGACAAGAAGTAAAATTTGACAAAAATAGCCCGCGCAATGTTTACGCGAGCTATTTTTTTGCCTAAAATTAGGACATCGATACGAGAGGAAATATTTTATGAAAGAAAAAACGCGAACTGTTTTATTTTGGTTTATTTTAATCCAGCCCTTTTTAGACCTTTATTGGTTCTACAACGGCAAATTAGCGGAAGTTTTGCCATTTACTCTACCTACGATTATCCGAATTTTAGCTGTTTTTGTGATTTTCTGTATGTTTTTCAGTCAAAAGCAAAATTGGCAAAAATTAGGGCAAGACAAGTGGTTAATTCGATATTTAGCCCTACTAATTTTGTATTCGATTATTCACTTAATCCACGTCAAAAACTTTAACAGCATTAATCCTAATGACTACAATTATTCAACCGTAAGCGAAATTTTTTATCTCATTAGAATGCTTTTACCTCTGATGGTGATCTTTTTTACAAAAGAATTGAATTTCAGTCAGGAGCAATTCAGACACGTTATCGAAGGCATCAGCGGACTTTTTTCATTTACAATTGTCATTACCAATCTTTTTGTCATTTCGCTTAGAAGCTACGAGACAGGCCCGATTAGCGCTAATATTTTTGAATGGTTTGTTAACCCCAATATCGGTTACTCCCATATGGCCTCCAAAGGCTTCTTCAATTTTGCCAACATGGTATCAGCCGTACTCTTTATGCTGGTGCCTCTGATGCTTTACTTCATGTTCAGTCGTTTTAACTGGAAAATCGTCACTTTGAACGTAGTTCAAGCTTTAGCGATGATCGAGTTAGGAACCAAAGTGGCCCTCATCGGTTTAATCGGTGGCGTGATTATCAGTATTTTGCTGTATGTTTTCCACTTATTTATTGTTAAGGATGTTAACAAAAACAGCAAAGCCATTATCGTGGCGCTTTTAATCGAAGCTGGCACCTTTGCCATCATCCCCTTTGGTCCAGCAATCCAGCGCTATAATTATGAAAAATATTTGGCTCAGCAATCCGATGATTCTTTGACACAGGCCAAGCGAGAATTAAATGCTGGCTTAAAAAAATATCCTCAAGGTAAACAGCGCAAGGAATTTTTAACGAATTTCATCGGCAATCATTATCAAGATTACGCCTTAAATAAGAAGTTTGTTTTTAAAAGCTACCCTTATAAATACGATCCTGAATTTTGGCTCAAAATCATGAACGAGCCAGGCACCGCTAGAATGCAAAACCGACATGTAGAAAAAGCGATGCTTGATCAAGTTGTGAAGACTAACAATAATCGACTCGACAAGTTCCTGGGCATTTCTTACACACGAGAAACCAACATTTTCAACCTTGAACGTGATTTCACTAGTCAAATTTATTCACTTGGTTGGATCGGCATGCTATTGTTCATCGGACCTTATGTCATTATCCTGCTCTACGCTTTAATCAAGTGGCTAATGAACAAAGAAAAGCGGACTTATTTGATCAGCTCAATGTTGCTTTCAATCGCCTTTATGATTTTCGCAGCATTCTCGTCAGGTAACGTAATGGACTTCTTAACAGCTAGCTTCATCCTGGCTTTCGTTGAAGGCAGCTTGTTAGCTAGCGTAACCAGAAAAGAAAATTAAACATAAAAAAAAGTTAGGTAGTTGCTTGCCTAACTTTTTCTTAGTTTTTAAACATTATTTTTCTTGCTTAATAAAGCTTGAATCTGGCACCCGAATTAAGTAATACCGAGTTGCTAAATGACCTGCATGCATCCCGATTCCATTTTGCCAATTCCGCTTGTACTTAGCCGTATAAATTGCCACGTAAGCACGTTGATACTTTTTATCCATTTTAGCCAATTCCTTTTTTACATAAGGAATCTTCTCGGCATTCACATCAAGCGCAGTGTTACCATAAGCAATCGAGGCATAGTCACTACCAATCGTGACCTTGCTGCCATCGCGATAAAAAGTATAAGTTTGTGAGCCATATCTCTTCTTAGCAGAATTAATCGTTACATAGCTTGAATTTCCCGCACCTGTACGCATTATCAGTGGCTCATACTTCACGTTTGAAGTAATACGATTTGCATCTTCCAGGTCTGGATTGTCCATAAAGGTCTGATTAAACATCCAACCTGCAGCTAATAAAAGTACTACAATTTCCACAATATTAAGAGCCATATTCGGCCAACTAAAGCGTTTATGCTGTTTGATAATCATCTTAATCCGTCTTTGACGGATGTTCTGGACGATGAAAACTAAATAAAGAATGATGGCAACCCAAATCAGGATCCCAATGATATTCCAGCTGAACATATGTCGTCCTGCTATATAAAACATAGAAACATGCAGAAGTTTTCATATTTCTACATATCAGAAAGAAATATATTTTCCTTTCTTTGTCTTATTTACTGCTGTCTTCATCAGTATTCCGATATTCCATCTGGGGAGTAATCGCATTGACTAACTCTTGCAGCTTAAGGGCTTAGCCAGCCCATTGTTTTTATTTTGTTAACGCTAGTAAATTTAATACTGCATTGTCATCACGATCATTGCTATAGCCACATTCATAACAAATGTATTCATTATGCTTGGTGCCATGTTTTTTATTGCCCTGCAAAGTGATTTTGTCTGCACCAGTTTTGACATAGCCACAATTGGCACATCTTTGTGTTGATGGATATGTTTTATCAGCTAGAATTAATTCTTTACCATACCATTCACACTTGTAAGTCAAGACTTGTCTAAACTTGCCAAATAGTGACCTTTGCATGCCTTTGGAAGCTACATGGGTCATCATCATTTGTTTGACATTCAAGTCTTCAATGACGATTTGGTCATAATTGTTTACAAGCTCAGTGGTAAATTTTTGCAAAAGATCATTCTGAATATTGACTGCTTTGCGATAATCACGCTGAAGCTTGGTTCTCACTTGCAGGTAATTATTGCTTTGGCTTGCCGATTTACCGTTAACTCTTCTCTTTTTAGACAATACTCTTTGATAATGCTTGATTCGCTTGTACAGTTTCTGTAGTTTTGCTGGCAAAACATTAATCTTGCCTTCAGTGTAGTTGAAATGCCCAACGTTGACATCGATGGCGGTCTTTTTGCCAGTTTTAGCCTTTAGTCCAGCCTCTTCTTCATAGGAAAGGGCAGCGTAATAATGTCCTCTTTCTCTAAAGATGCTGGCAATTTTAACCTCTTCCATCTTTAATGCCTCGTATGCTGGAATATCAAACCAAGATTTAATCCCTCTAGGCTTATCTAATCTAAGCTTGCCATTAATTATCTTGGCGCGATCAGTTTTAAAGCCTTGACGTGGAGCTTTCTTAGATTTGAAATGCGGCTTGCCCCAATCAGGCTGGGTCTTGTCAAAGAAGTTCTTCCAAGCATTAGCCAGATCCTTGACTGCTAATTGCAGACAGCGAGCAGACAAAGCAAATTGCCAATCAGCCTTGTTATTGACTAATTCATCCCGCACTCGATGTTCATTAGGACTAGGATTATTATCCTTGTCTAAAGTCCGAGCTTCATACATGTCTTGCCAGGTTGCTAAAGCTAGATTCCAGCAGTATCTGCGATAGTTACAAAGACGTTCAAGTTCTCTTTGCATTATCTTATTTGGCCTTAATTCGACTACCTGAGTTTTGATCATTTGTTTCACCTCCAATGCAAACATAAGTTTAGCAAAGGATGTAACAAAAACAAGCGAACAAAATATTAAATTTTTAGCAGCAGTTAATTTGCTTCTATGTTTTGCCTTTCTGAACAAATTACCTGTATCTTTTTCTATATTGCCATTAAATTCTATATTTCAGCTAACCATTTAATCCTCCTTTTTTTCAATTATATGGTAAAAAAAGCAAAATTTGAATAGGATAATAATTGAATAATTAGTTAAATAGTGAGAAGATCTTACTAGTACATTAGATTTATTAGGTAACATTATGGTAGCAATAGCTTTTTATTCAATTACTGGGCAAACGGAACGTTTTATTAAGAAAACTCAACTTTCGGCCCATCAAATCGACGATGCCAACCCTAAGTATGATATGGGAAAATCTTATATCTTAATCGTACCCTCATATCAGGACTTCATGATGGATTCAGTCGTTGATTTTTTAACGTATAAAGATAACAAAAAAAATATTATAGGGATTATCGGTTGTGGCAACCGAAACTTTAACGACCTCTTTGCTCAAACTGCCAAAAAGATCGCGGCAACATTGAAAGTGCCTATTTTGTATCTTTTGGAATTTAGTGGTACTAACCAAGATGTCAAAAATGTACGAAAAATCGTACACGATCTTTCTGCTGGTGAGAGTACTAAGCAAGTCCAAAAGCCTAAGGAATTACATGGGAATATCAGCTTTTTGAGTGATTTTAGAGATTAAATATGACTGAAAAATATTACAAAGCAATTAACTGGAATGACATGGAGGACCGGGTTGACAAATCTGCTTGGTCCCGCCTGAATGATATTATCTGGGAACCCCGTAATGTTCCAGTTAGAGAAGATAAAAAAGAATTTTTACAATTAGACAAGCCGGTGCAAGATGCCTTGCTTCACGCATTCGGAGCACTATCTTTTTCATCTGGACTCCAAATGAAAAATGGGCTAGAGCAAATTAAGGTAGATGCCATCACACCAGAGGAAGCAGCTGTGCTGAATGCCTTGCAATATTTGGAATCTATTGCCAATAAAGGCTACAGCTACGTTATCAACGAGTTGACGGACTCAAATATAGCAAAAGACGCTATTAACTGGGCTGATGACAATCCTTACCTGCAAAAGAAGATTCGGATTTTGAATAAAATCTACCAAGGCGGGGATGCACTACAAAAGAAGGCAGCTAACGTTATCCTAGAGACAGCTCTCTATCATTCTGCCTTCTACGCTCCGCTTTATTTATTCGGACAAGGCAAAATGGTACGAACAGCTGAAATTGTTAAGTTAGCTTTACGTGGCACTTCATTTAGTGGGATTTATCCTGGTTACAAGTTCCGCTTAGGCTACCAAAAATTAGGTAAAACTGAGCAAGCAGAGCTAAAAGAATGGATCGATAACTTATACGATGTGCTAATTGATAATGAGAAGAAGCACATTGAGTCAATGTACAAGGGCACTGACTGGATCGATGATGTTACGCACTATCTCTACTACAGTGTCAACAAGGCCTACCTCAACCTAGGTTTTTCAGCCAAGTATCCTGACACTTCTGATTCAATCAACCCTATTATTGAAAAAGGGGTCATCAAGAGTGCAGTGCTTGAAGACTTCTTCTTCTACACTAACGATCAATCGCTGACTAAGTTTAAAGAAATTAAATAATTACAAAAGACGCAATCGAAAATTCGGTTGCGTCTTTTTTTACTTCTTAGTAGTTTTCTTGGTTGCCTTTTTAGTAGCGGTTTTCTTTTCTGCTTCCTTTTTTTCAGGCTTCTTATATTCACGTATTGTGGTTAGCTTTTCAATAATTGCCTCCACCAGTTGATCAACAATCTTCGCTGGATCTTGTTCGATCTCTGCTTCACTGGCTAATTGATCAATTCTAAAGCCTGAAACATTAACGTATTCAGAGCGCGTTTCAAAGTAAACATTTAAAGGATATTCCTTACCCTCTTCAAAGAAGTTAGCAACTCGTTTGTAATTGCTATAAGGCAAATTGATAATATTTGTCTCCAAGGCAAAAGTAGCCGGCCGCTGACCCGTCACTGCTAGTTGCGTTTGGATCAATGAATTATGCTTAAAAGCAGCGATAACTTCCTTGACCATCTTTTCAGCATACGGCTTGATTTTGCTCTTCGACTTGCTAATGTCGGCATATTTAACTGTTTCAAGATCTTGAATATAATCTTGATTTTCAATTTTTTCGTTGAGATCTTTTAAATTAATTTCCAAAATAAACTTTCCTTTTTCATTGGTTATAATTACAAAATACTACAAAAAAATTTTTTGTCATCCTTTTTAAGGATTCAATTCAGTATTTTTAGCTTTTTATTTGTTAAAATGACACTATGAAAAAGCAAAAATTTGATCTTAAGTATTTATTTTTACTCATTTCCATTACATTAATTCTCATTATAGGATTGATTTACCTTTTTAACAAAAATAAAATCGATAATGAAATTAATTGGATGACAATGAAGGAAGAACAGCGGCTCAATGTCCCGCTAGAAAATCAACTGCCCGATCTACCCAACGGCTGCGAGGTTACTAGCCTATCAATGTTACTGAATTACTATGACATTAAGGTTAACAAATATGATCTCGCCGATAATATTGCTCATGTTGATTCTTTCACCGACAACGGTAAATATCGCGGCAACCCCAATCAAGGCTTTGTCGGCCATATGTCTGTCGCTAATGCTGGCTGGTGCGTTTATCACGGGCCTTTATTTGATGTTGCACGTAAATACACCAGCCACATAGAAGATGTCTCTGGCAGCAATTTTTTAGCGATTCTCAAGTTAATCTCCGATGGGCATCCCGTGCTGATCATTACCACAACCACTTTTAATCATGTTAACAATATGCAAACATGGGAAACCAATACTGGTAAAGTCAACGTTACACCGTCATCACATGCCTGCGTGATCACGGGATACAACAAGCAAAAGAAGCTCGTCTATGTTAATAATCCTTACGGTATTAAAAACCAACCGGTTAATTGGCATAACTTAGAATTGAGTTATGACCAGCAAGGACGACAGGCACTTTACATCAAATAACAAAAAAGGGCAAGCCACGAAGGCTTGTCCTTTTAACTCAAGGCACATGCTCAAAGCATATGTGGACGTTTAAACTGTTCACATCAGTGCGTCCAACATCAGCACTTCCCGTGCTTGCCACTTAAGGCGGATGTCCTCTATCTCATAAATATACGCATCTCGCGTTCATTAATCGACTCGTCAGTCAGTAATTGTACTATTTTTTATGTTTGATGTACAGTCTAGCACTTTTAAAATGACGATATTTAAATTTATAAAAAACTTCAGTACACATAGTCGATAACATGAAACCTAAAGCAATAGCACCAGTAACAATTGCTACTCGTAGAAGCAAATTCTCTCCTTGACTATAATCCCCCACAACTAAAGCACGTACTGCTTGATAAGCAGGCACGCCCGGGACTAACGGTACTAAGGCAGGAATATTAAAGACCGTCACTGGACTTTTTTTAATGCGTGCAAAACACAAGCCCAAAATACCTATCAAAAAGGCGCCAATTAAATTTGAAATCATTCGCCCCAATCCCAAATTAAAGCAAGTCCAATATGCCATCCAGCCCACTGTGCCACTGACTCCTGACAGGTGAAGATCGCGATGAGGTATATTAATAGTTAATGCAAAACCCACCGAAGCTACATAAGAAAAAATGACATTAATAATAATTTCTAACCAAAGTGGCATTTTTATACTCCTATGAATTTAAGTACAAGTGCAACTCCACCGCCTAAAGCTAAAGCGGTTAACACAGCCTCGCACATTCGCATAATCCCTGATAATAAATCTCCCATGAATAGATCTCGCAAAGCATTAGTAATTGCCAAGCCTGGGACTAAAGTCATCAGAGCGCCGATCAAAATATTATCAGTAATCATTTGTGGATTAAAATGATTGAGCAATACTGCCAAGATCCCCATGACCATTGCTGCAATTAGCTCTGATAAAAAACGAATCTTAGTATATTTTTTAAACTCATAATACGACCAAAAACCAACAGCCCCTACTAAGGCAGCACCTGGGAAATCAACCCAGTCGTAATTATCCATAAACAAAACCATCAAGGTAGCAGACAATACAGCAGCTCCCAGTACCTGGAGCCACATTGGGAAAGTAGGTGCTTGTGATACTAAAGCAATCTTTTCTTTTAATTCAGAAAGAGTGATTTTTTCAACTGCAAATTGGCGCGACAAGTCATTAACCCGGTCTACTAATTCCAAATTGATGTTGCGATCACGAATTTGTTTCATCTGACTCAGCTTGCCACCATCTAAGCTCATGAAAACACAGGTTGGCGTCGCAAAAACACGCGGATCATCAATTCCGGCATTGCGAGCAATTCTGAGCATTGTATCTTCTACCCGATACATTTCGCTCCCGCCTTCGATCATTAGTCGGCCCGCAGTTAAACAAATATCCATTACTTCTTGATAAAATTGGACATCCCGCTTCTCAGACATAGTTTTAGCCTCAGTTCATAGTTTCAATATCGATGGTCTTGTCGACCCAATCACCGCGGAAAAAGTCACGTTCGTGACTAACAATAATGACTCCGCCTGGGAAGTTAACAATCGCTTTTCTCAAAGCATCCTTGGTATCGTTATCCAAGTGATTAGTAGGTTCATCAAGGAAAAGCAAATTAGCTGGTTCAAACTGCATCTTAGCTAATTTTACTTTTTCCTGTTCCCCACCAGAAAGTTCCTTTAGCGGACTCATTGCTTGTTGTGCAGTTAAGCCCATGCGTGCCAGCGCTTGTCGCAATTCCTTTGGCTTTTGGCGTTCAAATTCTTCTTGTAAATATTGGAGTGGAGTCATGTTGCTATTAGGCCAGGTTAGATCTTGCTTGAAGTAAGCCAACTTTGCAGTAACAGATAACTCATATGAACCATAAATTGGCTTTAATTGCCCTAACAATGTCTTAAGCAAGGTAGTCTTACCAATTCCGTTAAAACCAGTAATCGCCACTTTTTCATCCCCACCAACAGAGAAATTGAAGGCTGACTTGACCAAAGCATGGTCGTAACCGATGACCAAATCTTGCGTCTGTAGCAACAAATTAGAAGCAGTCGCAACATATGGAAATTCAAAGCGTGCCTTGCGGTTGTTTTTTGGCGGTGTCAAAACATCCATCCGCGCCAGCTGCTTTTCCCGTGACTTAGCACTCTTAGCACGTGTACCCGCCTTGTTCTTGCGAATATAGGCCTCAGTCTTAGCAATCTTGCGTTGCTGGTTAGCATATGCTTTCAAATAGGTCTCACGGTTGGCTGCTTTTTGCCGCAAGGCTTGCTTCAACGTTCCTGTATAACGGGTAATTGTGCCAAAATCGATATCGATAATGCAGTTAGTGATTCGGCCTAAAAAGTCATAGTCATGGCTGACCACGATAAACGCACCATCAAAATTATTCAAATAATCAACTAACCAATCAATGTGAGAGACATCCAGATAGTTAGTCGGTTCATCTAGTACCAAGACATCTGGACTTTGCAAAAGTAATTTAGCCAAAATAATTTTTGAGCGCTGACCACCAGATAACTTTGAAACATCATGGTCATAGCCCAGATCGGCTAAGCCCAACCCTGACGCAACCTGTTCAATCTCAGTATCAATGTCATAAAAATTATTTTCTTCTAAATAAGTCTGTACCTTGCCGGCTTTTTCTAACAGGGCTTCGTCCCCGTTTTCGGCATATTTGGCATACAGATCATTCAACTCTTTTTCTTCTTGAAATAACTGATCAAACGCCGTCCGCAAAAAGCTACGAATTGTTACGCCAGGTGCTAATTTGGCATACTGGTCCAAATAACCAACATCAATTTTATTTTGCCAAGTTACTTGACCATCATCGGGCAAAATTTCACCCGTTAAAATCTTGATTAACGTTGATTTACCAACTCCATTTTGACCCGTAACGCCCATGTGGTCTTCCTTGTTAAGCACAAAGTTTGCGTCTTCATATAAAGTTTTATCAATAAAACTCTGACTTAAATCTTTAACAGTTAATAAACTCATTTTCCATCCTTTAATTATTATTCAGCTGATTCGTGTTCTTTTTCATAATTTTGGAGCGCATCAAGCACACGAGGCCAATAACGTTTAGGCAAAATTAATTGCAAATGGTCGTGATAAATTGGAAAATCACTGGCCTTCATACCGGTGATTTTAGCCAATTCTTGGTCGGTCAGCTTATATTTATAAACAATGCGCTTAATTTCGACTGAAGCATGTCCTCTGAAATAAGACAAGCCGAAGAAAAAGATGGCAAAAACACCAGCTAGAATAATTGCTAGCTGCAAATTCATTCTAAAGCTGTGCAAGCAAATAAAAAATACGGCAATAAAAGAAATTAGAGCTGAAATTATGCCGTAAATAACTGGAAATATTGATTCTTTTTCTTTCTTTTGCATAATCTTTTCCTTCCTAATTGAGACCTAGTAACTTTACGAACTTAGCAAAAATTGTTAAAGTTTGCAAGATACGACGTTTTCATTATTTTTTACATAAGTTAAGTATACTTAGCAAAAATGAAATTGCACGAAGAAAGAAGAAAAATGAGCCAAGAAAAGCAAAAATACTATTTTTTCCCACTTCGTTTTCAACAACAGGACTTAAAGATTGAACTAGTTTTGCCTCAAATTACGCAAGCTGAGGCACTTTATCAAGCTGTTGTCCGCGATCGAAAGCAATTAGGTCAATGGCTAGCCTGGGCTGATCAAATGCACTCAGCTAACGATGAAGCAAAATTTATTAAGCAAATTCAAACCAAAATGTCCCAGCAGACGATGCTCGTGCTCACTATTTTAGTCAATGGCGAACCTAGCGGCATGATCGACTTGCATAAGCTAGTGCCAAATAAAAAAGCCGAGATTGGCTATTGGCTTGCTAGCAAGTATCAAGGCCGCGGCATTGTTACTAAGAGTGTAACGGCGTTATGCCAATATGCCTTTAGTGAATTGAACTTGCAATACATTGATCTGCTCGTTGCCGTTGGCAATGACAAGAGCAGCAATGTCGCAAAGCGTTGCGGTTTTAAATTAATGGGGATTGAGCCAAAATTAATTAATGGCTATGACGGCCAAATTTTTAGATTAATTCGACGTTAAAACTACTTTGTTCGCTTGTCATTGCGTTAAATATTAGGTAAACTAATAAAACAAGTGTTTGGAATCTTAATACTTTACTACCAAAACAAACTCAAATATAATTATGTTATACGATGCTTAGCATCAATGAGTGGTCGGCTCATGGTCAATCTGATTCTAATGCAGGACATAAGGGCCTGACGGGTCGCAGGGACCAAAATAAACCTGATATTATATATCTAAGACATAAGGGCTTAGCTGGTGGCAGACACCAAAATTAAACCGACTTAAGAGTTCACGAGTTTGTGAACTCTTTTTTATTGGAGAAAAAAGAGATGAATCGCAACTTATTTAAAAACGCAAATTTAAAAGAAATCGGACAATTACGTCGTTATATGTCGATTATTTATGATAATGCTGACTTTTACAGCAAACACTTTGTAAACAAAACCATTATCTACACTACTAAGAATAAAAAAATCGAACTTACTGCTAGAAGAGATAATTTTATGCATTTGTGTGGAGTAACGTATATCGACGGTCCAAGAAAATTTTTTAATGATGCATTAGATCAAAAAATACAAATCAAAAAAATACTTATAAAAAAAGATGGGTCTACCTTTCAAAAATTACAAATTATGAATCAATTTCAAGAAATGCTTGGACCACATTTAAGATTAACAGGACGCAGTAATTTTACATATTTAAAATTTGATCACTCTATACGTACCAACAAAAGCATACTAGCTCTTGCACTATTAAATAATCAAAACTACATGATACCTATCTCTTTATTAAATCTAAAATTTATTCATCCTTTTCCAAATGGAGAAAAAATAATAAAAATAGAATCTCGAGATCTAAAAACTGGTAAAATTACTATTCTCAACTAAAACCAACCAGTCAGATCTTTAATAATGAAAAAGATAATTGGAACTAACAATGATGGTAAAAAATTTAGCGTTTTGACATCACGAATTTTTAATAAGGCCAAGCCAGAGCAGGCAATTAAAAAGCCACCAACAATGGAAATCTCAGTTACCAATGGTCCCGTAAAAAAGCTAGCCGACAAAAATTTAGCTACCAGGTAAATACTACCCTGCCAGCAAAATAGCACCGGAGCAACAACGAGCATCCCCCAACCGAAACTAGCGCCAAAAACCATCGAGGTCACAAAATCCAACGTAGCATTAGTAAACAGCATCGTATAGTCGCCTTTAACTGCCGCAATTACTGGCCCCACAATTGATAGTGCTCCAATACAACAAAGCAAAATTTCAGTGGCCAGCCCTTTACCTAAGTTTGATTTACCTGTTTTTTCTACTAAGCGATCAAAATGGCCAGAGATATCCCAAGCCGTGCCGCACAAACCACCAAGTGCTAAGCTAACAATAAATAAAACAGGATAGTGACTCTTAGGCATATTATTAGTAACATTCTCCCAGCCAATACCTAAGGCTGCTAAACCCATTGCAATAAAGAGTACATCTTCAAATCGTTTATTGATTCCTTTTTTCAAAAAACAGCCAATAGTTGTTCCTACTAGTAAGGCTAACGTATTTACAATTGTTCCAATCATCCTTCTCACCTCTTAAGATTATTTTACCGCAGAAAAAAAGTATCCTTGTCGGATACTCTTTCATTTACCAGTGAAAATGCCAACCGCTACTTGAACTGGATGATGAACTTGAACTAGACGAGCTGCCTGTCCCTGTTCCTTCACCATAACCAGAATTAGAACCGCTGGCTGGCTTATCCTGATTTTGATCATAAATCTGATAGTTTGTAAAAGCCTGCGGATCATCCCACTTAATGTGATTGTTCTGATCATTCAACTCATTCTGCCGTGTTTCCTCGTTATTAAGCGTTTGGGTCGATAAATTCAAATTCTTGCGAATTCTATCAGAAGTCTTTTGCAATTCCTTAGTTGAAGCAACTTGAATTGAGGCTCCATCAATCCAGGCATCATGACCTTGAATATAGCTACTCTTCATATTTTTCATACAGCCACGATAATTCAACGCCAAGCTTAACATATCGTTGAAGGTCAAATTAGTTTTCACATACTTATTAAAGACATCAACTAGCTTGCGGTAATTGCTGAGCGTATTAACTGACATGGCCTTGTGGGCAATTGCCTCAATTACTTGACGCTGGCGCATCTGACGACCATAGTCACCACGTGGATCTTCTTTTCTCATCCGCACATAAGCTACAGCATGCCGGCCATTTAAGTGCTGTTTACCCTTGTGGAAATCACACCAGTCATATGAAAAGTCAAACGGCACATTCACGTCAACACCGCCAACTGCATTAACTAAGCTCTTCAATGCCTTCATATTAACTTCAAGATAATAGTTGATTGGCACATTAAGCATGGACGAGACCGTCTTCATACTTGCTTCGTGTCCGCCAATTTCATAAGCAGAGTTCACCCGAAACATAAAGTATTTGTCGCCTGGATCGCCCTTAATATCTGCTAAAGTGTCACGTGGAATTGAGGTCATCGTTGCCGAGTTCTTTTGCGGATTAGCCGTTGCTAAAATCATGGTATCCGAATTTCCCCGATCATGCCGGCCTTCAATTCCTTGGTCAACTCCCAATACTAAAATTGAAATTGGCTGTCGATTAGCAATTTTAGCTGAAGTAGCAGTATTGCCGCCGTTTTTGCCATCAATCACGCTGTGAACAGTAAAATACATATGCGCTGTCCAGGCTACGCCGAAGCAAACAGCCAACAAGGCTACCACTCCAACTAGTCGAGCCAAGAAATTCCCTGGTATTAACGCTGACGCATCTGCCGCAAATGCACGATTACGGTGAAGATTAAGCGATGAACGACGAGCACGATAATCTTCTCTTCGTTTTGGATTTTGGTCCATTCTTTTGATCTTTTCCCTTCAAAATTAATAGAAGTTAGTTTATTTGTATCACTTTTCGTCTCTAGATAAAATAAAAATACCGATAATTAATAATAACTTATTTTTTGCGAAAAATAGCATAACAAGCTAAGATGTATACAAATTGAAATAATTATGGAGGAAAATTATGGCGATACCAAACAGAAATGAAGTCCCAGAAGAACTTAAGTGGGATTTGACCCGAATTTTTAAAAATGATGAAGAATGGGAACAGGCCTATGCAGCTGCCCAAGAAAAAGTCGATCAACTCGGTGAATTAAAAGGCACATTAGCAAAATCTGGCAAGGATTTGTACGAAGGTTTAACCAAGATTTTGGCCGTTAAGCGCGAGGTGGAAAATATTTATGTTTATGCCACCATGTCCAGTGATGTTGATACGGCTAATTCACATTATCTAGGCTACGTCAGCCGAGTGCAAAGCTTAGCTAACCAATTTGAAGCCGCTACTAGTTTTATTAACCCAGAAATCTTGAGCATCCCTAGTGACAAGCTAGCTGAATTTAAGCAAGCTGAACCAAGATTAAAGAATTACGCTCACTACTTGGAAATGATTACTAATAAGCGCCCTCACACCCTGCCAGCTGAACAAGAAAAATTAATCGCTGACGCTGGGGATGCTTTGGGCGTTTCCGAAAATACTTTTAACGTTTTGACCAATTCCGACATGGAATACGGCTACGTCCAAGATGATGATGGCAATATGGAACAATTGTCCGACGGTTTGTACTCATTATTAATTCAATCACAAAACCGTGACGTCAGAAAAGGTGCCTTTGATACGCTCTATGCCACATACGGTCAATTTCAAAATTCGCTAGCTTCAACCTTGTCCGGCGTTGTGAAAAAGCACAACTATAACGCTAAAGCACACAAATATAACTCTGCTCGCCAAGCTGCCTTAACTGCAAATGGCGTACCTGAAGCAGTTTACGATACTTTAATTAAAGAAGTTGATTCTCACCTTGATCTGCTTCACCGTTATGTTGCTTTGCGTAAGAAGATCTTGGGCCTAAAAGACCTACAAATGTGGGACATGTATGTGCCGCTAACTGGGAAGCCTTCTCTTTCTTATAACTTTGAAGAAGCGAAGGAAGTTGCTAAAAAAGCATTGAAGCCATTGGGTGAAGACTACTTAGAGCATGTTGACTACATCTTCAATAACCGCGTAATCGATCCGGTTGAATCAAAAGGCAAGGTAACTGGGGCTTATTCTGGTGGTGCTTATGATACTGACCCATATGAACTGCTCAACTGGGAAAATAATATTGACTCACTTTATACTTTAGTCCACGAAACTGGTCACTCTGTTCACTCCTGGTACACTCGTAATACCCAGCCTTACGTTTATGGCGACTACCCAATCTTCGTTGCCGAAATTGCTTCAACTACTAACGAAAATATTTTGACGGAATACTTCTTAGACCACATTACCGATCCTAAGACGCGGGCCTTTATCTTAAATTACTACCTTGATTCATTTAAAGGCACTTTATTCCGTCAAACTCAATTTGCCGTGTTTGAACAATTCTTGCACGAAGCCGATGCTAAGGGAGAACCACTGACCGCTGACACTTTAGACGACGTTTACGGTCAAATTAATCAGCATTATTACGGCGATAGCGTTGAACCAGGCGGCGATATTGCCCTTGAATGGTCACGAATTCCACACTTTTACTACAATTTCTATGTGTACCAATATGCGACTGGCTTTGCGGCTGCAACGGCATTAGCAAACAAGGTGGTTCATGGAACGCCTGCTGAGAGGGATGCCTACCTTGGTTTCCTTAAAGCTGGTTCAAGTGATTACCCAACTGAGATCATGAAGCGTGCTGGCGTAGACATGACTAAGCCTGACTACTTAGAAGATGCCTTCAAGACTTTTGAAAAACGGTTGAACGAATTTGAAAGCTTGATTGAGAAATAAATAATCGCGCTCATATAAAAATAATCGATATCATTTCGTGAGATTTGATATCGATTTTTTGTTGATGATCTTGATTTATTGCTTGGCATATTTATCGCTCAATATGTATAATACGTATATAAGTATTATAGTGCGAGAAAAGGTGAAAAATATGGCTGAAACTTTATATAAAAAGGTCGTTAAAAATGGTTCTTCCTTAGCTATCAATATCCCAGCTAAGGAAGTAAAAGAGCAAAATCTCAAAGTAGGCGATATTGTTGAAGTAAAAATCAAAAAATCAGACCGTCCTAATTCTGAAAATTTAAAAGAAATAGATGGCTTAATCTCTGATTACTGGGATATGTTAGAGTACTTAAAGGATAAGTAGTCAATGAAGATCAATTATCTAACAGAAAAGGATATTTTAGTAATCAATGCAAGGGTTATTCAAAGAGAAGGTGCAACGGGACAAAAACCTCACGTTAGGGATGCAGAAGCCCTTCATTTTTTAGTTGCTCAACCTAAGCAAACTAGTTTTGGACAAGAATTATATCCGTCTTTTGCTGAAAAAGCTGGGATTTTATTAATTAAATTAGTTCAAAAGCATGTTTTTGAAGATGCAAATAAACGGACTACAGCAATTGCATTCTTACTATTTTTAAGACGAAACTTTTATGAATTAACCTGTGATTGGCAAGATCTAGCAAATCAAATCTTAAAAATTGCCCAAATAGATGACAATGAACTAAATTACCAAGAAATTTACCAATGGATTAACCAAGTAATTCATGAAAATTAAAAAATCGGTATCATTTCGTGAGATTTGATACCAATTATTTGTTTTAAGATTGTTTTTATTCTTTAAATTGATCCTGTTAGCCCTGCATCTCGCCATTTATTGGGATTTTCGTCTAACTTTAGCTGTAATTCAGTTAATGGCTGAGACAACTTGAAATTATGCGACAATGAATAATTATTCAGATCACGTTTCAAGTCAAAGACTACTTTTTCAATATTAACTCCCTGCTCCAAATTACTTAAAGCGTGATTGATTAGCTCTACTGCTGCGCTATCTTCGACAACCTTTTGTTTTACACCGACTAGAAGTGATTTCAACTCTTTTGCGTTTTCCATATCGTTCTCCTATCACGCTCATATAAAAATAATCAGTATCATTTTAGCATATTTGATACCGATTATTTTTATCGATTTTAATTACTTAATTCCAAAAATCTACGATTAATTGTATAAATACAAATTAACATTAAAATTACAATCAGTGTTGCCACCAATACCGTCAATTTAATCTTAGAAGTACCATAATCTGTGCTCAATATCTTAGGTGAAAAGTCCTGTAAAAAGTGTACTACCATACACCAAATTAATCCATTGGACCACACTCTTAGATAACTAAGGAATAACCCCATACCCAATGTAATAATTACTTGACCAACAGTTGAAATTAATGATTGACTAGTTAAATTATTTAAATGATATAAGCCGAACAGAATTGAACATGCAATAGATGTCCACAAAATATCATACTTTTCTTTACGAAAAACTAACAAGAAGGTATTAAATAAAATCCCTCTAAATAGAAATTCCTCACAGATTGCGGGCAATATCGCAGCTAAAGCCGCTACCATTATTTGATACAGAGGCAACTTAAATAATAAAATTTTATCTTTTAATGCTCCAAAAACCATTAAGGCCAAAAAGACACAGTAGATGACCATCATTACTTTTGATATTCCTTGCAATTTTAGCCTTTGATTAAAAGTCTTAGTCGTTAAAATAAAATGCTCGGCTACATATGCAAAAACGACTATAAAAGCAATTACAATCAACCACTTAATTAATGAGCTGCCCATAATTAAATAAGGCAACCAAAATGAAGCTATTAAAAGAATAATCGCAAGTATGAACAGATTTCTAATTACCTTATTGACTTTAGCTTTATTACTAAACTCTACTTCATCTGCTAATGCTAGAAACTGTCAAATCTTTTGTGTAAATAGATCTTTCTCGTAAATTGATTTTTTAAT
>ERZ1090868.188-NODE-188-length-33902-cov-52.815286_pt1 | contig 33902 bp, 33 predicted proteins | sample MGYA00478475_ERZ1090868 | MGnify/ENA primary metagenome ERZ1090868 (study PRJEB33644, sample SAMEA5815747) | chicken gut metagenome | biome: Chicken; feature: Gastrointestinal Tract; material: Caecum | place: Ireland | collected 2019-01-01 | study: A study of the...
CGGGCTCGTCCCCCTGCTCAAGCGGGCCCGCCGCTACAGCTCGTACAAGGGCGAGATCGGCGGCGAGGCTCCGGACAACCTCGTCAACCGGGACTTCCACGCCGAGGGGCCGAACCGGTTGTGGGTGACCGACCTGACGGAGTTCCGCATCCCCGCGGGCAAGGTCTACCTGTCGCCTGTGATCGACTGCTGTGACGGGATGCCGGTCTCCTGGACGATCGGAACGAGCCCGAACGCCGAGCTGGCCAACCGGATGCTCCGCGACGCGTGCTCCACGCTCGGGGACGGGGAGCGTCCGGTCATCCACTCCGACCGCGGTTGCCACTACCGGTGGCCCGGGTGGATCAGCATCTGCAGGGAGAACGGGTTGACCCGGTCGACGGGCGCGAAGGGCTGCAGTCCGGACAACGCGGCCGCGGAAGGGTTCTTCGGGCATCTCAAGCAGGAGTTCTTCCACGGCCGGAGCTTCACGGGCGTCACCATCGAAGGGTTCGTCGAACAGTTGGACGGGTACATGCGCTGGTATCGGGACGAGCGGATCAAGCTCGCCTTCGGCACCAGCATCGCCAAACGAAGACGCGAGCTCGGACTCATGGCATAATCAAAGAACAAGGACACCGGAGTCCAACAAAACGTCACCACCCCCAAACCGAAACACCAACTTGACTAAAAACAAGCCCAGCGTCATGGCCACGCTCCTGACGCTCATCGCGTCCAGCACCACCGAGGCGACCGCCCACCACACGGCCGCCTCGGTCAGCCGCCGCCCGTCCGCGGCCACACGCGACAGGTCGTCCTCCCACGCGCCGCCGCACCCGCGGCATTCGTAACGCCGGCAGTGGACCAGCAAATGAACCCCGGCCTTGCCCAGGGGCGTGTGGATGAACCGACGCCAGCGAGAGCTGCGCACCGGCGCCGGCACCCCGCAATCCCGGCAGACCATCGCCGGCTCCACGGGCTCACAGCGGACCTCCCACACCCCGCCCTGCCGCCCTCCGGCAGGTGACGCTGGGACAAGCCCCGCAGACCCAGACGGTCCAACCCCAGCAGCACGTTCCCGTCGAACCTGCTAAACTCGCGTACAGGCCGTGGGACATCGTTTTCGGTTATCTTTTGCACAACCAATCATGATGCCCCACGGCTCTCCCATCACACACACGAAAACCGGAAGAGCCACCAAACGCAAGCCGCGCGAGATGAACGCCCGGGACCTGCTCGACGCGTTTGAACGCCTCGACGAGCAAGCCGCCGTGCCATTGAGCCACACAGAGGTGATCAGGCTCGCGGTCGACAGCGCCCACCCCGGACACATGGACGCCAAGATCCAGCGTCTGGTCAAACGCGCGGGACCGCGCTACCCGCAGGCCGACCCGCGGACCATCGACCTCGTGGGGGAACGCAGGCTCGACAGGAGCACGATCGCGAGCCTCGACGCCGGCAACCATCCGGGGCAACGGCTCAACGTCGTGTTCCGGGGAGCCACCGGATCGGGCAAGTCCCACCTGTTATGCGCGTTGGCGAAATCCGCGTGCCGGGCACGCTACCGCGCGGTCCGCATCCGCATGCCCGACCTCGCCGAACAAGTCGGCATGGCGGCGGACAAGCCGGGCGGCGTGCCCAAGCTCGTGCGTAAATACTCCACCTACAACCTGCCCGCCATCGACGAATGGCTCGTCGACAAGCCCGACGAGCCATTCAAACGATTCCCACTCGAGCTCATGGAGCTCCGCCACGACACGGCCAGCACCGCGTTCGCCACCCAACTGGCGACCAAGGAATGGCACAACCGGCTCGGCGGCGACACCATCGCCGACGCAATCCTCGACCGCATCGTGCACAACACGATATGGATCGACACCGGCGAATACAACATGAGACAACACCACGGGCAAACCATGCCCGAACCCTGACCCCAAGGGAAGCCAGTGGTCTTGAGCCAATCCGCCACTGGCCTCCCTCGGCAATAACGATGGCCCTGAAAGACAATAATCAGCGGCCTTGAAAACTACAAATATTCACGCCGTATGCCGCCTGAGTGGGAATACGGTAACAGGGTGTGCTCGTCGCGCTGAAAGCCTTGGACAATGCATGGAAGGCTCTCAAAGAACAGGCGGACCTGCTGGAAAAGAACATGAGATTCATGCTGGAGGAACACGCCCGTCCCCTGCTCGACTTTTACTGCGCCGGCACGGTGACCGCCGGCGATGCTGGCCATCGTCGCCGGCGACAATACCGAACGCATTCGCAGCGAGGCCGCGTTCGCTAAGCTCTGCGGCACCTGCCCCATCCCGGCTTCCAGCGGTAAGACCAACCGGTACCGGCTCAACAGAGGCGGCAACCGGCAGGGCAACTCCGCTCTGCGCCGCATCACCTCGTCCGCATGCGCTACCACCAGCCCACCCGCGACTACGTGAATCGGAAGACCGGGGAAGGCAAAGGCAAGATGGAGATCATCCGCTGCCTGAAACGCTTCATCGCCCGCGAGGCCTACCGGGCCCTCATCTCCATCCGCCGGGGACGGACGCCCCTGAACAAGCCACCGGCCGAACGCGGACGACGGCTTCGCGAGCTACGCGTCGCGCACGGCATCACCCAGCAACAGATCGGCGACGCCCTCGGCGTCCACTCCAGCCGCATCAGCGAGATCGAACGCGGCACCCGCAACCTGCCCGAACTCGAACGACGCGCCACCCCCGGGATCCAAACCATCGCCACCTCGAACCAACCAACCCAACACACCGAAACCCTTGACAGTGTACAGGAACATCAAAATACAGCCTGGCGGTGTTCCTGCCTATCCCCAGCGTCTCGCACATGCGGTTGAGGATGACGCCCCTGTCCTTCTTCGACGCCTTCCCGTATTCATCCTTGAACCTGAAGGTGATCTGCCGTTTGGCGGCCATGTCGATCCTGTCTTCCATAGGATCAGCCAAACACCGGACGGGAGCTTCGCGCTCGTTCCTGATGAGGCACCACTGCGCACTACGCGCTCAAAAAGCGTGATGCACGTCGGGATGTTGCCGATTAGTAGAAATTGAGTTATACTTAATGCTAGTTTGAGAATAGGAGGCGATGAGGTCTTTTATTTTACTTTTTGGAAACATATATATTTTTTGATATGATATAAAGTTATATTTTATAATAAGTGCAAGTTAAGGATAATGATATGACTATTTCTATGACGACAAAAGAGTTAAATAATATTAAATTGCGGCAAAAGAAAAGGAAGCAAGAATTTGAAAAGCTTAAGCAAACAAATATGAAAAAGGCGAAGGGTGTTGCTTCTAGACGCCTAAAGATGGCTCACATTCTTGATAGTGACGGTAATATCGACAAACGATATATCCAGAGATGAGTAATGAATTATGTATTCGAAAATTTCGGAGTTGGTGTTTGGTTTTCATGGCTGTGATGAGGAGGTGGCGAGGCAGGTAATCAATGGCGATGATGAATTGCGTCCAAGTAATAATGACTATGATTGGTTAGGGAATGGTATTTATTTCTGGGAGCAAAATTATGATCGTGCATATGAATGGGCAATCAATCTTAAAAGACTTGGTAAAATTCAAACGCCGAGTGTAATAGGTGCTGTCATTGATTTAGGTACGTGCCTTAACATGCTTGATGGCAAATACATTTCTCTCCTCACTGAAGAGTATCTACTGCTTGAATCAGAATATCACTTGGTAAATATGGATTTGCCTGTCAATAAAGGTCGCACTCAAGATAAATTATTACGTAATCTTGATTGTGCGGTTATTGAGCATCTGCACGCAACCTTAGCAGAAGATAGTCCGATTCATAAAAGTCCTTTCGATTCTGCGAGAGGTCTGTTTACCGAAGGCGATGAGATATATCCGGGTGCAGGTTTTCGAACGAAAAATCATATACAGATTTGTGTAAGGAATCCCAATTGTATAAAAGCATATTTTTGGCCTCGTGTCCAAGATAATGATTGGCCTATGCCATGAGAATGACTTATCTTATTTCTACCATCGAGGTGCCTCATTTTAAAGTGGGCGCGAGATCGGGTGTGGTACGGCTGATGAACTCGCCCATGCCTGGCACGGTGAAGGCCACCTTTCTTCGTTCTGGTGAATAGATGAGTCCCAGCCGAATCAGGGCATCGCGGACCACGGACGTTTCCTTCGGCGTCCTGCCCGTGTTTTCTGCGATGTCCAATGACGAGCATGGGGTGTTCCCGCTGACGCGCGCCATCGTCGTCATGTATTCACGTCCCATAAGCGATGCGCGTTGCCATCGTGAGGCATGTAGTCCCTGATTCAGTTCCGCTCTTGCGATTGGTTCGCTGCGTTTGACTGAATCCAAGGAGATCGGATTGGAATCCGAAGTGTTCCAAGCTGCCTTGCCATATGCCTGAATGAAATATGGATACCCGTGGGATACGTGCACCATTTTTTCAATGTCTCATCGGAGAATGGTCGTGTCCCTCGTTGAGTGAGTTTTGGAAGCCTTCAGCGGTATCTTCTTCGGATAGTTGGCCGATGGTGCGGTAATCGAACAGCCGTTCGGCATATGACTTTGTACGGTCCAATACTCTGGGAAGATTCGGCAGACCGGCACCTATGAGATAGAAAGGCGTATTTTCCTGGCCCATTCTGTGCTGAATTGCAATCAGCGTTCCCAATAGTTCCTTGTCCATTTCCTGCAGTTCGTCAATAAACCAATACATGCCAGAATTCTCAGCTCTAAGCTGTTGCACAATGTCCTCGTTCCTCGGTGCTGTTGAACTGCGCTACGTCCTCATAGGCGTATTCGAGATGTTCGACTAGTTTCAGCAGTAGTAACGCATCACGCGATTGTCTAGTCATTTACAACACTTGCTTCAGGTCGGCACGAATGGCATTGTAGAACAGGCGGCCGGATGGCGTATGCTCGGCATTGAACAACAACGCGCGCTTCGATATCAACGACACGTGCTTGCCTAGGTGACGTTCCAAATCGTCTTTCAGGCCCATGATGGTGCCGGCGGTGGCTTTGTGTCCCGGGTCCATGCTGTAGATCAGATCCACATCGGATTCGGTATGGTTGTCGCCGCGAGCGACCGATCCATACACGTACATCTCGCTCACGCCATGCTGTGGCGCGACGACGCCTGCGGCCTCACGCACGTCATTAAATGTCACCACACCATCCATGGCGCCCATGGTACACGCCGCCCATCCACGCGCATAATTGATGCCGGGTTCTGGATAGAGGTGCATACCTGCCTAGGGTTTGGAGGCGTTGAGGTTTCAGCTGGAGGTGTTGCTTTTTTCTATCTAGAACCCGCATATGATGGTTTTGCGTGTGGCGCCTCAACATGCATAAGCTGTTTGTTTGATATCATGCCTCATGCCCCACACCAGCAGCGGCAACGCATAGAACGCATACCCCTCGAACTGGATGTAGAGGTAGGCCACCAGAATCAGCCAGCAGATCGCGGTCTTGTGCCATCCGGCGGTCCGCGCCACATGGCGCAGCACCATGGCACAAAGCAGGCCGAGCCCGATGATGCCGAACTCCACCAGGAAGCTGGTCCAGGCGCTCATCGTGAACATCGTCTCATGCGTAACACCGGCATACCAGCCGGCGGGTCCGGCGGTGCCGCCGTCGAAGTTCCCCAGAATGCCCACGGCGTCGGCTGCGCCGGCGTGCGTCGCGTCGGCCAGATTGCCGGCGCCATAACCGGTCAGCAGCGTCCATGGGTGCCGCAGCAATCCCATCAGCGGCCCCAGCGACTGCCAGATGCGCGCGTAGAACGATCCATCACCGGTCATGCCCTCCTGCGCAATCGAACCAAGTCGATCATCAAGTAGCAGACTCAACGCGCCCAGCACCGTCACGCCGAACATCGCCACCACGCCGCGTTTGCGGGATGCGAACTCGCGCCAGTGTGTGCGTTCCACCACCACAATGGCCAACGCCACCAGCGAATCGAGAATGATCCGCGTGCCCGCTCCCATCAGCACGGCCATCGCGGCAAACGTCACGATCAGCTCGCGCAAACGCCGGCCATACACCGCATCGCGCCCGCGCATCATCCACATCAGCGGCAACAGCACGCCGAACAGGTGCATGCCGATGTAACTGGGCTCGGCGAACAGAAACTGCGGGCGTCCGCCGCCCCATGGGGAATCGCTGTCCACATACTGCCGGGCCATCAGATGCTTGAAGTATTCGACCACGCACTCCACATCCAGGTGAATCGACAGCCACTGCACCACGCCCACAGCCAGCGCCACCCAGTACACGGCAATCAGGATATGCATGAGCCGTCGCCAATCCAGCTGTTTGCAGGTCACCGCAATATCCAGCGAAGCCAGGCACCCCAACGCTCCCAGAACGCCTAGCAGGCTTTCCAACATGGCAACGGTATGGAATCCAAACATAATCCATCCCGGTACCGACAACACCATTAGCAGTACCGGCAGCCAGAAAAACGGCCGGAAGCGGTGATAGACCGTCGGCAGATATCGGCGGTTTAATAGGGCGTACAGCAGGAACAGCCACGGGCTGATCGGCGTCCAGAATGGGGCGTAGATCCCCAGCACCGTGCCGTCCACCGGCAGCAGCGCAACCGTCGCCACCAGCACCAAATCGCTACGGTCCTGCAAGAATCGGAACTGTACGGGCATGGTCAACTTTCCCCTCTCTGCATGCAGGCGCGGCAAGACGTGTCAAGGCTTGCGGCGACGCCCCACAACGCGGCATGCGGCGCGCGGCGCTCAGTCGGTCCGTCCCTCGACCTGTGGCGTCTGAACCAGCGTCAGCGGCGTGTGTACGCCGGGTGCCGACTGGACATGGCACACGATCTCATAGGACTCCCCGGGCCCCAATGTAATGGTTTTGGTACCCACCGTCAACCCATTATGCACGGTGATGCCGTCGAATCCGCTGCCGTCGCTCATCGTCACCGGGCCGCTGACCGCCAGCATGCGCTGCAGGAACACCGGGTCGATGGCGATGACCCCGTCCACGGTCTGCTGCGTGGACTGCTGCCACATGGTTTGGGCGATCTCTCCGGTGCGAGGGAAGTCCGGGGTGAAGTTCACGTCCTGGGGAACGCGTGCCAGCTTGTCGGTGAACAGGGCGCGTTCCTCAGCGGTCAGCGTAACGACTGGTGTCGTGAATTCCGCCGGCGGCGGGGCGAACTCCTGAATCGACATGGTGCCGTTCTCCACTTGGATGCCGTTGACGGCGCGCAGTGCATCCTGCAGACCCGGCATCGCCTGGGCGCAGATGTTCTCCATGGCGGTGACCGCCGTACGCACGGCGGTCACGTCCACGCCGATGTAGGGGATATGCGAGGCCATCGTCCAGATGGTCGAACTGGTCTGAGCGTACGCTCCGTGAACATGGTCGGTCAGCTCGGTGATCTGTTCATCCAGCGCATCCATGTCACCGGCGCTGATGGACTCCTGGATTCCGGAGGCGGCGGTGAGGGCCGTATCCGCTTCCTGCTTGGCCTGCCAAGCCGAAATCCCGAACCATCCGGCCAGCCCCAGCAACCCCAGCAGAATCGCCAGAACAACAATCAACAGGCGCCGGATACGTCTGCGGCGTTTGATCCGCCTGACCCGTCGGGGGCTCATCCTGCGACGTTGAGATACGTCCGCCGGTGTATCCTCTGGCGCATCGGATGCGGATGCGGTTGGGGGTCGCGGTATTGCCGGCGTATTCGGTGCTGCTGATTGGGGGTATCTCATGATCGGCGTGAGACAGGCTGTTCCGCTCTGTGGTCATTGCAGGTCTAACCCCTTCGATGTGTGCGATTTTCGGCGGCTTACAGGCATATGAAGCACCTGGCTGTCGTTTCATTATACGTATGGGCGCGTCTTGACTGTTTGGGTTGGCATCTGATAGTGGGGATGGGATGGGGGTACATGCTCACTGATACAGTAGACCTGTTTTCTGATCGGAACATGAAGAGGAGCATTCAGTGGCTGCCGCGGACATGACCAATCGTTATCCAATGCCGACCCCGGCGCAATTCGAAGCCGCGGAGCGTGAGGATGACGGCATCACCCTGATGGATCTGTTCCATATCATCGGCAAGCATGCGGTATCCGCCGTCATCTCCTGCGTGGTGGTGTTCTTCGCAGTCTGTGCGTATACGTTGATCACCCCGCCGCAGTATTCGGCCACCGCGCAGGTCTTCGCCACCTACAGTGACGCGTCCGTGCGTGACGACGACATCTCCAGCATCAACAGCGCCAGCACCTATATCGCCAACCAGATCCGGTCGTATCCGGCGCTGGCCACCACCGAATCGGTGCTGCAACCGGTCATCGACGATCTGGGACTGTCGATGACGGTGCCGCAGGTGGCGGGGCTGCTGACCGTCGCCAATCCCGAAGACACCGCATTCGTGAACATCACCGCGGAAACCGGTGACCCGCAGCAATCCGCCGCCCTCGCGAACGGTGTGGCGGAATCGTTGCAGGACGTGGTGGAGACCTCGCTGTATGACTCCGGCCAGCAGTCGCTGGTCAAGCTGTCCATCGTGCAGCAGGCGCAGGAACCTGCCTCGCCCAGCTCTCCGAACGTGCCGCTGTATCTGGCCGCCGGCCTGGTGGGCGGCGTGATTGTGGGCGTCGTCGTCGCGCTGCTGCGTGATCTGCTGGCCCGCCGCGTGCAGGAAGCCCGCGATTTGCAGGATATCGTGGATGCGCCGATCATGGGACGCGTACCGGAGGATGCTTCGCTGAAAAGCGCCAAGCCGGTTGTGGTGGCCGCACCTGGTGGCCAGGTCGCCGAGGAATTCCGTCGGGTGCGTACGAACCTGTCCTTTACCGCGCCGGTCGAGGGTCTGACGTCCCGCCTGATTGTGGTCTCATCCGTTGGCATGAACGAGGGTAAGACCACCATTGCGGTGAACATCGCCGCCTCGTTCGCGGAAAGTGGCGCGCGCGTGCTGCTGATCGATGCCGACCTGCGCCACCCCTCGGTGGCCAAACGACTCGGCATCGAGGGGGGGTGTCGGTCTGGCGCATGTGCTGTCCTCCCAAGCCGCGGTCAAGGATGTGGTCCAGCGCTACTGGAAGCCGAACTTCCACATCATGCCGGCCGGACCGAAGCCGCCGAACGCTTCGACGCTGCTCAGCTCGGATGTGATGCGCGAGATGATTCACCAGGCGCTCACCCAATACGATTACGTGGTCATTGACACCTCGCCGTTGGTTGTGGCCAATGACGCCGCCGTGTTCGCCAAGATGGGCGCGGGCGTGGTGCTGGTTTCCGGACGCGACGTCACCGACAAACGTGAACTGCGTGACGTCGCCGGCCAGTTGGCCACTATGGAGGTGCCCATCATCGGTTTCGTGTTCAACTTCGCCAAGGAACAGAAGAATCCCGGCAAATACGGCGATTACTACTACGAGGATGCCGAGGTCGCGCGGGCTAAAGCCAGCCGCCGTCACGCGCACCGCAAGGTGTAACGGACTCCATCCATCATGCGTGTGGGCCGCCATTTGGTGGCCCACACGCGTATATGGGGAGTATCATCCGTCTCCGATCAAGGGGCGTCCGGCGGTAGTCGGCCGGTTGCGGGGCGGGACTGTCGCGCTATCGCTGCGCGACGGCTTGGGCGATGCGCGCCAGCGCGGTGCAGATCTCGTTATGGGCCCGAACGAAATCCGCGTACTCCTTACGGTAGGGGTCCGCAATCGCCTTCGGGCTCGGCAGCAGCGGACGGATCAGGGATGCGTGGGTGGCGGCGGAGATCAGTCGTTCCGGCTGCGTTGCGCCCGATAACAGATCATGCTGGCGTTCGAAATCGACGCGGTATGATGCTGCCTTATCGGTTCCCTACATCGGGCACCTGGGGCGGGAATCCGACGTGGCTTGTCATGTTTTTCGATTCCTTACGCGCTTGGGTAGTTGTTCGGCCGCTCGTAGCGCGCCGAGGTCGGTGTGGTAGGGGTCTGTGGCGTCGATGGCTGGTTTGGCGAGTTGGAGGATGCCGAGCACCGCGAATAATGAGTCGGTGCGGACCGGTTTGCCGTGTTCCAGATTGACGACCGTGGTGGCGCTGACCCCTGCGCGCTGGGCGACGTCATTCACCGTGAGGGAGAGCAGCTTGCGCTGTATCGAGGCATGTTCTCCCAGTGTGCGCAGATTGCGTGTCACTGCGGTGGGTGTATATTTCACGGCGATGCCTTTCGATGTACGTAACATACAGTTTTCTATATCATATCTCGATTGCAATATAGAAAACACGTTGTAATATAACTTCTGGGAAGAAGCCGTATGTGTGGACATGCGGTGGACGGGGCCGGGGCAGTAAAAAAGAAGCCCGGGGAATCCCCGGGCTTCTTCGTTCGTAACGATCAGTACCAGTGGTTGGCCACCCAGAAGTTGTAGGCGCCCTGCACCGAGCCGTAGCGGCTGTTGCAGTAGCCCCAGAACCACTTGAGCTGGGTCTGGTAGTTGGTGGCCCAGTCCGCGCCGGCGGAGGCCATCTTGCTGCCGGGCAGCGCCTGCGGCAGGCCGTATGCGCCGGAGCTGGCGTTGGTGGCGTTCACGCGCCATCCGGACTCGTGGTTGATGATGTACACGGTGGCGGAGAAATCGGCCTCGGTGTAGCCGTTGGCCAGCAGGTAGTCGTGTGCCCACTGCTGCATCTCGCCGGCCGGCACGGTGGTGCCGATGCTGGCGGAGGAGCTGGACGAGCTGCCGGAGGAGGCGGAACCGGTGCCCACCAGGATCACCTTGTCCACCGGCGCCTTCTTGACGTAGGAGGCGAACACGTTGGAGGAGATCACCGTGTCCCCGGCGCGTGTGACCAGGCTCGTCGTCTCCATCACGCCTTCCTCGCCCTCGGTCTCCACCTGTTCCGTGCCCTTGGGCAGCGAGGAGGTCTCCTTGCGGACCGTGTTGAACGCGATCGGCTCCTCGGAGGTCTCCAGCGCGGAATCGGCGGTTTCAATGGTGATTACCGTGGATTCGCTGACTTCGGCGTCCAGCGCGGGATCCACCGTGTCATTCGGCCCGAGCGTGATGTTGCCCGCTTCCAGCACCGACTTGACGGTGGTGAAATCGGTGCCGAGCACGGTGCGGGATTCACCGTCCAGCTTGACGGTCACATAGGAGGTGTCCCCATCCATGCCGCGCACGCCGTCGCGGGCGGAGCCACGGGAGACGGTCAGCGGGTCGGTGGCGGAGTACGCGGTGACCTGCTGCGCCGCGGAACGTCCGTCTGACGCGTAGAAGCTGCGGGTCATGATACCGCCGGTGGCGACCAGCGCCAACGCTGCAGCCACGGCGCCGATGCGAATCCATTGACGCTTGTTCAACGAAGGAAGGCTGATGCTGGTCTTCTTGCGGTGATTGGCCATTGCACTCCTCAATACTCCGGCATGCCATAGTGCCGGCTGCACTCACAAACAGCCATTAGTTTACGCCGACTCAAGGATAAGCATCAAGTCGGCGATTAACCGGAAAGGGGACGGTTACTGCTGGGCGTCGGCCTCGGCCTGCGCGGCCTTGAGATCCAGTGCCTTGGCCTGGGCGATCAGGTCATCCAGGTCGGAGGCGCGCAGCGCACCGGCCTGCTGGAACACCACCGTGCCCTGCTTGACGATCATCAGCGTCGGCACCGCCTGCACGCCGGCCGCGGACGCCAGATCCTGGTTCTGGTCGATATCCACCTTGGCGAAGTACACATCCGGGTGCTGCTCGCTGGCCTGCTCGTACACCGGGCCGAACGCGCGGCACGGGCCGCACCAGGTGGCCCAGAAGTCCACGAACACCAGCTCGTTGCCGGTGATTACCTGCTCGAATTCCGCCGAACTTACCGCATGGGTCGCCATGACTGCTCCTTACCTTGCAGAAACTACGTGTTCCCAGCTTCCCAGCAACACCCAACATTCCGCAAGCCCTTGCGCCGTGGGATGAACGGGCATCCGACTCCGCTCTTCGGGGAATCGTCATCGAACGGTCATGTGCCGGTCATTATCCGGGCGGATAATGGGAATATGCCAGTGCTGAACGATGAGGTGCCCGACGAGGGCGATTTCGATGCGGGCCGCCGCCGCGGCGAATTCGACGACATCACGCCGGAGGATTTCATCCGGGGGTCGGCGGGCGGCAACCCGCCCGGATGGCTGGATAGCGCCCGCGTGAGCCAGGTGCGTCGGCAGGTGCCGATGGTGTATGTGGAGGTCGTGCCCGTACACACGGACGAGTTCGGGCGCATCGCCGAAATCGGCACGCTGCTGCGCGTATCGGACGACGGTTCCGTGGAACGCACGCTGGTGGCGGGGCGTGTGCTGTACCACGAGAGCCTGCGCGAGGCCATCGCCCGCAACGTGGCCAAGGATCTGGGACCCTTGGCGTTGCCGACCCTGCCGCCCAACCTGCAGCCGTTCACGGTGGCGGAGTTCTTCCCCACCCCCGGGCTGAGCGAATTCTACGACGCCCGCCAGCATGCGGTGGCGCTGTGCTATGTGGTGCCGATCGCCGGCGACTGCCAGCCGCAGGATGAGGCGCTGGACGTGGAATGGGTGGATGTGAACGGCCCGAGGTTGGCCACCATGCTCGATCAGATGACGGGCGGCCACGGCCGCATCGTGCAACGGGCGTTGGCGTGGACCGAGTGAGAGACAAGTAAGAGAGGAATCCCATGGAACTGAACACCACGATCTACCGCGACGGCGAAGGCATCCCGGTTGTGCTCGTGCACGCCTTCCCGATCGACCACCACCTGTGGGACGATTGCGCGGCCGAGCTCATCGTCCGCGCGAACGCCGCCGGCCTGCCGCGATTTCCGATCTGGGCGCCGGATATGCCCGGCGCCGGCAAAGGCCCGATTCCCACGGCCGAACAGACCGGGGCCATCGCGCAGGACGGCGCCTACACCGAGGCGCTCGACCGCATGGCCGACGCCTATGTGGACCTCATCCGCAAGGCCGGCTTCACCAAGGCCATCTGGGTGGGTCTGTCGATGGGCGGCTACCTGGTCCTGGACATCCAGCGCCTGCACCCGGAGGCGGTGGCGGGGCTGGCCCTGTGCGACACGAAGGCCGACGCCGACTCCGAGGCATCCCGCGCCAATCGCCTGCGCATCGCCGACATCTGCGAAACCGAACACACGGTCGACCCGGTGATGCACTTCGCCGAACCGCAGCCTGGCGACTCCACCATCAAGCGTGCGCCCCGCTTCATCCGCCAGTTCACCGATTGGATCCAGGCCCAGCGCCCGGAAGGCGTGGCCTGGCGTGAGCGCATGGCCGCCGGACGCCCCGATCTGAATGACCAGCTGCCGCTTATCACCGCGCCCGCCGCCGTGATCTGCGGTGAGAACGACCCCTCCAGCGCGCCGTCGGTCATGCGTCCGATCGCCGAGGCGATGACCGGCACCAACGCCGTGTTCACCGAGATCCCCGACTGCGGTCATTTCAGCGCCTACGAACACCCCGACCAGGTGGCCGATGCGCTGCTGGACCTGGTCCGCCGCGTGCAGGCGGAGGCGTGATATGGCGCTGCTCTCGCCGCTGGCTCTGACCCAGACCCTGCCGTTCCTGCCGCTCGCCCAGGGTGATATCGACTATCAGACCGAACGCCGCGACGAGCCGGGGCTTATCCCCTCCCTGCTCGACGACCCGTCCACCACGGTGATACTGGTGCGCGACGGGCTGGTGGCCGTACCGCGCGGCCAAGGCGTGCTGGCAGCCCGTGAATCGGTGTCGATGCGTTTGGCGTCCCTGCCCGGTTCGTATGCCGCGGAGGCGCTGGCCGGCGCCCCGGAGGCCGTGGCGATGTTCCTGGGCGGCTATCCGGGCCGGCGCAACGCGCACGTCGTCGCCATCGACCTGACCCGCGTGCCGATGGGCGCACCGTCTGTCGTGCCGGACGCGCACGGCATCGGGGCCGATGACGCGTTCGGCAACGCCGCGCAACCGAATACCGCGAACGGGCGGGTCCCGCTGTTCGCCCGCACCGTTGAACGCTTCGATTGGGTGGATCTGCGCGGCTTCGTGCCCCACGCCTCGGCGCGGGAGGCGGGCCAGGCCACCACGGCCGTGGCGTTGAGCCTGTGGCACGCCACGCAACGGCACTGCCCGACCTGCGGTGCCCCCGTACAGACGGCCATGGCCGGCTGGGCGCAGCGGTGCACGAACCCGCAGGACGGGCATCGCCTGCTGTTCCCCCGCGTGGAACCTGCCGTCATCGTGGCGGTGGTGGATTCGCAGGACCGTCTGCTGCTGCAGCACAACCGGGCGTGGAACGACCCGACCCTGTATTCGGTGTCCGCCGGATTCGTGGAGGCGGGGGAGAACCTGGAGCACGCATGCCGGCGTGAAACCAAGGAGGAGGTCGGCATTGACCTGGGCGATGTGCGCTACCTGGGGTCGCAACCCTGGCCGTTCCCCGCGTCGCTGATGGTGGCGTTCAAGGCCTACGCGCTGAACACCGACATCCGCACGGACGGACAGGAAACCGTGGACGCGCGTTGGGTGAGCCGCGACGAGTACACCGCGGAACTGATACGGGGGGTCATGAGCGCGCCAAACCGGGCCGCCATCGCACGGTACATGATCGAGGAATGGTACGGACGCGCGCTGTAGTCGGTTCGGCTGCGTATAGTGATGCCTTGGAAAGAGTGGGAATTCGTAAGGGAATGACAATGTCCGACGACTATCAGATGGATGGTTTCTCGCCGATGGACGACGACCGTACCGTGGCCATGCCACCGGTCGGAGACGCGTCCCCGATGACCATGGGCGAGGACGCCATCGCTCTGCCCGGCGACGAGGAGAAGCCGCGGAACACCAAACTGCCGTGGATCATCACGCTCAGCGTCATCGGCGCCCTGCTGGTGCTGGTTGTGGCCGGACTGTTCACCGCGCGTTGGTATTTCTCCGACAAGGCCGCGCCCGGCGTGACGCTCGGCCAGATCAGCGTGGCGGGGCAGGACCGCGATCGCCTGACCGATACGGTAACGCGTGCGATCGCCGATTCGACTCTGACCGTTGCCGACCCTGACGGACAGGAGATCAAGGCCTCGCTGGAGGAACTCGGCGTGAGCGTGGACGTGGACGCGACCGTGGACGCGCTGCTCAACGCCAAAACCGACGGGGACGCGACCGGCGTGCGCGCGCTGCTGTCCGACTTCGCCCGGCTCAACCCGTTCTCCAAGGCCGAGATCGGCCTGAGCGCCGAGTACGACGAATACACGGCGAACACGTTCCTGACCGACCGCTTCGTGGCCGACGACCAGCAGGCCGTGCCCTCCTCGATCGCCTACGACGGCGGATCGCAGGCGTTCACGGTCACCGAAGGCAAGGTGGGCCGGGCGCCGCAGCTGGACGCCGTGAACGAGGCCGTCGCCAACGCCATCGAGACCCCGGGCACGGGCGCGGACGTGAAAATCGACTACTCGGACGTGGACATGCCCATCGGCGTGGACGCCGCCAACCAGGCCGCCGCGGACGCCAACCAGCGGCTCAACAACAAGATCGTGCTCACCAACGATCGCGACCGCAACTTCGAACTGTCGAACGACACGGTGGCCTCGTGGATCAAGCCGACCGGCGACGTGCAGAACGGCACCATCACCCTGTCCTATGACGAACAGGCCATCAAGGACTACTTGGCCGCCGAACTGCCCAAGCAGCTCAACCAGGAGAAGACCGACCAGACGGACATCATCGACGACAACGGCAACGTGCTGCTGACCCGCGTGGACGGCGTGGACGGCGTGGCCGTGAAGAACACCGACACGACGGCGGCGAAGGTGCTTGAGGCGCTCGAAGCGGGCAACGGCGGGCTGATCACCGCGGAATTCGATGTGACTCCGTTCGAGACCAAGCAGGAGAAGGCCACGATGCGCATCGTGGTGGACAAGTCCTCGCAGACGGCCACCGTGTACAACAACAACCAGCTGGTGCGCACGTTCCCGGTCTGCACCGGCACCCCGGGCGCGTTCGGCGAAACCGACAACGGTGTGTTCTACATCTACCTGAAGTACGCGGTGCAGGACATGCGCGGCTACAACGAGGACGGCTCGAAGTACCTCTCTCCGGGCGTCAAGTGGGTCGGCTACTTCAACGGCGGCGAGGGCTTCCATACGGCGGACTGGAACTACTACGGCATCCAGGTCGGCGATCCGGCGCACTACGGCTCCCACGGCTGCGTGAACATGTACGAGGCCGACGCCAAGTGGATCTACGACAACTGCCCCGAAGGCACCATCGTGCGGGTCGTGGGCTCGACCCCCTCCGGCCCGGTCCGCTGACGCGATGGGGGCCGCGGCGTGTGGCGGATGCCGGGGCGTTGTACGCTGGTGCCATGAGCGAAACGAACGAAACCCCATTGAATCTTGACGTTCCCGAGCATCTGGAATACTCCGAGGAGCATGTCTGGGTGGACGCCTCGGTGGAGCCCGCCATGGTCGGTCTGACCGAATACGCGGTGAGCCAGCTGGGTGAACTGGTGTTCGTCGATCTGCCCGAACCCGGCATACGCGTGGAGGCCGGCGACGAGATCGTGGAACTCGAATCGCAGAAGGCCGTCCAACCGCTGGTGTGCCCGGTGGCCGGCACGGTGCGGTACGTGAACCGCGAGGCCTCGGACGATCCGTCGATCATCACCAACGACCCGTACGGCGAGGGCTGGATTCTGAAGATCGAACTCGACGACGACGAGCCCGCGCTGCTCACCGCCGAGGAGTACGCCAAACTCGTCAAGTGATTGTCTCGCGTGCGGCGGCGGTGAGGTTGCATCGAAACATTGTGTGGGTATAGTGAATCTATGAGTGATTCACGTCGGACATCGCCGCAGGTCCATCAACCCACGGATGATATGCCCACCGTGCCGATTCCGGCGCGGCGCGTCGTCACGACGTTCGATTCCGCCTCCAAACACGAGCGCATCGAGGCCAAACCGCCGCTGGTCCGCCTGTTCCGCCGTGCCGTGAGCACGATGTTCAACCTGTGGATGAGGGTCTCCACACCGGTCGTCGAGCAGCTCGGCTGGTACGACCAGATCGAACCCTACGTCGGATACGGCACCGAAGCCTACTCCCGTCTGATCTGCCGGACCGTGTACGCCCCGGAGCACCGCCGGCCCGGCGCCCGCATCCGCGGCATCTGGGGCATGCTGGCCATCCCCGCTCCCCACCGCCGCGTGCGCGTGGCCATCGACGGCACACCGCTGGAAACTGTGCAGGTCGGCACCTCCGAATCCTACGACAAACCGGACGCCAAGCGCCGGCAGACCGCCGAGTACGCGGTATCCGACTCCGCCGGTTACCTCGACCTCGTCGCCGAGCATCGCCTCACCCCGGGCATCCACCGCGTCTCCTACCGGGTCGACCGCCGCAAGCCGGTCACCGCCAACCTGTTCACCATCCCCAGTGGCTCCAAGGTCGGCATCATCTCCGACGTGGACGACACCATCATGATCACGCAGGTGCCCACGTTGTGGAAGGCTGCCTACAACGTGCTGTTCGCCAATCCGAAGAAGCGCGCGTCGGTGCCCGGCATGAGCGTGCTGTTCACCAAGCTCGCCGCGCTGTTCCCGGAGGCGCCGTTCTTCTACCTGTCCACCTCGCCGTGGAACGTGGAAAGTTCGATCCGGCATTTCATCAACGACCACGGATTCCCCGCCGGACCATTGCTGCTGCGGGATCTGGATCCGCGCCCCAAAACGTTCATCCCAACCGGCGTGCAGCATAAACTCGAATTCGCGGAACAGCTCATGGGCGACTTCCCGGATATGAAGTTCATCCTCATCGGCGACGACGGGCAGAAGGATCCGACCACCTACGCCACCATCGCCCGCCGGTATCCGGGCCGCGTCATCGCCATCGGCATCCGCCAGCTCTCCCCACGCGAGGCCTCGCCGCTCGGCTCGGTGGCCGGGGTCTCCGCCACCCAACCGATGCCCGTCACCGATGTTCCCGTCTTCACCGGCACCACCGGCGCGAATCTGATGAAAACCATGCTCCCGTACCTCGAGCGGTTCGCATAACGGCCGCGGCATGGCACGGCTGCGCATATAATCGCCTGCATGATTCAAGAGCAGCAGGGTGCCGCCTCCGCGGCCGTGAACGAAACCGCGCAGACCATGCCATACCCGGACGGCCCCGCAGTGCATGCGACCATGGAACGCGGCGTATCGTCGGAGAACGTCGCCTCCATGCCGCCGGTCGCCCGCCGCGAGCCCGTCGCGCGCACGCACCACGGCGACACCTTCCTCGACCCGTACGCGTGGATGAAGGACAAGGACAGCGCCGAAGTCCACGACTACGTGACCGCCCAGAACGCTTACTGCGAGCAGCGCACCGCCGCGCTCGGCCCCCTGCGTGACACGCTGTTCAACGAACTGACCTCCCGCATCCAACAGACCGACATGTCCGTGCCCACGCGCATGGACGGCTACTGGTATTTCACGCGCACACGCGAAGGGTCGCAGTATGCGGTGCAATGCCGTCTGCCGATCCGAGGGGAGGACGACTGGACCCCGCCCGACATCGACCCGCTGAGCGAGCCCGGATCCATGCCCGGCGAACAGGTGGTGTTCGACACGAACCGGGAAGCCGAGGGGCACGACTTCTTCCAGATCGGCGGCATGGACCTGAGCCGCGACGGTCGCTGGATGCTCTACGGCGTCGACACCCGCGGCGACGAGCGCTACGATTTCCGCATCCGGGACCTGCAAAGCGGCGCGGAGCTGCCCGAGGTGCTTGAGGGCATCGCCGGCGCATGCATCACGCCGGACGCGCAGTGGGTGTTCTACACCGTGCTCGACGACGCATGGCGGCCCTGTGCGGTGCGCCGGCACAAGGTCGGCACGCCGGTGTCCGCCGATGTGGAGGTGTTCCGGGAGCACGACGAGCGGTTCTGGCTCGGTGTGGGCCTGAGCTTCGACGAACGCAACATCGTCATCGGCACCGGTTCCAAAACCACCACCGAGGTGCTCATGCTGCCCGCCGACACCCCGGAGGGCGAGTTCCGCGCGTTCATCCCGCGCGAACCGGATGTCGAATATGATGTCAGCTTCGCCCGGTTTGAAGGCGCGGGGGAGGACGGCGCCGATATCCCGCTGGCGGTGGTGTACCACAACGCGTTCAATCCGAATTTCGAGATCGACGTGATCGATATGCGGTTGCATGAACCGCCGTACCGGCTCGGTGAGGGCGTATGCATCGCGCAGGGCTCGCCGTACGGGTGCGAGCAGGGGGACCGCGTCGAGCCCGGGGCTTCGGCCAAGCCGATCGGCACCGCCTACCGCAACCCCGCGAACCCGGCGATTCTGCAGGGGGCGCGGGGGCTGGGCATCGAGGGCATTGCCCTGCACCGGCACTATGTGGCGCTCAGCTACCGGGCGGACGGCATGACGCATCTGGGCGTCATGACCAAGCGGGACGCCGCCGAGGACTTCCTGGCCGGCCGCCCGTGGCGGTTCCGCGAGCTGCTGCCGCCCGCGCTCGAAGGCGATTGGGATGTCCCCGATTTCGGTGTTGCGGCCCCAGCGGGAAACTCCGATTCCTTGGACTCCGACACATGTTTCACAGGATGTTTCACGCAGCACAGTCCGTCCGATCCATCCGGGGCATCCAGTCCGTCCGATTCGGCCGACGCATCCGATTCGTCCGGTTCATCCGCGGACGGGCTGCCCGATGTCACGCGACGCCTGTACACCATCGCCGCGGGCGGCAACCCGACATACGAGGCGCCGCGCATGCGTTACACGTTCTCCGGCTACACGCGCCCGGGCGAGCTGCACGAGTTCGACCCGGCCACCGGCGAGGACCTGCTGCTCAAACGGGCGCGCGTTCTCGGCGACTTCGACCCATGCAACTATATGGAACGCCGCATGTGGATCACGGCGCGGGACGGCGAACGCATCCCCGTCTCCCTGGTCTGGCGGCGTGGCGTGACGCTCGACCATCTGCCGATGTTCGTCACCGGCTACGGCGCGTATGAGATCAGCTCCGATCCCGGGTTCTCCGTGGCCCGGCTCAGCATGCTCGACCGCGGCGTGCTCTATGCGGTGCCGCATATCCGCGGCGGTGGCGAGATGGGCCGCGCCTGGTACGAGCAGGGGCGGCGGTTGGCCAAACGGCATAGCTTCGAGGATTTCGTGGACGCGGTGGCCGCCCTGCAGGACGCGGGGCTCGCCGATTCGCGCCGCACGGTGGCCGACGGCGGTTCTGCGGGCGGCCTGCTGATGGGCGCCGTGGCGAATCTGGCACCCGAACGCTTCGCCGGCATCGAGGCGGACGTGCCGTTCGTGGACGCGCTGACCTCCATCCTGGACCCCTCGCTGCCGTTGACCGTCACCGAATGGGACGAATGGGGCGACCCGTTGCACGATCCGGAGGTCTATCGGTACATGAAGTCGTACACGCCGTACGAGAACGCGCCGGAATCGCCCGACGACCCGCGCGTGGCCCGCTTCCCGAAGATCCTGATCACCACGTCGATGAACGATACGCGCGTGCTGGTCGTCGAGCCGCTCAAATGGATGGCGCGGCTGCAGGCGGCCGGCGTGGACGTCATCGCCAAGATCGAGGTCGAGGCGGGGCACGGAGGCACCACCGGACGGTACAAGCAGTGGAAGGAGGTCTCGTTCGAGAACGCCTGGTGTCTGCGGACCATGGGTGTGGCGTAAGGGCAGGGTGCCTTGTCCACTTGCTGAACCGTTCGGGACGGCCTGCCCGCAACCGGGGTAGTGTCGCTCACTATGAGCGAAACAACAACGAAGTATCGCATCGCCGTCATCCCCGGCGATGGCATCGGCAAGGAAGTCACCCCCTGGGCGCAGAAGGCGCTTGAACAGGCGGTGCAGGGCGCGGCGGATTTCGAATACGAGAACTTCGATCTGGGCGCCGAACGTTACCTGCGTGACGGTGCGATCCTGCCGGACGAGGAACTCGAACGCATCAAGACCACCGACGCGATCCTGCTCGGCGCGGTCGGCGACCCGCGCATTAAGGCCGGCATCCTGGAGCGTGGCCTGCTGCTGCGCCTGCGCTTCGAACTCGACCAGTACGTGAACCTGCGCCCCTCCAAGCTGTATAAGGGCGTCACCTCGCCGCTCGCCAATCCGGGCGAGATCGACTTCGTGGTCGTGCGCGAGGGCACCGAGGGCCTGTACTGCGGCGCGGGCGGCGCGGTCCGCCGCGACACCCCGGCCGAAGTGGCCACCGAGGTCTCGATCAACACCGCCTACGGCGTGGAGCGCGTGGTGCGCTACGCCTTCGACCTGGCCATGAAGCGCCGCAAGCATGTGACCCTCGTGCACAAGAAGAACGTGCTCGTCAACGCGGGCGACATGTGGCAGCGCATCGTGGATCGCGTGGGCCGGGAGTACCCCGAGGTCTCGCACGACTACTGCCATATCGACGCGGCCACCATCTACATGGTCTCCGACCCCTCGCGCTTCGACGTGATCCTGACCGACAACCTTTTCGGCGACATCCTGACCGATGAGGCGGGCGCCGTGGTCGGCGGCGTCGGCTATTCGGCGTCCGGCTGCATCAACGCGTGCAACGAGTTCCCGTCCATGTTCGAGCCGATCCACGGCTCGGCCCCGGACATCGCCGGCAAGGGCATCGCCAATCCGACGGCCGCCATTCTCTCCGCCGCCATGCTGCTGCGCCACCTCGGATTCGACGAGGACGCGGCGCGCATCGATGCCGCGGTCGAGGCGGACATCGCCGAGCTCGGCTCCACGCCGCGCAGCACCGACGTGATCGGCCGCGACATCCTGGCGCGCCTGTAACGCCACGTGGTACGGTACGGAGTCTCCGGAGGGGCTTCCTGTCGATTCCGTACCACGCCGCGGCCACGGATTACCAGGGGTGCCATGGGTATGCGGCGTGGAGCGGTCAAGACGCCCGGCGGGAAACTCGTTGCCGTCACCGTGCAGACCGACCAATCGGGGCTGCCGGTCGCATGCCGGCTGGACGGCGACTTCTTCATCGACGGCGATGGCGCCCCACTGCTGCTGGATGACCTTGAACGCACGTTGCTGACATGCGCCCGGGAGGTGTCTGCCGGCAAGACTGACGTAATGGATGGGAGCGCGCTGCCGGCGCCCGCCGCGCGGGAACATGCGGATGTACAGGGGCGGGCTGCGCGCCCCGAGGCACACGATGATGGAGCGCGCGCCGATACCGTGGTGGATGCTATCGATATCGCCGACTGGTGTGATCGGCTGCTGCAGGCTTGTGCACGGCACGACGGGGTGCGGATGGTCGGCACCGGTGCCGAGGCGATGGCGCGGGCCTTGTCCCGGGCGATGGGCATCGGTGACGAATCGGCTGCCTTTGCGGTGGGATTGAACGGCACGGTGAACGATGCCGTCACCAAGACGGGGATGCTGGCGGGCTCTCGACTGGCGGACGTGCCGCCGAACGATATGGTGGCCGACGTCGTTGCCGGGACTGGTCCTCTGGCGGGTGCGGCGTCATACGGCTTGTGCGGTCATCGTCCCGCACCACATGCCGGCTGGCCATCGGACTGGCTTGACCGTTGGCGCAGGCTTGCGCCGGTTGTCATTCACGACATGCCCCGCAGCCCCGTCGAGCAGATGGCGATTGACGAGCAATGGGCGCGCGAGGTGGCGGCGGGGGAACGGCCGGCCAGCCTGCGGTTCTGGGAATGGTCATCGCCTGCGGTGGTGGTCGGACGGTTCCAGTCAATACCCGACGAGGTTCATGTGGACGAGGCGGAACGACTGGGGTTCACGGTGGTCCGCCGGTGCACGGGTGGCGGCACGATGGTGGTCCAGCCGGGAGGGGCGATCACCTATTCGCTGTACGCGCCGCGATGGTTCGTGGACGGCCTGGACGCGGCGGAGGCCTACCGGTTGTGCGACAGCTGGCTGATCGACGCCCTACGGGGGTTGGGGGTCGACGCCCGGTTCCAGGGACTGAACGATATAGCGGTGGCCGATGACGCCTGCCGCGACACGGTGGGTGGACAGGAACCCGCGCAGTGGGGTAAAGCGGGCGGCGCGGCGCAACGGCGGTTTCCCGCGCCGCCGGACAGTGACGGTCCGGGCGCGGTGCTGCATCACACCACGCTGGCGTATGAACTGGACGGCGCGTTGATGGCCAGGCTGCTGAACACATCCCCGGAGAAACTGTCCGACAAGGCCGTCCGTTCGGCGTCCAAGCGGGTGGCGCCTCTGGGCATGCAGCCCCCACTGCAAGGCATGGGGCGGGACGGCCTGATCCGTGCCTTGTCCAGGTCCTTAGGGCAGTTCCTTCCCGCTAACAGCTAACCCGTCCGTCAACTTCTCAACTGTTGACCAATGTACGTGGGTGGGGTGGGCGGATGGGGCTACAATATTGGGCAAGGCGAATGAGGACAATCGTCGCCGGCATACCATTGGGCTGATCGTGAGCCGGCACAATAACGGGCAGGAGGAGCGACTGGCAATGGCGACACCGAACGCGATCCCCAATGACGAGAACACGTTGCTGCATACGGCGTTGTTCAAGCAGGTCTCTCCGGAACAGGCGGAGGAGCTGCTGCCCACGCTCCACGAATCGGTGTATGACAAGGGCGAGCACATCTTCACGCAGGGGGATACCGACCATCGCATGGGGTTGCTGGAGAAGGGGCGCGTGAAGCTGACGCGCGAGTCCAACGACGGTCGGGTGCAGCTGCTGAGCATCCACGCGCGCGGCGAGGTGCTGGGCGAGATCCCGGTGTTCGACCCGACCGGCGGCCCTCGGACCGCCTCCGCGGTGGCGATGGTGAACGGCACCCGCGTGGTGTGGCTGGAACATGACGCGTTGTTCGCGTGGCTGGACAGGTACCCGCGTGTGGCCGTGGACATGCTGCAGGTATTGGCGAACCGGATGCGCAGCAACAACGAGCGCATCACCGATCTGGTGTTCATGGACGTACCTGCTCGTTTGGCCAAGACGTTGCTGGATCTGGCGTCGCGGTTCGGCGAGCCGGTGGAGGCCGGTCTGAAGGTGCCGCACGATCTGACGCAGGAGGAGCTGGCCCAGCTGGTCGGCTCGTCACGGGAGACCGTGAACAAGGCGTTGATGGATTTCTCGAACCGTGGGTGGATCGCGCGTGAGGGGCGGTCGATCGTCATCTATCAGCCGGGTATGCTGATTCGTCGTTCGCGCCGGTAACCGGTCGGCTGGTGGTCGCCCTGTGGCGGACCCGGTCCGATGCTCGGCGACTGGCCGGCGACGAGCCGACGGCCGGGGCGCCGGTATGGCGCGTTCGGGGCAGTGGGGGATCCGCCCCTGTCCGGATGCCGCCGCGCATGTCGGATTCGTTGGGCTGTTTTTCAGTCATTTTCCAGACATTTCGGCCAGTTGTGATGAAATGGCAACGGACGTGGACGGGGCGGGGCGAGGTAGAGGGACCTCTTTAGAATGGGCACCATGCCGAAGAAGAAATCAATGACCATCCGTCGTGCCCTCTCGCTGGTGCTCGCCTATATCGTGCTGTGCGTCACCGGCGGCGTTGTGGCGAGCCTGCTGTTCGTGCCGGCCGTGTTCGGCGCCAACACCGTGGCGAAGGCCGTGATTCCTTCCCTGCAGGTGGAGGGGATTGATTTCGATGTGACGAGTCTGCCGCAGCAGTCGCGCATGTATGCGTCGGACGGTTCGCTGATCGCCACGTTCTATTCGCAGAACCGTGTTGTGGTGCCGATCAAGGACGTGTCCGAATACATGCAGAAGGCGATTGTGGCCCGTGAGGACCGCCGCTTCTTCGAGCATTCCGGTGTTGACGTGCAGGGCGTCATGCGCGCGTTCATACAGACGTATGTGCTCAAGCGCGATATGCAGGGCGGTTCGTCGCTGACCCAGCAGTACGTCAAGAACGTGCTGATGGTGCAGGCGCGCGAGGACAACGATCCGATCGCGGAATACCATGCGCAGGAGAGCACGATCGCTCGTAAGCTACGCGAGATGCTGATCGCCGTGCAGATGGAGAAGATGTACTCCAAGCCGGAGATCCTGCAGGGGTATCTGAACATCGCCCAGTTCGGATCCAACAATCTGTATGGTGTGGAGACCGCGGCGCAGCGGTACTTCAACGTGCATGCCAAGGATCTGAACCTGGTGCAGTCGGCCACCATCGCGGCCATCACCAAGAACCCCGCGGGCTTGGACCCTTCGATCCCCGAGAACCAGGAGGATTCGGAGAATGAGCGCAACATCGTGCTCAAGCTCATGCTGGACCAGGGCCTGATCGAGCAGGCCGAGTATGACGAGGCGGTGAGCATCCCGCTGGTGGATACGCTCAATATCCAATCGGTGAACCAGGGCTGCCAGTCGGCCGGCAACGCGGGGTTCTTCTGCTCGTACGTGACCACCAAGATCCTCAACTCCGAGGAGTTCGGCGAAACCGAGGCGGACCGCCAGAAGCTGCTGAACGAGGGCGGTCTGGACATCTACACCACCATGGATGTGAACGCCAACAACGCGGCCATGCAGGCGGCGAACGACACGATCCCGGCCTCCGATTCCTCCGGCCTGGAGGTCATGATCGCGGCCATCAAGCCCGGCACCGGCGAAGTGCTCGGTTTCGGCATCAACCGTACGTATGACGCCACCGACGCGGCGGCCAGCGATCAGACCAAGACCTCGATGAACTACATGGTCGACCAGGTCGACGGCGGCGGCTGGGGCGTGCAGGTCGGCTCCACCTGGAAGCCGATCAACATGGTGGCCTGGATGCAGCAGGGCCGTTCGATCAACGAAAGCCTGCGCACATCCACGTCGTACCCGTTGAGCAACTTCAACTGCAGCAACTACTCGTTCACCGGCACATGGAAGGTCGAGAACTCCGGCGGCGGCACCGTGAACCCGGAGACCCCGTTGCAGGGTCTGATCCGTTCGCACAACACCACGCAGGCGTCGATGGCCTCGCAGATCGGCCTGTGCGCGATCGCCGACGCGGCCACGGCCCTCGGCTACCACAACTCGCCGTCCTCGGCCATGGACGTGTACTCGTCCAATTCGTTCAACGCCCCGATGACCATCGGTTCCGTGCAGGCGTCCCCGCTGACCATGGCCAACGTCTACGCCACCTTGGGCGCGAACGGCGTGGCCTGCACGCCGATCGCCATGACCCGCGTGACCGACAAGAACGGTGACGAGATCGACGTCCCGCAGGCCGACTGCCATCAGGCCATCGATCCGGAGATCGCGCAGACCACCGCGTATGCGCTCAACCAGGGCGTCGTGACCGCCGGCGGCGAGGCGGCGACGACCCAGCTGGACAACGGTCGCAAGACCTTCGCCAAAACCGGTACGAACGAGAACACGTACATGCTGACCGCCGGTTTCGTGCCGAATGTGGTGTCCGCGTTCGTGGCCGTCGGCGACGCGCAGGACCCGATCAACAACACGTTCGACAACAAGACCATCAACGGCGTGTACCGCTCGGAATGGTTCGGCATGTACATCGCCACCCCGGCGTGGAAGCAGTTCATGAACACGTATCTGAACGCCATCAACGCCCCGATCGACAACAACTACGGCAATCTGGCGCAAAAGTACCTGACCGCTTCGAGGGTACAGTCCACCACGAACAACCAAAACAACCAGAGCAACCAGACCACGCAGAACGGACAACAGGCGCAGAACCAGAACCAGGAGGGCCAGTAGCCCCGCCCTGCGGCCGTGGTAGCGCACGGCTCGGGTTACGTAGTTTGGAACGCCCGCCGACATTCGGCGGGCGTTCCGCATATCCCCGCATACAATAGGTGACATCATCGCACAAGGGAGGCAGGATGATGCAGGGCGATCTGACCCATGACAACTTCGACTTCCGTGGATTCTCCAAGGAGAACCGCCACGAGACCGAGCTTATTCGCGACGAGGAGGAACGCTCGTCGAAGAAGCCCGCCAAGGCGGGCAAGGCCGGCAAAAACAAAGCCGGCAAGAACGCCAAGGATGCCGGCCGGGAGCGCAAGGCCGAGAAGGCTGGGAAGGCCGAGAAGAAGGCCGCCGCGTCGGCCAAGCCGCAGGGTAAGCGTCCGCTGCTGTTCACACCGATGCAGCTGCGTGGCCTGACCGTGCGCAACCGCGTGTGGCTGCCCCCGATGGATATGTATTCGGCGTACGCCCGGGACGGCAAACCGACGCCGTTCCACTACCAGCATTACGTGTCTCGCGCTCTCGGCGGCTTCGGTCTGATCATTGCCGAGGCCACCGCCGTATGCCCCGAAGGACGCATCAGCCCCAAGGACGTGGGCCTGTGGGAGGATTCGCAGATCGAGGCCTGGCGTTGGATCGTGCAGGGCGTCAGGGATGCGGGCGCGGCCATGGCCGTGCAGCTCAACCACGCCGGGCGCAAGGGGTCCACGGGCTGCTTCGGTGTCGGCCATGATGGCGAGAGCGTGCCGGTTGAGGAGGGCGGGTGGCAGACCGTGGCGCCCAGCCCCAACGCCTATGGCTCCTATGCCGTGCCGCGCGAACTGAGCGTGGACGAGATCCATACGATTGTGGGCCAGTTCGCCGCAGCCGCCGGGCGCGCGGTGGCCGCCGGATTCCAGGCCGTCGAGATCCACGCCGCGCACGGGTATCTGATTTCGCAGTTCCTTGATCCACTGGTCAATGAGCGTACGGATGAATATGGCGGCGACGTGAATGGGCGCATGCGTTTTCTGGTGGAAATCGTGGACGCGGTGCGTGCCGTGATTCCGGAGGACATGCCGTTGTTGGTGCGTATCTCCGCCACGGATTGGGCCGCCGGTGGTTGGGATCTGGGACAGACGATTGTGGTGTCTCGTGTGCTTAAGGACCACGGTGTGGATCTGGTGGATGTGTCGACCGGTGGCATTGTGCCGGACGTGACCATACCGGTTAAGCCGAACTACCAGGTGCCGTTTGCCGAGCAGGTACGTAAGCAGGCTGATGTGCCGACCACGGCGGTGGGGTTGATTACCAAGCCGAAGCAGGCCGAGAAGATTTTGCGTGCGGGGGAGGCCGATGCTATTGAAATCGGCCGCGCCGCGTTGCGCGACCCCGCGTGGCCGATGCGTGCCGCTCATAAGCTGGGGCTTGATCCTGCTGAGTTGCCTTATCCGGATCAGTACATCCGCGGCGCCTACTGATGGTGTCCGTCGCGCGACAGCGACGAAATGTTCTAAGCATTCCAGTGTGCGTGTTGTCGTCGAGGTGCGACAACACGCACACTGGAATTCGGGTAATTGGGTAATGGAGCGTGTCGCCACGCTGGCTGTGAATTTCAGGTGGGGTTTCAGGCGTCGATGCCGACTGCTTCGGATACGTGCTCGAATCCGTCGCGCTTGAGCAGGCTGGCCAGGCCGCGCTTGAGCACGGTGATCTGCTGCGGACCGCGGTACATCAGCGAGCTGATGAACATGACCAGGCTGGCGCCGCTGCGGATCTTGGCGTAGGCCTGCTCCGGGGTGAACACGCCGCCGATGCCGGCGATGGCGAACCTGTCGCCGAACTCGCGGTAGGTGCGGCGGACCAGCTCGTTGCTGGCACGGTAGGTCGGGCCGCCGGACAGGCCGCCCTCCCAGTCGCGGGGGATCTCCAGCCCGGTGCGGTCCTTCTGCAGGTTGGCGATGCTGACGCCCTGCACGTTGTGCTCGGCCAGCACGGCCAGTAGGTCGCGGAACTCCTCCCAGCTCTTGTTCAGCGGCATCTTGACCAGCGTGGGCTGCGGGCGGTCCACCGTGTCCAGCACGGAGAACAGGCGGTCGAGGTTCTCGGGGCTTTCGGTGAACGGCTCTCCGGCGCGGGTGTTGGGGCAGGAGACGTTGATCTCCACCATGGCGCTGCGTCCGGCCGCCCGTTCCAGCGAGATGCGGTAGTCCTCGATGCCTTCGTCGATGTCCCCGGCCAGGTCGTCATTGGTGCGGGCGATGGAGACGGAGACCTGCAGGGACCGGGCCTTGGTCCACGCCTGTTCGGCGCGGGCGATCACCTTGTCGCTGCCGTCGTTGGCCAGACCCACGTGCACCATCATCGAATCGTATTCGGGCAGGCGGTGGAACCACGGCTTCGGGTTGCCGGCGCAGGGGCGGGAGGTGGTCGAGCCGACGGTTTCGAACCCGAAGCCGGCGTTGTCCATCAGCACCGGCATATCGCAGTTCTTGTCCAAGCCAGCGGACAGGCCGAACGGGTTGGCGAAGTCCACGCCCATCACCGAGGTTTCGAGCACCGGGTCGGTGTAGTTCAGCATCTCGCGCAGCAGCCACATCAGTGGCGGGATGTTGCCGGTGACGCGGCAGAACTCGATCATCTGGTCGTGCGCCACGTCCGGGGTGTGGTTGAACACGAAGTTCGGTTTGACGATGTGCTTGTATCCGAACGTGAACAGGTCGGTGGTGGCTTTGTTGACGGCGTCGTGCCAGAAGCTCTCGGAAACGTAGGTCATGCATCCATTGTGTCACTGGCGGTGGGCATGCGGTGCGGGGTGCCGGAATCGCGCGTCGGGCGATGGTTCGTCCGACAGTCCGAGGAATGTTCGATTTTGGTTGATTTTTCGGTATTTATGATAACTTCGGCGTGTCGTGATGTGATTTTTGCGGTCAAAAGTTGTTGTTTTGGGTGAAGATGTGCGATAATGTTCACATGATTTCATCGCAACGACAGCATCTGATCCTGAGCCGGTTGCGCACCAGAGGTGCCGTGCGCATCACTGCGCTATCCAAGGAGCTGGGTGTCTCCGCGATGACCATTCGCCGTGATATCGCCGAACTCGCCGACAAGGGGCTGCTCAAGCGTGTGCATGGAGGCGCCGTGACGACCAGCACCCTGCTCAGCGAGCCGCTGTTCTCCGTCAAGTCGCAGATGGATGTCGGCCTCAAGGACGCCATCGCACGGGAGGCGGTCGCCTATGTGGCCCCGGGCGACGTCATCGCCATCGGCGGCGGCACCACGGCGTATGTCTTCGCACAGCACCTGCTCGAATCGCAACAGGCCAGCGGCATCACCATCCTGACCAACTCCATCCCGGTCGCCGAGCTCGTGCAGGCGCTGGAGTCCAAGGACGTCGAGGTCATCGTCACCGGCGGCGTCATCACCCGCTCGAACTCGCTGGTCGGGCCCATCGCGGACAAGGTCATCGCCTCCCTGCGCGTGAACACCGTGTTCCTGGGCACCCATTCGGTATCCGTGCCGCGCGGCTTCCTGATGCCGAACTCGCTGGAGGCCGCCACCGACATGGCCATGATGGACATCGCCGACCGCACCATCATCCTGACCGACCACACCAAGTGGAGCAGCACCTCCCTGTCGCTGTTCGCGCGCTTCGACCAGGTGGACACGGTCATCACCGACGACGGGCTGGACCCCGACTCCGTCGCCAAAACCAGGGATTTGGTAAAAGAACTCGTTCTGGCCCACCAGAGCGAACCTACCGAGGAAAGTGAGTGATCACCATGAGTGAATACGCGAATTACACTCCCGGTCCCTACGCCGCGGAGAACATTCGCATCACGCCGACCACGCTGGCGGACGGTCGTGATTTCTTCTATCTGGATGATGATCCGGAATACGTGAGCGGTGCGAAGACGCGTGAGCTCAACGATCCGCGTCAGCTGGCGTACCGCTTCGCCAACCAGCTGAACGCGGCCGGCGAGGAGGTGCCGTATGCGGCCCCGGAGATGCGCCGCGACCCGCTGACCGGCGACTGGATCCCGATGGCCACCGCCCGCATGAACCGCCCGATCACCGCCGGCCCCGGCGCCACCGCCAAGGGCAACCCGCTCGCCGCGCGCAAGCCGGGTGATCCGTACCAGGACGGCGAGGTGCCGGACACCGACTACAACGTGGTGGTATTCGAGAACCGCTTCCCCTCGATGGTCCGTGTGCCCGGCCGTTCCGACGCCGTGGAATACGTGGACGGCAACCCGCTGTGGGAGAAGAAGATGGCCGCCGGCCGTTGCGAGGTCATCTGTTTTGACCCCGATGAGGACGGCCTGCCCGCCAACCTGCCGGTCAAGCGCCTGCGCACCGTGGTGGAGGCCTGGGCCTTCCGCACCGCCGAAATCTCCACGATGGAGGGCATCGAGCAGATCTTCCCGTTCGAGAACCACGGCCAGGAGATCGGCGTCTCGCTGGCCCACCCGCACGGCCAGGTGTACTGCTACCCGTTCATCGCCCCGAAGATGGAGGCCGAGCTGCAGCACACCGAAGCCTACTTCGAGAAGACGGGCGGCAACCTCCTGAAGGACATCATGAACGCCGAGATCGAGGCCGAGGAGCGCATCGTGCTGCGCAACCACAGCTGGGTGGCCTACGTGCCGGCCGCCGCCCGCTGGCCTCTGGAGGTGCATGTGGCCCCGGTGCGCGACGTGCTCACCCTGGATCAGCTGGACGACCAGGAGCGCTGGGATCTGGCCGAGATGTACTCCGCCCTCCTCAAGCGCGGCAATGCGTTCTTCGATAAGGGCGACGGCCTGGGCATGGATCTGCCGTACATCGCCGCCTGGCACCAGGCCCCGATCCACGACGCCCGCCGCGAGCACTACCGCCTGAACCTGCAGTTCTTCTCGTTCCGCCGCGCCGCCAACAAGATCAAGTACCTGGCCGGCTCCGAATCCGGCATGGCCGCCTGGATCTCCGACACCACCCCCGAACTCATCGCCCAGCGCTTCCATGAGCTCGGCCCGATCGACATCGCCGACTGAGCCGCGGGCAAACGCGAGTGAAAAGGAACAATCCCCATGTCTTCCGTTGAATTCATCGAACCGATCAGCCATGATGACGGCGTCGCCCGGGCCACCGAACTGTTCCGCGCCACCTTCGGCGAGGAGCCGGCCGGTGTGTGGGCCGCGCCGGGCCGCGTGAACCTGATCGGCGAACACACCGACTACAACGCGGGCCTGTGCCTGCCGATCGCGCTGCCGCACCGCACCTTCCTGGCCCTGAAGCCGCGCGAGGACACCACGGTCCGCCTCGTCTCCGACGTGAACCCGACCGCCGTGGCCGAAGCCGAGCTCAACGGCCTCAAGGCCCGTGGCGTGGACGGCTGGGCCGCCTATCCGACCGGCGTGGCCTGGGCCATGCGCGAAGCCGGATTCGACCAGGTGCGCGGTTTCGACGCCGCGTTCGTCTCCTGCGTGCCGCTCGGCTCCGGCCTGAGCTCCTCCGCCGCCATGACCTGCTCCACCGCGCTCGCACTGGATGACGTGTACGGCCTGGGCTACGGTGCCACCGACGAGGGGCGCGTTACGCTGATTAATATGGCCATCAAGTCGGAGAACGATATGGCCGGCGCCTCCACCGGCGGCCTAGATCAGAACGCCTCGATGCGCTGCACCGCCGGCCACGCGATCCGCTTGGACTGCATGCCGGGCCTGAGCGCCGTGGACAGCGTCTCCCAGCAGGAGTTCGACCTGGACAAGTACGGCCTGGAGCTGCTGGTGGTCGACACCCAGGCGCACCACCAGCTCAACGACGGCCAGTACGAGCAGCGCCGCCGCACCTGCGAGCAGGCCGCGGAACTGCTCGGCTACGAGCATCTGCGCGCCGTGGCCGAGGCGGTCGCCTACTCCACCGATCCGGAGGGTTCGCTCGCCGCGGTGCTCAACTGCCTGAACGACGAGACGATGAAGAAGCGCGTGCGGCACGTCATCACCGAGATCGGCCGCGTCGACGAGTTCGTCAAGGCGTTCGCCGCCGGCGACATCGCCGAATCCGGCCGCCTGTTCAACGCTTCGCACGATTCGCTGCGCGACGACTACGAGGTCACCGTGCCCGAACTCGACGTGGCCGTGGACGTGGCCCGCGCCAACGGCGCGTATGGCGCCCGTATGACGGGCGGCGGCTTCGGCGGCTCGATCATCGCCCTGGTCGACAAGGGCCGCGGCCGCGAAGTGGCCCAGCTGATCGCCGACGAGTTCGAGGCCCGCGGCTTCCACGCGCCGCGCGCGCTCGCCGCCGTCGCCTCCGCATCCGCCAGCCGAGAGGACTGAGTTCCACCCGGTATCCCGAGGAGTCCACGGGATTCCACGGGGATCACGGGCCGCCGTCTCAAGGTTTGCGGATTGACGGAATCCCGTGATGTTCCTCGGGTTTCCGCGGCTTTTGCGCTGAAGTATGCGACTGGGGAAGGGTCTGATAAGGTCCTTCCCCAGTCGTTTTCGTATGTGTTGTGCCCTGGGCTCGTGGATGTGTGCCGTCTGAGTCCGCGCTTGCGTCCGAGTCTGCGGCTGCGGCGATGCGGCCTGTGCCTCTGACGCGTTGTGAATCGTCAGGTGATATTCTGGTGTATTACACGTATTACAATACTGTGTGGGGTGATTGCTGTGACGATGGCGATGGTGACGGCCCGCGTGGATGCGGAGCGCAAACGTGAAGCGGAGGCAGTGCTCAAGCGGCACGGTCTGACATATTCCGACGTGATTCGTGATCTGACGAATTACCTGGCGGATACCGGCGAGCTGCCGGAATTCGAACGGATTACGTTGGACCTGGTGCGTCGGCGGGAGATGGAGTGCAAATTGGCGATCATCGAAATGTTCGCCAACGCCGAGCTGCCCGCAGTGGAGGGTGGCCTGTCTGATGAGGAAATCGTCGAACAGGAACGTCTGCGCAAGGCGGGTGAACCATGGTGAAGCTGTTGTTCGATACCAATATCCTGTTGGACCTGTGTAATGCGAACAGGGCGCCGTTCCATCAGGATTCTTTGGATTTGCTGGGCCGTTGTGTGCGCAGAGGGGACGTGGAGATGATGGTGTGCGTCGCCTCGCTCAACGACGTGTATTACGTGCTGCGTCGCCATTACGGCAGTGAGGAACAGGCGCGGCGGTATGTGGGCAAACTGATGGAGCTGTTCGACGTACGGCCGCTGTTGCCGCGTCATGCGCGTCGTTCGCTGGCATCGGACGAGCCGGATTTCGAGGACGGTCTGATTCGTGCCGTGGCCGAATGCTCATGTACGGTAAAGAAGCAAGCAACCGAAAACAATAGATAGACCGCC
>ERZ1090868.189-NODE-189-length-33864-cov-11.970984_pt1 | contig 33864 bp, 21 predicted proteins | sample MGYA00478475_ERZ1090868 | MGnify/ENA primary metagenome ERZ1090868 (study PRJEB33644, sample SAMEA5815747) | chicken gut metagenome | biome: Chicken; feature: Gastrointestinal Tract; material: Caecum | place: Ireland | collected 2019-01-01 | study: A study of the...
AAGACATCACCCTTTCACGGTGGTAACATGGGTTCGATTCCCGTACGGGTCACCACAATAAATTGAGCAGGCTTATGCCTGCTCAATTTTTGTTTTGGCGCCCGTACGCGGGAGCGGACCCATCGGTTCGCGCGAGGCGTTTACGCCGAAGCCCAACCGAGGGGACCCCTTCAGGGGTGTCGGTTGATTCCCGTCGCAGGGTTTCGCCCCTGTCTGCTCAATTTTTGTATGTGGCGCCTGTACGCGGGAGCGGATGAAATACCCGAAAATGCCGCAAAGAAGGACCGCCGAAGAGATTCGGCGGCCCTTACCCGATTGGCGCGATACTCCGAAATGAGCTCCCGCATCTTCCCTCGGTACGATCGCTCGGCCGAAGAATGCGGTCACAATTTGGCAGCGGCCGCGCGGTCGACGATCAGCGTGCAGTCGGGATGGAGCCGCAAAACAGAGGCAGGCACATCCTCCGTCACGGGACCCTTTGCCATGCAAAAGACGGCATCCGCCTTGTTTGCGCCGCTTGCCAGAATGAGGACGCGCCTTGCCTGCATAATCTGCCGGATGCCCATCGTAAATGCCTTTCTCGGCACTTCATCGATGCCCGCAAAGAGGCGGGCGTTATCCCTCACCGTACTTTCGGCGAGCGTCACAACGTGCGTGCCGCTGTCGAACGGCGTTCCCGGCTCGTTGAAGGCGATATGCCCGTTGCTGCCCAACCCCAAAAGCTGGACGTCGCGCGGGAGAGAGCGGAGCAGCTTATCGTACCGCGCGCACTCCTCCTCTTCTTCTGCAGCCATCCCGTTTTCGATATAGGTGTTTTCAAGATCGATATCCAGCCCGTCAAACAGGTTGTGCCGCATAAAACAGGCATAACTCTGAGGATGCGAAGCGGGCAGTCCTTTATATTCGTCCAGATTGACGGTGCGGACGTGGAGATAACTCGTGCCGTTCTTTTTTTGATTTTCGATCATGTGCTCGTAGGCGCCTAAAGGCGTTGTGCCCGTTGCCAGGCCCAAAACGGCATAGGGATCCCGCTTCACCACTTCCAAAAGCAGGTCGGAAGCCCGCCGCGACAGTTCCTGATAATCGTCCGCTATGATGATCTTCATATCGTTTAATCCTCGTCGCAGCGTTCGATGGAACGGATAAAGGGATGCTCTGCCAGAATGGCGGAGAGCCGCTGCGAGGAATATTCCTTATCCGTGTTGAGCGTCGCGTGATAGACGGTCTCGCCCCCTTTCCGCTCAATGACGAGACGGTTGAAGCGATCCGTCTGAAAAAGCTCCTTGATGACATCATTCTCGGTGCCGCCGCTCGTAAAGCAGATCTTGACCTGGAAGTATTTCTTCGTCTGGAAGAACCTGCATTTGATGTGAAAGATGCACTGCACCCCGATGAGAATGACCGTGGCGCCCGCCGCGACGACGTACAGCCCCGCGCCCGCCGCCATCCCGACGCCCGCCGTCGCCCACACGCCCGCAGCCGTCGTGAGGCCGTGGATCTCGTGCTTGCGGTAGATGATGATGCCTGCGCCCAGAAAGCCGATGCCCGAGACGATCTGCGCCGCCACGCGGGAGGCGTCGTACTCCATGATGTCCGCAAACCCGTACTTGGAGACGACCATGATGAGCGCCGACCCCGCGCACACGATGGTGTGCGTGCGGATGCCCGCCTCTTTATAGCGCAGCTTGCGTTCATACCCGATGGCAAAGCCAAGAAGGACCGCAAGCAGGATATTGATAAGATACTTTGATTGAGCGAATAAGTCCATGTTCTCCGTCCGTTCAGGCCATGCCGCCCGAGACCGCCGTCTTCAGGACGTCCAGAAGGCGCAGCGCTTCCGCTTCCGTTTCCGCCTCCGTGAACACCCGCACGACGGGCTCCGTTCCCGAGAGGCGAAGAAGCCCCCAGCAGTCACCCGAAAAGTGCCATTTGAAGTTGTTGTTGAGCTGCTCGAAGCGCACCGTCTCCCTGCCGAATGCCGGCTGAAGGCGGGCAAACCGGGAGGCATCCGGCAGAGCGGGCAGATGCAGCTCCGCCTCCGCGCATGCGCTGTGATAGCCGCAAAAGTCATGCACTTCCCGCACGATCCCGGATACAGGCTTGCCCATCTTGATGCGCATCTCTAAGAAAAGCGCACCCGAGAACGTGCTGTCCTTGCCCGAAAGATACCCGCGGCAGGTCAGCCCTCCGCTCGATTCCCCGCCGATGAGCGCATCCGTCTCCCGCATCTTGGCGGAGATGTTCTTGAACCCCACGTCCACCGTATGGCAGGCAAAGCCCAGCTTTTCGGCAAGACGGTCCAGAAGGACGGAAGTCGCGATGTTCTTGACGGCGTCCCCGCGCATCCCGCGGTATTTCACGAGATAGTAATAAAGGCAGGCGAGGATATCGTTGCTGCTCACATAATTGCACTGTTCATCGAGGATGCCGAGGCGGTCTCCGTCACTGTCCGTCGCCATCGCATAGTCGTACTTTCCGCGCAGCACCTCCTCCTTCAGCGGCTCGAGCATCTGCTGCGTGGGGTTGGGCAGCCGCATCCCGAACAGCGCATCCCGCTCTGCATGCAGGATGGTATAGTGTTCGATGCGGAAGCGGTCGAACAGCGGCTTCAGCCCCACCACAGCCACGCCGAAGAGGTTATCGAACAGAAGGCGCAGATGATTATCGGCGATGAACGCATCGAGAAAGTCCGTGATATGCGCGGTATATGCCGCTAAGTTGTCGTACTTGAGGATGAGCGGGGAGGGCTGATCTTCAGGCAGCGCGCGCACTTCCCGCACAGCCTCCGTGAACTGCTCCAGCCGCTGCGTCACCGCAACGTCGGCATCCGCGCCGCCCTTCACGAACAGCTTGGCGCCGTTATAGCGGTAAGGGTTGTGGCTCGCCGTGATCATGACCCCGTACGCACAGCCTTCGTCGCGCACGGCGCACATGACCATGGGCGTGGGCACGGGGCTTTCATACAGCAGGCAGACGATCCCGTTCCCCGCCAGCACTTCCGCCATCCGGCGGGCGAAGAGGTCGGATAAAAAGCGGTTATCGAACCCGATGGGCACGGGACCCGCCGCCCCCTCCGCCTTCATCATGTCGGAAAGCCCCTGCGCGATGCGCTGCACCGCCTCTACGGTAAATTCCTGCCCGATCACGCCGCGGAATCCGCCCGTTCCAAACCTGATCTTTTGCATTTTCTTTTGCTCCTTTCCGCTTCAGAATTCCAATTCCATCCCGTCGTAAGAGGGTTCGACGCCCGTCCCGCGGAAATACGCCTCGATCTCCTCGTGAAGCCCCGCATGATTGTGCGTGATATGCGCAGTCAGAAACCTCGTGTGTTCCCCTGCCTTGCCCATCGCAAGCAGCCGCTCGCGGAGGACGATGTTCTCCTGAAAGTTCATGTGGCATTCGTAATAATTGACGCCCATCGTCCCGTCCATCACCACACAGGAGAAGGCCGAAGGATATGCCTTCAGAAATTCCCACGTCTCTTCCTTCGGAAAGCCGCTGTCCACCAGATACAAGAGGGCGGACTTGCCGTCGTCGATGATGTAATTGAGCGCCACCTGATCGAGCGCGTGATAGGCGCGGATAGGCGTGATGAGATACTTGCCGATCGTCAGCGTCACCCCGGGCGTCAGTTCGTGAAAGAGGATATTTTCGCGGATCTCCCGCCGCACGGGGAAGAACTGCGCCACCCCGTCATAGCAGCGCTTCACATCGGCGTTGCCGTAGATGTGGAGCTGTTTTTCGCGCATGACGGGTGCGAAGTCCGTACCGCGCGAATCGAGGAGATTGGGTACATAGTGATCGCCGTGCGTGTGCGTGATGAAAAGATGCGCGATGCTGCCGAGGTCGATGCCGTGCTGCAGGCAGTGCATATGCGTATCGGCAGGCAGATCGATGAGCAATTCATCATCGATGAGCGACTGCGACAGCGTGCGCAGCGATCTTCCGCCCGCCTTCCGCGCCGCCGTGCAGTGCGTGCAGCTGCAAAAGAGTGCGGGATAGCCCTCTCCGCCGCCCGAACCAAGGATCTTTAACTTCATGACAGTCCCTCCTTTCTCATGGCAGAACGATGTTTCCGCCGCGGATGCACACCTTGCACCTGAGGCGAGCATCCGTGCAGTTTTTGCCGACGATCACTTCGTAAACGCCGTCATCCACCCGTTCACGCGCCTCCGCCGCCGACCAATAGGAGAAGGCATCCCGCCCAAGGCGCACCGTGACCCGCACCTGTCCGCCTGCGGCGACTTCATCCTTCGACCAGCCCTTGAGTTCGCGCTCGGGGCGATAGACCTTCGCCGCGATCGGGCGGACGTACACCTGACTGACCTCTTTCCCGTCCGTCTGCGACGTGTTTCTGACAAGATAAGAAAGTTCCAGCGTATCGCCGTCCGTCTGCACCCGCAGGCCGGAATATTCAAACACCGCATAGCTCAGTCCGAAGCCGAAAGGATAGCGGACGGGCTTTCCCGCGCCCACAAAATAGCGGTAGCCCACATCCAGCCCCTCCGAATAGCGCGTCACGTTGGCGTTGCGGAAGGTGTTGGCCGCGGGGACGTCCTCCAGCGCGCAGGGGAAGGTCTCCGCAAGGCGGCCGCTCGGGCAGGCGAGCCCGCACAAGAGATCGGCAACGGCCGCGCCGCCGCGCTCGCCGCAGAATCCTGCCAGCAGGATGCCCTTCACATAGGGCTCCCACGCGCTCACGTCGACCGCGCTGCCCGCAAAGAGCACGACGACGGTCTCGGGATTGGCTTTGGCGATATCGACGATGGCGCGCTCCTGCACTTCGGGCAGGCGGATGCTCTCGCGGTCCCCGCTCTCATATTCCAGATCGGCGCCCGTCCCCGCGCAGACGATACTGACGTCGGCGAGCGCCGCGTTCTCGACCGCCCGTGCGGGAATGCCGAGCGCCGCGTTGCCGATGGCAACTTTGGGGAGGAAGGCGCGCTCGTAGACAGTCTGTTCCCCCAGACGCTCGGAAAGAAGCGCCGCTAGGTCGAAGGGCTGCCCCAGCCACACCATGCGCGCGCTGCCGCCGCCGAAGACGAGCGACGTCGGCTCCGCCTTGGCATAACAGCCCGCAACGGCTGCCCGCGTCCCCTTCTTCAGAGGGAGGATGCCCTCGTTTTTGAGGAGCACGGCGCCCTCGCGTTCGATCTTTTCCGCCACAGAGAGCCGCTCTTCCACCGTAAGGGGCGCCCTCTTCCCTTCGTGCATCTCCTTGCAGCGGTAGATGAGGTCGATCACCCGCTGCGCGCAGGCATCGAGCTCTTCGTCCGACAGAACGCCGCTTTCATAGTCCTTTACAAGCTGCCCGAAGTGCGCCTCGTTGAAAGGCATCTCGATATCCAGCCCCGCCTTGGCAGACCTTGTGCGGTCGTGCACCGCCTCCCAGTCGGAGAAGATCGCCCCGTCAAAGCCGAGCTCGCCGCGCAAAGCCGCAAACCCGCGCTTGTTTTCTGCGGCATATTGCCCGTTGACGCGGTTATAGGAACACATCAGGGAGACGGGCTTTGCTTCGCAGACGATAGAAAAGGGCTTATAATAGATCTCGTACAGCGTCCGTTCGTCCACTTCGCTCGACTGCTCGAACCGGTCATACTCCAGATTGTTGGCGCAGAAGTGCTTGACGCACGCCCCCACGCCGCTTTGCTGCAAACCGTCCACATATTCCCGCGCCATGACGCCCGCGAGATAAGGGTCTTCCGAAAAATACTCGAAGTTGCGCCCGTTGCGCGGGTCGCGCTTGATGTTCACCCCGGGCGCCAGCAAGAGGTCGACGCCGTTTTCCAGGCAGTCGCTTGCAAGCGCCTCGCCCATCTTTCGCGCGAGCGCGCGGTCCCAGGTGTTTGCCAGAACGGCAATAGCGGGATACGCCACGGAAGGCTTCATCTCCTCGCTGCCGTCCTCCCGCACGGAGAGCACCCGCCGCAGCCCGACGGGTCCGTCCGACATCGTAAAGCGGGGGAGCTTTCCCTCCGCATCATATAGATCCCATGCCCCGACGCCGAGCAGCAGACGAAGCTTCTCCTGCGCGGTCAGGTCCTTTGCGGTCAATTTGTTCATCTTGTTCTCCATATCAAAACCGAGCCTCCACGATCGCGGCATGCAGCCGCCGTGCGATCTCTTCCATCCCGCGGTCTCCGGGATGCAGCGCAACGCCCGCATGGGCAAAGCGGTCCGCCGCCCGCATCTCTTCCTTTGCGCCGAGATCGCTGATGGAAGCAAAGGCGTATCCCCTTTCCCGTGCGAGCTCCCGCACAAAGCTATCAAAGGGCGGGAACGCCCAGAAAAGGTCGGTCAGAACGACCTTGGCGCCCCCGTTCTGCAGCTTTTCTGCGAGCGAAACATAGCAGCGTTCGAACGCCGCAAGGTGTTCCTGAAGCTGCGCGTTCTCCCCGAGGCGCAGGACGGCGATATCCGCCCCGAAGGCAAACGCCGCGGCATACCCTTCCTCGAGCAGCCGCATATCGCGCGTGCGCTCCCACTCGGAGAGATTGGCGATGCAGCAGGCAGGCCGCCGCCCGTCCTCTTCCAGATAGGTAAGGAGCCTGTGGACATAGTCCTTCCCGCGGGAGGAAGCCGCCATGCCCCAGTCGCCCTGCCAGCCGAGCGCTTCCGCCCGGCCGTGGCGGGTGATGGAATTGCCGAAAAAAGCGATCTTCAGATCCGCCCCCTCGCGCCCGACGATCCGCACGCGGCCGTCGTCCGAGATCTGCCCGAGGGCGGGTACGTCGTTTTCAAACAATGCGCTGCCTTTCATGGGTCACTCTCCGGAAAGAAAGGTCAGATCGACATGATTTTTCTCCCCTCTGCCGTTCGCGGAGAGCTGCAGCGTCAGGACGTATTTCCCCTGCTGTAATCCCGTCGGCGTAAAGGAGAGGGAAAAACTCTGCCCCCATTCCTTTTGGCTGCCGTGCCAGTGTTCGAGGCCGAGGCAGCGCTCCCTGCCGCCCGCAACGGGCCACTCCTCGGGCAGGCCCGTCAAACGAACGGTCACAAACTGCGGCAGATACAGGCGGTTGCAGACGGTGACAAAGAGGCGCTTCTCCCGCCCTTCCGCGATGTTTGCCGTGCCGTCCTCAAAGGTCACTTTCACCGTATAGGGGCGGAAATGGAAGCGTGCCGTTCTGCCCTGTTCCGAAAGAAGTTCGCGGCAGTCCTCCTGCTGATAGGGATAGAACTCGCTCTCGCTGTAACAAAGGTTTTTGTTGGGTTCGATCTCAAAGCCGTGCTCCGTCATGCGGCAGGCGCGCGAGGAGACGACGGGGAACTGACGGACGACGCGCTCGCACAGCTCGTCGATGGTCGCGGGGACGTCGAGCAGCAGGTCGGGGCGCAGCGTGCAGATGGCGATCTTCTCGCTGCATGCCTGCCGCCAATCAGAGGGGATCGCCTCCTCCCCGCCGAGGATGCCGAGGAGCGCGCCCAGCGTACCTGCGGTGCAGTCGGTATCCTCGCCGCAGTTGACGGCAAGGCAGATGCTCCTGCCGAAGTCCCCCTCGCCCCACAGCCAGCCGATGAGGACGATGCCGACGGAGGCGGGCGCATCGTAGCCGTGCTGCGCCTTGGGAAGGTCGGGATCGCGCTCCTGCACGGGGCAGGCGGGGCAGGCGGGAACGAGCGCCGTCCCCTTCCACTCGCCGCCGATCTCACCGAAAGAGGAGGGATAAGTCATGAGCAGCTTCTTTCTCGCCGCCTTCCAGTCATCGCCCGCGGCGTAACGTTCCAGAACGAGCTTCACCGCGCCCGCGACGGCGCAGTCTTGGGGGATATAGGAAAGCCCGATCGGGATGAGTTTTTCCCGATCGTGCTCGAAGAAGGCCGCCGCCTCCACCGCCGCCAGAAAGACGGCGGAAAAGACGCCCTCCTCCGCATGGTCGACGCAGGCGTCGTAATAAGCATAGTTGGCGGCAAGGGCGGGATTGCCTGCCGCAAGGCACGCCCAGATCTCCGTGCGGATCCAGGCGCCGTTGCTGTTGCGGTTCTCGTTGCGCATGACGCCCGTCAGCGGCGGGCAGATGCCCATCTGAAAGTTGTTTTTGCCCGTGCCGTATTCGGAGATGACGGCAGAGACGTAGTTTTCCCAATACTCGCCGAGGATATGGCTGTCGAGGTTCTTCCCCTCGTGCTCGACGGCGGAAAGCCACACGAGCTGCAGATCGAGATCGTCGTTGGGAACGGGCTGAGAGACATCCTGCATGAAGCGGTCGATCTCATAAACGCCGCGGAAGCACTCGAAGGGAGCGCCGAGGGTGCCGCCGATATTTTTGCCCAAAAAGCAGCCTTTGACTTTTTTGCGATAGTCGGAAAATAGCAATTTCATGATAGAGACCTTCCTGAAAAATTTGTCCCCGCAGGTTTCCCTGCGGGGACGCTGCGACCCGTTTCTACCGATATTTTATAGGGGGAAAGGATAATTGTCAAGTATCAACGGGCTGTGCGGTCATCGGACCTTGGTTCACGCTTTGGGCACCCCGTAAAGAGACGTGACCCAGAACGTATCTCCGGCAGCCCCCATGAATCTGACGACCATATCCTTGAGACCGACATCAAAGATTTTGGAATTGTCGCACGCATTCCACGGACCACCGCTTGCCATGGCAGCGGTCAGTTCTACTTTGGTCCAACTGCCTGCCGTCAGGGAAGTATCGCCGCACCAATATGCACCGGACTTGGCATCGGAAGCATCCGTATAGACGTAGAAATACACGCTGCCGTATGCGCTCAGATCAATAACATAATTGAAGATCGAAGCGATCCCGCTATCCGTGCCGCTGATCGTCACCTTCAGAGAGCCTTCTTCCGTAATCGCCGTGTCATCGCCCTCATACTTCTTATCCGTCACATACTCGGCAGAACCGATGCTGCTAACAGACTTATAGTAGGAAATATCCGTCAGGCGGGTGCCTTCCTGCTCTTTATCGAACGCCTTGACCGAAGAAAGATAGATCGTCTGATTGTTGCAAGACCCGAAAATACGCAAGGTAATAATATCCTGCAAGCCTCCGTTTGTCCAACCGACCGCTTCGTTATCGAGCAAGATTCGCGTCCAAGCGTTTGCCGTCAGCGTTTGATCCATGCACCACCATCCGCCAAGCTTGACGCCGGAAGCAGTCGTATAGGCGTAGAGTTCAATAAAGCGATATCCCGTCATATCGAACTTCGGAAGTTTGATCGCTGTTTCGCTGCTGTTTGCTACAACGACTTTTAACGAGCCCTCTTCCGTGCCATACTTGACCGAAGTGTCATAGGAGACCGTATTTCCGTTTCCGTCGATCAATTTATCGCTTCCTTGCGTCGGGACAAACATAATTCCGTCCGCTCTTTGGACAACAAATTCGATCGTCTTTGTCAAAGCATTTGCGCCATCCATGGAATAGATGACAGTGATCGTAACCGACCCTGCATATGTCAACGTGATCTGCCCATTGGAAACGGAGTATTCATTCCCCATGGCATCGGAAACGATCGTTTCGATCGTATAACCACTCACGGGAGCCCCGTCTTTATCCACGATCTCAGCGCTCGGCAATGTAAGCGTATTTCCGTCCACGGTTACGAAGTCCGAATATTCCACCTTGATTTCATAAAGCTCTTCCAGCGGTACATACACCGCGGCAACGGCGTGCGCGGACTTAGAGGCGACGAAGGTATTGCCCTCGATTTGGGCGCCGTCCACCGTGAAGTGGGAGAACGCCTTGCCTTCGGGAGCAGCAGCCGCCGTCAGCGTCACCGTCTCGCCCAAAACATAGCTATTTTTGTCGGTCGCGGTATTCTCGTCCGTCGAGATCTCAGAGATCATGGTCTCGTTCAGCCATGCTTCGACCTTTTCCGCCCCCGTAAGATAGCGGATATTCTGAATGGTGGGGATGCCGCCGCTGTCCGTTCTCCAGCCGTAGCCGAAGTCGAGACCATACTGCTCGTCAAATGCCGTGTGCGTCTTGTCTTTTACGACACAATAAACGGAACCGTTACATTCGATGTAGGCGGAAAGCGTATTCCCCTGCCGTGCAAAGATGAGCGTTACGGGAGATTGTGCCGAAGCGCCGTTGAGGATATCGATGACTTCCTGCGAGAGGTTGCCGTCCGACATCTTGTCCCAAGTGCTGCCGGCGCCGTCGCCCGCAGAGCCGAGATACTGCTTGTAACTTGCATTGTCACCCATCTCGTAGCCGACGATCTGATCATTACGGAAGAGAACACCTGCATACCACGCATTCTGGATGCCGTTGGAGAGCGTTGTCCCGTTCGTTGCCGTCATCTCATAGGAAACGATCCAATTCGCATCGCTTCCGAGTTTATAGCAGACGCCCCAACTATCGATCGTATCCGTAGGCTCAGTGTATGCCACCTCCGTCCAGCGGGCGGCGGCGGGAGCGGTGAAGACGGCAGCGATCGTCTGTCCTGCCATATCGGCAGTGAGTTTGAGCTCGTTGCCGTTGACGGGCGTGCCGTTCAGCGTAAAGTGGCTGAGCGCCTGCCCTTCGGGGATGGCGCCCGTATAGTCGAGCTTGATCGTCGCACCCTCATAGAGTTCGCCCTCGTAAGTGACGCCCTCCGCAAATTTGACGGCAACGGGCGTAACATACACTGCTGCAACTTTGTGCGTGGACTTGGAAGCGACAAAGGTGTTGCCTTCGATGCGCTCGCCGTCCACCGTAAAGTGGGAGAATACCATACCTTCGGGAGCATCTGCCGCCGTCAGCGTGACGGTCTCGCCGAAAATATAGCTTTCTTTGTCGGTCGTGGTATTTCCGTCCGTCGTGATTGCAGCAGTCAGCGCTTCTGTGCTGCCCTCAAGGATGGCGTCGATCTTTTCGGAAACGGTGGTATAGCCCGCAGATACGATTTCGGGATGCAGAGCGGAGTCATTCTCCGTCATCTCGCCGTAGCCGAACCAATTCCCGATGCGGTTAAACCCGTAGGTCGTCCTGCAGAGGAGCTTGCCGTTGAAGAAAAGGGAAACTTCCTCTTCATTGCGCACGCAGGTCAGGTTGACGGTTCCCGCCGTCCGCATTTGCCTTGCCGTGGAATCAGCCTGACCGATACACTCATCGATGATCGCTTTGGCTTCGTCGCCCTGCAAGGTGAAGAAGGTTGCCCAGACACCCGAGCCCGCGCTTCTGAATTCGACCCGGTCATCATTCCCGCTGCGATAGATCATGAAGCGCAGCATGGATGCGCCGCCTTGCAGGAACTCCACGGAGTACCAATTCCCCTGCTGGAAATCTTTGAAGGAGACATCGAGGCTGATCGCCCACTTGGTGCTTTCACCGACTGCCTGCCCTTCAAACTTATTATTGCTGAGCCAACCCAAACAGGCGCCATTCGTGATCACATCCTGCGCGTCCGCCAAACCTTCGGAAGGCCACGTCATCTCGTCTACAGAATCGACAAAGACCGCCTCGATGGTATGCGCTGCCGCAGTCGTTACAAACGTATTGCCGGGAATGAGCGTGCCGTCCACCTGATAGCCGTTGAGGACTTTGCCTTCGGGCACTTCGCCCGTGAGCCGCAGCGTCACCGTGGAGCCGCGCGACACCCAGGTGCCGCCGACCGTCTTCACGCCCTCGCCCAGCGTGAGCGAGGACATGGCGCGGTACACCGCCGTGACGGTATGCTGCGTCTTGGTGGCATAGAAAGAATTGCCGACGATGCGCTTGCCGTCCACCTTATAGTAGTCGAATTCGTAGCCGGAGGGAGCGCGGTCTGCCGTCACATAGACGACGTCGCCGAGGGAGTAGCTGTCCTCTCTCGCCGTCACGCCGACGGTATTCAGTTTGACCGTGAGGGAATCGAGGAAGCACTGCGTCTTTTCCTCGCCCGTCACGAAGCGGATGTTTTCGATGGCGGGGATGCCGCCGCAATCCGTTCTCCAGCCGTAGCCGAAGTCGAGGCCGTAACTCTCGTCAAATGCCGCGTGCGTCACCTTTCTCGCCGTGAGGTAGTAGGTGCCGTCGAAGCCGATGAACGCGGTGAGCATATTGCCCTGCCGCACGAAGTACAGCGTGACGGGCTCGCCCGCCGAAGCGGCGTTGAGGATATCGATGACCTCCCACGAAAGATTGCCGTCCGACATCTTATCCCAAGTGCTGCCCGCGCCGTCGCCCGCGGAGCCGAGATAGAGCTTGTAACTGACGTTATCGCCCATCTCATAACCGACGATCTGATCGTTGCGGAAGAGAACGCCCGCATACCAGGCATCCCTGATGCCGTTGGAGAGCGTGACGCCGTTGGTCGCGGTGATATCGTAGGCGACGATCCAGTCGGCGGCGCTGCCGAGCTTGCGGTAAGCGCCCCAGCTGCCGATGGTCTGCGTCGGCTGCGTGTAGGCAGCCGTCTTCCACGTCATTTCCTCCGCCGAAGCCGCATAGACCGCCGCGATGCTCCTCGTCTCCCGCTTCAGCATATAGCTGTCCTCGAAGACCTTTTCGGAGCCGTTCACAAGATAATAGTCAAAGATCTTTCCGTCCGTGCCGGGCTCGTGCTTCAGTTCGATGACGCTCCCGGGGACGAGCACGCCCTCATAGCCCGCTCCGCCCGTAAAGGCGACGTCGATGATCTCTTCATAGACTGCCGCAACGGTGTGCTCGGGCGCCGTCGCCGTGAAGGTATTGCCTTCGATGCGAACGCCGTCCACCGTGAAATAGACGAACGACTTGCCCTCTGGGGCCTCTTTCGCCGTCAACGTCACCGTCTCGCCCATGCGGTATTCCGTCTTTTCGAGCACGACGTTCTCATCGGCGTTGATTTTCGAGACCTGCGCCGCCAAAAGGGCGTCGATCTTATCGGAGTCCGTGATGAACCCGCGGCTGACTGTCGTCGGGAAGGCGAATCCCGCCGCCGTATTGACGTTGCGCGTGCCGTAGCCGAAGGGGTTGGAATAGTTGAACTTGGGCTGTGCCTTCAGAAGCAGCTCGCCCTCGGCAAAGAGATAGAGATCGTTGCCGTCGCGGATGCAGAGGAAGGTCACGGGGCTGTTCTTAGTCGCATTTGCGATGACGGAATAGACCGCGCGTGCGTCAAACGTTTGGGTGACGAAGTTCGTCCACTCGCCTGAGCCCGCCATGCCGATGGTGACGTTGCCGTTCGAAAGGATCTGGAACTCCACCTGCACGCAGGAAGAGACCATGAAACTGAAGTAGTACTGCGCGCCGTTCACTTCCGATCTGCCGCCGTACACCGTCTCGCGGATCGCCCAGCGGTCGGCAGCGCCGAGGATATAGAGGTTTTGCCCGTTGCCCGCATGGCTGTCGATCTCGCTCTGCGGCAGGCCCCACTCGGCGGGCGTCTTGCCCTGCGTGCCGTCCTGCCATGTCATATTCTCCACGCAATCGGTATAGACCGCCTCGATGCTCTTCGTTTCGTCCGTCAGCGTGTAGCGGTCCCCGAACACTTTTTCCGTGCCGTTGACAAGGTAATAGTCAAAGATCTGCCCTTCCCTGTCCTCGTGTGTCAGGGTGATCGCCGAACCCGCGATGAGACTGCCCGTATAGCCCGCGCCGCCCGTGAAAGCGACGTCGATCGTCTGCGCGAACACGGCGCCGACGACCGCTCTCTCCGTCAGGAGGAAGGTGTCGCCTTCGATGGGCTCGCCGTTTACCGTGAAGTGCAGGAAGGTCTGCCCTTCGGGCGCCTCGGGCGCGGTGAGCCTGACGCTCTCGCCCATGTAATAGGTATCTTTCTCGGCAGTGACGCCGTCCTCGAATACGATCTCCACGACGCCCGAGAAGCTTTCAAACGCCGCCGTTGCCTTGGTCTGTCCCGTGACGGACTTGGCGTTGAGGATGATGGGCGTGTTGGTGACGTCCGCACTCTCCACGCGCCATGCGTAGCCGAAGTGATCGCCGTACATGGTGAGCCCGGGAATGGTAACGAGGTAGAAGTACTCGCCGTTGACATAGACGTGCATATAGTCGCCGAGACGGACGGCGTCGATGTGCACGGGAGCCTCTTCGGACGCCCCGATGAACGCCTGCACGAGCTCTTCGGACAGCGTGCCGATCTGGTTATAGTTGCCGTTGCCGTAGTGCTTGAAGTTGCCCGTGTAGCTGCCCGCTGTGCCGTTGATCTGGAACTCAAAAGTGCGGGTATTGCCGAAGTAAATGGAGACGCCGAACTTCTGGTTGGTCGCGGCATTCGGATCGAAGCCGCCCGCAACGTCAAAGGAGAGCGCCCAATAGCGGTCGGAGCCCGCCGTGTACGCCGTGATGAGGTTTTCGTTCAAAAATCCTGCCTGCACGTCGACAAGGAGCGGACGGACGTCGGTGAAGCTCGTGCCCCACGACATGTTGCCGGCCGTGAGCTCGCCCTCGACATATCTGACCGTGACCGAATGCGTCTCCTTCGTGGCGATGAAGGTATTGCCCGCGATGGGCTCGCCGTCGACGACGAAGCAGTCAAAGGTCTCGCCGGGGCCGGCGTCTTCGGCGGAGAGCGTGACCGTCTGCCCGATATAATAGGTCGATTCGTTCGTCCAGACGCGGCTGTCCTCGCAGCGGATGGTGCTCACCTCACCGGGGACTGCCGTCACGCGCGAGAGATAGAAGGTGCCGTAGGGCAGAAGGCCCATCGCCGCCGCCGAATAATCCCAAAGGAAACGCAGGCGCATGCCCGAGATATCCGAGCGCAGCACGGCATCGTTGTAGCGGTCGGTGGGATTTCCGTTGCCGCCGCCCCAATTCTGCACGCTGAAGCTGACTTTCGTCCACGTCTTGGGCGCAACGGTGGTATCGCCCCACCAGGGCATACCGACGATGACCGACTTCGTATCGTAATCCACGCCGTCGATCGCGGGAAGGGAGGAGGTGTCGCCCGGATCGAAATACACCCAGAATTCGAGCGCGGTGTAGGAACGGATGTCGGTGATGGCAGGCGACTCGACGCAAAGATACCCCTCGTTGTTGGAAGTCACCTTGTCGCCGCTGAAGGAGAGCTTATAATAGCCCGTCTCCCCCGGCATCGCCGCATTTTCGGGGAGAGCCGCCTCTTCTGCGCCGACGGCCTCGCCCTGATAGTAGCTTTCCTGCGGTTCGGCCTGACGTGCCCCGAAGGCGTCGTTGAAATAGACGACGGTGTTTTCGAGGACTTCGCCCGGGCCGTCCACGGGACGGTAATAGTTATATTCGTTGTAGTTGCCCGCGGCGTCCTCCGCATGGAAGCGCAGCAGATAGTACTTGCCCGCCTGCTCCTTCGTGACTTCAAACAAATTGCCGTCGAGCGTCACCGGGGTGAGGTTCGTCCCCGCCTCGTCGTCGGAGAGGTAGAGCTCGGCATAGCAGCGGTCGAGGACATAGTCCCCTGCCAGCGAATAGAGCGGCATGGAGTAGCTGTTGCCCACGATGTACATGGCGGGGAGCTCTTCATCGAGCGCGACGGTGGGCGCGGTGCGGTCGGCAAACGCCACCGTGACGACGACGTCTTCGATGCCGCGGCCGTCGACGCCGTACACGAACTCATACTCGCCCGCCTCGCGGACGTTGATGGAGTTGCCCGTCAGCTCCACTTCGTAGTTGTTCGGGTCTTTGACCGATCTGACTCTGACCTTGAGCTCCTCGTTGGCGCTGCCCGAATAGACGGCGCCGCTTTCATCTACAACGGGATAATCCGGGATGTAGTAGATGCCGAGGTCGGCCTCGACCCGTTCGGGCGCCTCGATATGAAGGCCCGAGTAGCTTCCCGTGCATGCCGCGAACACCGCCATCGAAAAGGCGAGGAGGAAGGCAAGCAGGAAGCCGGGGATCAGTTTCTTTCTCATAAGTTACCCCCTCTTGGGATGCTTATCCCGTGATACCTGCCGAAGCGAGCATGGTATCCCAGTTCGCCACGAGCTGCTCGTAGCTTTCCGCAAGCAGATCGCTCGGCGTCTTCCCGTCGATGAGAAGACCGTCGACATAGTTGCTGCCGGCGCCCGCCATATCGTTAAGGCCGCCGCGGTAGCAGAGAAGAGACTTGGGATTTTCGCAGATGACGATGGTATCCTCGTTGATGCACTCATACCTCGACTGCAGGAAGCCGGACATGCCCTCCGTCCCGGGCTGGTAGCCGTAAGGCGCGGCGGTACCGCCGTTGTGCTCGGCGATGATCGCCTGCGTCGCATCGGAGAAATAGAACACAAGGAAGTCTTTGGCGAGTTCTCTCTGCGTCTCGGAAATGTAGTTGGGGATGCAGACGGGATAGTTGTATGTCGCGGAATAGATCATGCAGCGCGCTTCCTTGACGCGGTCGTAATCTGCCTGCGTGACTTCATAGCCTTCGCCCTTCAGCGCCGTGCTGCCCGCATCGACGGCGTCGATGAGCGCGGAGAGTTCGGCGTCGTCCGAAACCGACCCGTCGGGAAGGATATCGATGAGATCGCTCACGACGGGCGGCTTCATCATGCGGATATCGGCAGGCTGCGTTGCGAGCGCGCCGCTCATTTCGTTATACAGCCAGTCGCCGTTGACCATGAAGGCCGCCTTCGACCGGTTGCGGCCGAAACCCTGCCCGATGAGCACCTGCTGCGCCTGCTTGAAGCCCATATCCTTGCAGTCTGCGTGCATATAGCCGCGGCCCGTGCTGAGCACCTTCGACATTTCGGTGAGGGCGATCTTGCGGCCGTCCGTATTGTTGATCTCGGGGCCCATCACCCAATCCTGCGCCTCTTCGTCCCAATACTTGCCCTCGAAATAATTGAGGTAGCTCTCGTAGCCGTCGTACTGCGCCCACCAGACGTTGCCGAGATAGTCCCAGAAATAGAGCAGCTGGGAGGAAGTGACGAAGCTGTAGACCATGTCCTCGCTCGTCTTGTCCTCAACGCCTTTGCCGATCTTGACCAGCCGGTCGCAGATCGCCCACATCTCTTCCGTCGTGTTGGGGACTTCCCAGTTGCCTTCGCCGAGGAACTCGTTGAGCACATCGGCATTGTAGACGAGCGACGAAACGGAATCCATGGCGTTCATCTGATAGATATGCCCGTCGTCCATCTCAAGATAGTCATAGAGGCTCTGGCGCATTCTGTCCTTGATCGTGTGATCCTGCCCTTCGGGCGTCGCGTTGTAGACTTCGTCCAGCGGCTCGAGGAGCTTCATGTCCTGCGCGCGCCACACGCCCAGCTGCGGCATGAGGATGTCGTTGGTGTTCGTCGAATCGTAGAGGAGGTTCTGGATCTCGTTATAAGTATAAGAGGGGATCCAGTTGACGCGGACGCCCGTCTTCTGTTCGTAGAGGTCGGAGATCTGATCGTGCAGCTCATCGTCGTCAAAGCCGCCGACATAGAAATGGATCTTGAGCGTACCCGTTTCGCCCTTCTGGATGCCGTTTTCGCCGCAGCCCGTCATCACGCACACGCCGACGAGAGCCGCCACTGCCACACTGATGCCTTTGATGATTGTTTTCATGTCGATACCTCACTTTGTTTTTTATATTTTGACGGGGATCACAAAGACTCCCTCGCCGGATCCAAGCGTCAGATCGAGCACCCCGTCCTTCAGGACGTAGACGGTGCGTTCTCCGTTGCGGTAGACGAGCGCGCGGTTGGCATCCCGGAAGGTAAGGGAGACCTTGTCGGTCAGCCCGGAAGCGGGATCGGAATAGTTGGTGACGATGAGACCGTCGTTGCCGTCCTCATCCGCAAACTGCCCGATGAGCGTATCCTGCGTCGCCGTGACCGCGCTCGCCGAGGAGAGCGACGTAAGCGGGGACTCGAGCAGATCATATGCGGGAACGAACCCGCTTTCGTTCTCGCTGCCGACCACGGGGTAGACGCCCTGCCAGTCGAAGGAGAGATAGACGTTGTCGAACTTCCTGATCTCGGCGTTGAGCTCCTGCGCCCAGCCATAGAGTTCGGTCGGCGTACAGTCGTCGCGCGTCACGCAGCCGCCCGTCATCTGATCGGAAAGGAAGGATTCCGTATAGGTGAAGTAGGAAAATCCCGTGATACCGAACGCCATACAGGTATAGACCTGATAGCTCAGATCCTCCTCGTTGACGCGCCGGCGGGCGCCGTTGCCGCCCTTCACATCCCAATAGCTCTGGATGAACATGTGGAAGTCGGCGTCGTTTTTAGAGGCGAGCGAAGCCATCGATTCGAGCGTGGGCAGCCAGGTGGAGAGCACGCTCGTCGAACCGCTGCCCGAGATGAGGGGATAGACGTCGGTGGAGAGAAATTTCTTTCCCTCAAGCTCCGAGATCGCTTCCTCCCAGAGACGGTTTGCATATTCGTCATAGGGGATGGTCTCGCCGCTGCTGTTGACGTGCGCCGAAGGGTTGAACGTCACATAGAAGGTGGGCGCGTCGGCGGAGCTGCCGTACTCGGCATTGTGCCGAGCGACGAGCTCTTTGACTTCCCCGAAGTTCTCGACGTACGGTTCGTCCCAATAGCAGATCATATCCGCCGCGGGAGAAGCCGCCCGTTCGTATAAAAGCTCCCAGTCTGCCTCCGTCCAGCCCGCCATCGAGTTGGTGCCGAGGTTGCTGCCCGACATGAGCAGGACCTTGAGCCCGAGCTCTTCGCACCAGGACAGGATCTCCTCGTACTGCGGCGAATCCATCTTAGCATAGACCTGATCGAGGAAGATATGGGTGAGCCCCATATCCTTCACCGCCTGATAATTCTCTTTGGTCGGAATGGGCGAATCCCAACCGCCGATCATCATTTCCTTATCGTCGGCGTAGGTCGGGTAGATCTCCCCTTCCGTACTCATTGCCTGCCCCGAGCAGCCGGAGACCGCCAAAACGGCGCTCACCGTCACGCACAGGGAAAGCAGCCATACCGTGAGTTTCCTCATAGTGATTTCCTCCTTATTTGTTTATCGGTCAAAGCCTTCACGGCTCAGCCTTTGAGTCCGCCCGAAAGCTGCATATCCATCAGCGTGTTCTGGAACGCGATGTAGAGAATGATGACGGGGATGATACTGATGATGAGCCCCGCAAAGAGCACGGGATAGTTCGTCTCGCGGACCTGCTCGATCTGATAGATGTAGAGGCCGGACGAGAGCGTGGGATAGTCTTTGAGGAAGAGGATGGGGAACTGATAGTCGTTCCACTGCCCGATGAACGCCACCAGGAAGAGCGCCATGATGACGCCCGTCGCCTGCGGCATCATCACCTGCAGGAAGGTGCGGAAGTGCCCCGCGCCGTCGATCTGCGCCGCTTCGGCATACGTCCAGGGAAGGCTCTTGAAGAAGGAATAGAGCACAACGAAGTTGAAGCCGAAACCGCCCGCCTTGGTCAGCAGCAGGAAGGGCGTATTGCTGATCCCCAAGATCTCATAGACGCGGTACTGCGAAGGGAACGCGCCGACGATGGGGAGCGTCATCGTGAAGATAGCGAGCCCGTAGAGGAACTTGCCACCCGGGAAACGGTACTTCGCGACGACATAGGCGACCATCGAAGAGACCGCCACGCCCAGAAAGGCGCCGCCGCCCGCATACCAGAGGGAGTTGAAGAACATCCCGATCATGCCCGTATGCGCCGTCTCGAGATTGAGCCACGCCTCCGTGTAATTGGTCCACACCCAGGGATCGGGCCAGCCCACCTGATTGGCGCCCGGGTACATCCACTGATCCTTGAAGGAGATGGAGAGCGCGAAGACGAGCGCATAGAGGAGCGTAAAAGCATAGAGCGCAAAGACGATGAACATGATCGTCTTGATGACGAAGAACGCGCCGGGCGCGCGATGTTTCCTGCGGCGCTTTTTATCCGTCTTTCCGGCGGGAGCGGCAGCAGGAGCAGAAACAGTTGCTTGCATCGCTTTCATGACATTGCCTCCTTAGTATTCCACATCGGGATCGATCTTGTTGAAGAACCAGCGGATGAACAAGACGATCGGGAAGCTGATGAGGGTAAAGAACAGGCCCATCGCGGCGGGGAAGTTGAGGTCGTTGCCCGCCTGTGTGGCAGAGAAGATCCAATAGGATATGGTCGTCGTATCGTAAGAGCCCGCCGGGATGCCCGCCGTGCCGAAGAGCAGGATGGGGCCGGAACTGTTGAACAGCTGCGTACACTGCAGGATGAGCGTCGTCGAAACGGTCGGCCAGATCATGGGGAGCACGATGGAGAACATCTCCCGCCACCAGGAGATCCCGTCGAGCTCGCCCGCCTCGATGACCTCCTGCGGGAGACGGTTCATGGCGCCGAGATACAAGATCATGTTGACGCCGAGGCCCGTCCAGACCGTGAAGGCGATGATGGTCGGCGTTGCCGTCGCCACATTGGAAAGAAGCGCCGGGAGCTCGTAGCCGAACCACGATTCGAGGAGCTCGTAGATGGGCCCGTACTTCTGGATGAGGTCGCGGTACACCGTGACCCACACGACCGCATTGATGATGGAAGGAAGATAGAAGATGATGCGGAAGAAGCGGTAGCCCCATACCTTCTTGTAGAGGAAGTAGGAAAAGAAGAAGCAGATAAACACAAGAGCAACGCCCGCCCCGAAGTACAGGAAGGTATTGCGGATGGCGACCGCGATCTGAGAGGCGGGCAGCGAAAATTCGCGGAACAGCCTGTCAAACTGGAAAAAGGACCATTGATACAGCTCTGTTCCGTCGGCGGCATTTCCCGTATATTGCTGAAACGCCATGACGATGGAATTGATGTTGATCCATACGTAGAAGACCGCAAATTGGATGACGGCGAAGGCGACCATCGCGTAACAGAACGCATACGCCCTGCCGTTCTTCCTGAGCGTATGGCCCAACTTGGAAACTTTGGCTTTGTCTCTCATCATGTTCTCCCTTTATCATGTTTATTTCCTGCAAGAAAACGCGCTCAGGCGCCGTTCTCTTCCGAGGTTTCCCGTTCGATGGCGGCTTCCGCACAATTCACCCTGCGGATGCGCTCCATCCCGTCTTCGCGGAACTTGGGCTGCCGTTCGTAGGTATAGATCCCGTTCTGTTCCTGCTCGACGTCGTAAAGCTGCGTATAGCAGAAGCCCGAGAGCTCCCTGAAAGAGAGCAGCAGGGCGATCGTCCGTTCGTAATCTGCTAAAAAGGCATCTTCGTCGCGGACGGAGTCGTACCCCCAGGCGTCCCGCTCGAGGACGCAGCAGCTCGGCTCCACCTTGGTGCCGCCGAAAGAAATGCCGCCGAATTCGCTCAGGGCAAGCGGTTCTCCGCGGTACCCCGTTCCCTCCCCGTCGAGATACATCTTCGGGAAGTCGGGCCTGCCCGCCGCCGTCGCCGCAAGATGCGCCTTCAGCACATCGTAGCCCGCGTAGCAGTGGAAGTCTGCAAGATCGGTGCGCGTCCCGTGATAGCCGCCGCTGACGTCGACGCAGGGGCGGGTGGGATCGAGCCGCTTCGTCACCTCGTACACGGCATCGACGAAGCGGATGTCACGCAGCGTCTTGCCGTCCTCCAGGCTCTCCCATGTCTCGTTGAGCGGACACCATGTCACGATGCAGGGGTGGTTGATATCCCGCTCCACCGCCTCCGTCCACTCATTGAGGAACATAGTTAGTCCGCTCACGTTGCCGTATCCGATGCCCCAGCTCGCATATTCGCCCCAGACGAGGAACCCCGCCCGGTCGCATTCGTAAAGATAGCGCGGCTCGAACACCTTCTGATGCAGCCTGGCGCCGTTGAAGCCGAGCGCCTGCGCCCGCCCGATGTCCTCGCGGAAGAGCGCGGCATCGGGCGCCGTATAGATGCCTTCGGGGAAATAGCCCTGGTCGAGCACGAACCGCTGGAACACGCTCCTGCCGTTGACGAGGAAGCGCTTGCCCTTGTAGCCCACATCGCGCAGACCGAAGTAGCTCGTCACCTCATCTTCGCCGAAGGTGATCTTCAGATCGTACAGCCTGCCCTTTCCCGGCTCCCAGAGATGCCGCTCGGAAAGCGCAAGTTCGAGAAACTGCCCGTTTTTGCCCTCTGCGCTGCCGACGGACCGCCCCTCATAGAACGCCTCAAGGCGCACCGTACCCTCTCCCGTGCAGAAGACGCGGGCGCGCAGCACGCCGCGGGCGGCATCGGGGATGAGGCGGAAACTGCGGATGTATGCAAAGGGCGTGCGTTCCAGCCAGACCGTCTGCCAGATGCCCGTCACCCGCGTGTAGAAACAGCCGAACGAACTTTCTTTCGGGCTCTGCTTGCCGCTCGGGGCATCGTCGCGCGTATCGTCGTGGACGAGCACGGTCAGGCGGTTTTCCCCCGCCCGTGCCGCCCCGTTGAGCTCCGCTTCAAAAGGCGTATAACCGCCCGTATGCGACGCGACCGCAACACCGTTGCAATATACTCTGGCGACACGGTCCACGGCGCCGAAATGCACCACAAGGCGGGACTTCAAGTCCTCCTCCGAGAGCGTGATCGTCCTGCTGTAGACGCAGTCGCTCGATCTCGCGCGCCCGCCGAGCCCGGAGAGCGGCGATTCGGGGCAGAACGGCACTTCGATCGAAAGCGCAAGCGGCGAATTGGTCTTGTCCTCTCCGCATCCCCATTCGAACTCCCAACGGCCGTTCAGGCACTCATATGACGATCTTCTGAACTGAGGATCGGGGTGTTCTTCTCTTTTCATCATATCCCCTTTCAACCGGACAGCCTCTTCGGGCCGGTCTGTTCCCATTCTGTCTGAGCACGGAAAGAGCGCTTTCGGCCTTTCCCGCTCCTTTTATCTCGTTTTCATGATACACCCGCCCACCCCCCTTGTCAATGCTTCGACCCTTTCCGATATCTGACGGAATGAGCCGCCACTTTTTCCGAATTTCGGAAAGTTATCCGAAAATCAGTTGATTTTTCCGAACGTTCCGTGTTATAATTTCATCAAACCGGCGTGCATTGCTGTCAAGGAGTTTCACAAAGCCATGAGCGATATCCTCACCCCCATCAAGAACGTGACCGTCAACGTCGACGACCCGGACGACCACGATCTCATCGTCAAATACTGCTATGCGCTCTCCGTCAAGGAGCGCGTCCTCATCATGAAGGCGCTTCTGAACCACACCGAAAGCCTCTCTTCGCTTGCAAGAACGCTGGATATCCCCGTCTCGAGCATCGCGCGGCACATCGACGCCCTGACCGAAGCGGGACTCGTCCACCTTGCCTATCAGCCGGGGCCCAAGGGGCACGCCAAGTACTACGCGCAGGCCATCCTGAGCTTTACCGTCTCTTTGGAAGCGCTCCCCGGAGAAGAGCCCGCCGAAACGGAATACCTCGTGGAGATGCCGCTCGGGATGTTCTCGCACTGCCACATCAAAGCGCCCTGCGGGATGCTCGGCAAAGAGGGGCCCCTGTTCGGGTTCGACAACCCGCACCTCTTCTTCTCCCCGCTCCGCGCCGGCGCGGAATGCCTCTGGTTCGACTCCGGCTTCATCTCCTACAACTTCCCCACCGACTTTTCGCGCATCCGCACCTTCTCGTCCATCACCTTCTCCTTCGAGATCTGCTCGGAGACCGTCTATTACAACGACAAGTGGCCCTCCGATATCACGGTGTGCATCAACAACGTCGAAGTGACGACGTTCACCTCTCCCGGCGACTTCGGCGGCAGGCGGGGCAAGTACACTCCCCTCTACTGGCCGCTCACGAGCACGCAGTTCGGCCTGCTGCAAAAGATCACCGTCAACGCCGAGGGCGTCTTCGTCAACAACGTCCTCGCTTCCGACAAAGTGAGATTCGACGACCTGCACGTCTACGACGGGACTTCCGTCAAGCTGGATATCGGCATCAAGCCGGACGCCAAACACCGCGGCGGGATCAACCTGTTCGGCAAAAACTTCGGCGACTTTCCCCAGGCCATCGTCATGGCGCTGCGCTGACAGACCTGCAAGCCGCTCCTCTTTTGCCTGCGCCGCAGCCCTCGTATCCCGAAAGCAGCGGCAAAGACGCATTTTTTTGCATAAAAAACATCCGCCGCGCATGTTCAGCCGGTGGATGTTTGTTTTGAAAGCGGTGTGCTCAGACGAGATACTTCTCGCGGAGCACCGTGATGTCCGTTTCGGTGATGCCCAGCACCTTCATGCAGTAGCCGACGATGCTGCCGTAGCGCGCCTTCATCTCGGAAATGACGCCCTCCATGTACTCGCGCTTGATGCGCATGAGCCCGAAGAGCACCTTCTTGAATTTGAGCGTGATGGGCGCGATCAGCACGCCCAGGCGGTTGATGAAGAACTTTTTGCGGCAGAAGCGGCGGGAAGCGAGATAATCTTGCAGGATGTCCTCCTCCTTTACGCCGAGGAGCGCTTCGAGGAGCATCGCGCAGATGCCCGCGCGGTCCTTTCCGCCCGTGCAGTGCCACAACAGCCCGTCGCGCTCCACCGCAAGGCGGAGAAAGCGGCGCAAACTCTCCTGCGGCTTCTCGTCGAAAACGATGCCGCGGTAGGTGTGGATCATGTAATTATCCGCCGTGCCGAACTGCTCCTTGATGCGACGGCTCTCCGCTTTGACGAAGAGGCGGGAGGAACGCTCTGCCGTGATGCCGCCCGTGGGCGCGCAGAGAAGGGGCAGCGCGATGTATTCGGCGCCTTCGAGAAGGGTGTCGGGATGTTCGCAGCGCTCGGTATCGGTGCGCAGGTCGACGACGGTGCGGATGCCGAGCCCTTCGAGCGCCGCCTTCGTGCGCTTGGGGAGGCGGGAGAGCCTGCCGCTCCGGAAGAGCTTGCCCGCTTTGACGGCGCGGCCGCCCTCCGCGGGGATGCCGCCGAGATCGCGCGTATTGTTGAGCTTTTTGAGTTTCAGCCTTTGGATCTTCATACGCCTATATTGTACGCGAAGGGGCTTTGTTTGTCAAGCGAGCAGCTTCCGCTGCCCGAGAAAAACGCAAAACAGGCAGCCGAAACCACCTGTTTTGATCGTTAAAACCATCTTTGCACAAAAAGGCAAGAATTAAAATAAGGCGACTCCTTCAGTCTCGCTGCGCTCGACAGCTCCCTCAACCTCACCCCAAAAAAATACTTCGTCTTTTTTTGGGGACCCCGAGGAAGGAGCCAAGGAAGTTGGCATTCCCCTGCGCTTCTGAAAATAAAATCCCGCGAGGAGGGTCTCCCTCCGCTACTTCTAAAATGAAATGAGCCGAGCAGGGTTCCCCTGCACTTCTAAAAATAAAATCCCGCGAGGAGGGTTCCCCTCCGCTGCGGGACTCAATTTGTGCCATACTTGGCACTTACTGTTCTTAGAATGACATCAAAGTTCGCGGGCGAAACCGCTTGTTAAAATCAACAAAGTTCGTTCCTCGCGGAAAGATTTTTGCGTCAGCAAAAAGATTTTCGCGAAACCCTTATTTCGTTCCAAACAACCTATCCCCCGCGTCGCCGAGGCCGGGCAGGATGTAGCCGTTCTCGTTGAGGCAGCGGTCTAAGGTCGAGACGTACACTGGCACGTCGGGGTGCTCGCGGTAGAGCTTTTCAATGCCCTCGGGCGCGGCGATGATCGCCATGAACTTGATCTTTCTGCACCCGCGCGCCTTGAGCGCCGCGATGGCGTCGCACGCCGAACCGCCTGTTGCAAGCATGGGGTCGATGAGGAACACCGTCTTTTCCGCAATGCCGTCGGGGAGCTTGCAGTAGTACTCCTGCGGCTCGAGCGTCTCCTCGTTGCGGTACATGCCGATGTGCCCCACCTTTGCCGTCGGAAAGACGCGGTGCACGCCGTTGACCATGCCGAGCCCCGCGCGCAGGATGGGCACGATGGCGACGCTGTCGTCCGCAACGCGGTACTGCGTCGTCTTTTCAAGGGGCGTTTCCACCTCGACGGGCACGAGCTCCACGTCGCGCATGCTCTCGTACGTCATGATGGTCGTGATCTCTTCGACGAGCTCGCGAAACTCTTTCATGGAAGTGTTCTTGTCGCGCAAAATGGAGACCTTATGCTTGATGAGGGGATGATCGAAGATAAAGACGTTGGGATAGGTCATCTCAGTCCTCCTTTTTTCGGTTCCTGCGTTTCGGGTGCTTCGGCGGGTGCGGCAGTTTCGGGCGCCGCAGCCGTCTCTTCGCTTACGGACGCTTCGGGCGCTTCGGAAGCCTGCGCGTTTTCGCCCTTCTTCTTGCCGATGTTGACGAGCACGTTGACGAGAATGCCTAAAATGAGCGCCGTCGCGATGGCGGTGACGGTGACCTGACCGAAGGAGAGCGCCATGCCGCCCACGCCCGCGATGAGGATGGTGGAGACGACAAAGAGGTTCTCGTTCTCGTTGAGGTCGACCTTCTGGATCATTTTCAGACCGCTGACGGCGATAAAGCCGTAGAGGGCGATGCACACGCCGCCCATGACGCAGGCGGGGATGGACGAGAGGAAGGTGACGAAGGGCGCCACGAAGGAGAAGACGATGGCAAGGATCGCCGTCGCGAGGATGGTGACGACGGAGGCATTGCCCGAGATCGCCACGCAGCCGATGGATTCGCCGTACGTCGTGTTGGGGCAGCCGCCGAAGAAGGCGCCCACCATCGAGCCCACGCCGTCGCCGAGCAGCGTGCGCGAAAGCCCGGGATCGCGGAGAAGATCGTGCTCGATGATGGAGGAGATGTTCTTATGATCGGCAAGATGTTCTGCAAAGACGACGAATGCAACGGGGATGTAGGCAACGGCGATGGTGCCGATATAGCCGCCGATCGTGCTCCCCTCCGCAGGGGTGAAGGGCCCCGTGAAGGCGGTGAGGAAAGTGAATTCGGGCAGCCATTGCATCTCCTTGAAGATGGAGAAGTCGATGATCCGAAGCGCTTCGACGCCCGTACCCATGCCGATGAGCGTGAACACGGTCGCGAGCAGGTATCCCGAAAGGATGCCGCAGATGAAGGGGATCATTTTGAGCATCTTCTTGCCGTACACCGAGCAGACGATGGTGACGCCGAGCGTCACGAGCGCACAGATGAGGCAAAGCCCCGCGTGCAGGTCCATCACATAGTTGCCGCTTGCGTCCGTTGCCGCGCTGACCGCCTGCGAAACGGCGCTGCCCGCGAGCGAGAGACCGATGAGGGCGACCGTGGGGCCGATGACAACGGCGGGCATGAGCTTATCGATCCAGCCGACGCCCGCGAATTTGACGGCGATCGCAATGACGACGTACACAAGACCCGCGAACACCGCGCCGATGAGGAGGCCCAGATAGCCAAGCGCCATCGAAACGCCGCCTGCGAACGCTGCCGTCATCGAGCCGATGAAAGCAAAGGAACTGCCCAAAAAGACGGGGCTCTTGAACTTGGTGAACAAGAGGTAGACGAGCGTGCCCGCGCCTGCGCCGAAGAGCGCCGCCGAGGTGGACATCTCATGCCCCACCACCATGGGAACGGCGATGGTCGCCGCGAGGATGGCAAGCAGCTGCTGCAGGGCAAAGACGATGGTCTGGAAGAGGGTCGGCCTATCCTTGACGCCATAGATGAGTTTCATTTTTTCTCACTCCTTTTTTCTTTTGCGTGAAAACGCATCTTTTCCCGTGAAAAGGACTTCGGTGCACTCGCTCCGAAGCCCACTAAATGACATTATAGCACGCTCTGCCCGCGCTGTCAACCCGCGCGCCGAAAAAGTGCATGCGCTCGCATAAAACATCCGCCCCGCCGATGCACTCGGCAAAGGGGCGTTCTTTTACTCAAATCGGAAGAGCGGGGTGGAATAATAGCGATCACCGCCGTCGGGGAGAAGGACAACGATGTTTTTGCCCGCGAACTCCGCGCGGCGGGAGAGCGCGACTGCCGCGCACAGCGCCGCGCCCGAGGAGATGCCGCAGAGGATCCCCTCCGTCGTGCCCAACTTCTTGGCATACAAGAGCGCGTCCTCATCGGTGACGGCGATGACTTCGTCGTAAACGCTTGTATCAAGCGCCTTGGGCACGAAGCCCGCGCCGATGCCCTGGATGCCGTGCGCGCCGCCGCGCCCCTTAGAAAGGACGGGCGAGGACGCGGGCTCCACCGCGACCACACGGATGTCTGCGTTCTGCTCTTTCAGATACCTGCCCACGCCCGTGAGCGTGCCGCCCGTGCCCACGCCCGCCGCAAAACAGGCGATATCGCCCTTTAAATCGCGCCAAATTTCGGGACCCGTCGTCTCGTAATGGGCGCGCGGGTTAACGGGGTTTTCGAACTGCCCCGCGAGGATGGCGTTGGGGAGCGTTTTTACAAGTTCTTCCGCCCTTTCGATGGCGCCCGCCATGCCCTTTTCGCCGGGCGTTAACACGATCTCCGCCCCGTAGGCGCGCAAGATGCTGCGGCGCTCCATGCTCATCGTATCGGGCATGACGAGGAGGGCGCGGTACCCCCGCACCGCGGCGACGGCGGCAATGCCGATGCCCGTGTTGCCCGAAGTGGGCTCGATGATGGTGCCGCCCGCACGAAGCGTCCCCTTCTTCTCGGCGTCTGCAACGATCGCCAGCGCCGCGCGGTCCTTGACGGAGCCCGCGGGGTTGAAACTTTCGAGCTTTGCGAACAAGTTCGCCCCGCAGCCGAACGCCTTTTGATAGCGGGTAAGGGCAAGAAGCGGGGTGTTCCCGATGAGTTCTTCCATCGAACTTACGATCATATCTTTTCTCCCTGCGCCCGTTTGACGGCGGGCGCGCCGTTTTCGATGTTGTATTCCGCGTCCTCGTCCTTAGCGTGCGAATCGTACCATACCTGCGCGAAATAGGGATTGCGCTTTGCAAGAAGATCGAACTTCCACGGGCGCGGATAGCAGCACTTGGGGCACCAATGCCCCGCCCGCAGAACGGTGAGCGCGGAAGCTTCGAAGGTATGCCCTTCGGCGCACTGCCACACGAGGGGCGCGGTGAGGGAAGGCATCTCTTCGGAGAGGCACTTTCCCCCGCGGAACTGCGCCGCAGACTTCGCGTCTTCGATCGTCCACTCCCCCATGGGCTTGGAATCGTCGAACCCGTGGGATAAAAGCTCTGCGCCCTCGCCCCGTTTCAACGCTTCGAACGCGGGCTGTTTGCAGGCGAGAGAAACGTCTTCCCAGCGCTTCGGGAGCTGTCTGACCCCCTCCTCGCCGCCGAAATAGGCGAAGATGCGCGCCTTGTCGCCGTCTTCGATCCACTTTGCGGGGGACCCCTCCATTTTGAGCAGCTTCTTGAAGAGAAATTCGTGGATGAGCTCGGGCGGCACGACCTTCCCGAGCGAGAACAGGGGGTGCGACTTTGCGATCTCCTGCCAATATTCGTGCACGCCGTCGCGCTGAAAGGAGAAGAGCGCTTCGAGCTCGCCCGCGTCGTAAAACCACAGCCCGTGGAAGTTGCGCGTGGGGAACCACTCGGGGCGGAAGTAGCGCTCGGGATCGCCACCGATGACCGCAAAGCCGTCGACGAGCGTATCGTAACCCGTGTCGCGCCCCGTCTCCCCCGCGCCGACGTTGTAGACGTTATTCCAAAAGCCGTCGATCTCCCCCTTGCTCTCGCGGAGGAAGATATTCGCAAACAGCCGCGCCGTGTCGCGCGCGCTCACCCATTCGAGGGGGGAATTGAGCACGATGTGGAACATGAGGGGATCGCTCATGTTGTTTTCGAGCATCTTATCGTGCAGCATGGCGCCCTCGCGCAGGATGACGAACTTTTCAAGCCCTGCGTCGAGGACATAGCGCTCCGCTTTGAGCTTGTGCAGCTCGTAGGCTTCGAAGGGGCTGGAAAGGAGCGGATCGCCCACCCTGCCGAAGGGGTGCGCCATCGTGCGGTTGCCGTAGACCGCCACCGAGGAAATGTGGATGAAGGCAGGCTGGGGAGAGCAGGCGCGCACGGCATCCGTCATCGCCGCCGTGCCGCCGAAGTTGACGCGGTGCGAAAGCGACGGGGAATGATCGGACACGGGCGGGATGACCCCCGCCATGTGCAAAACGTACTCGGCGCCCGCGACCAAGCGGTCGCAGTCCTCCCGCCGCGTCACGTCGCCGCGGACGATCTCGACGCGCGCCCCGTACTCCCGTTTGAGACGGCGGGCGAATTCGTCGTTCTTTTTCTTCGGGGTGAGCAGCACGCGCACGCACGCGCCCACGGGGAGGGCGAACACCGCTTTGAGCGCTTCCCTGCCCATATCTCCGCTCACGCCCGTCATGGCGATCTTCATTGGTGACCTCCTGATGTTTTCCCCTCTTTCCCCTCGCCTCCCTCTAAGAGGGAGGTGGCGCGCTGCCCGAAGCTTTTCACGGGCAGCGTGACGGAAGGAGTTTTTCGAAATAAAGAGAACTGTCGTTATCGGAAACGAGCTTTCAAAAATAAGGCGACTCCCTCAGTCGCGCTGCGCTCGACAGCTCCCTCAGAGAAGGAGCCAAGGGGATGATGCATCCTCCGCACAGCAGATGCCAGCGAGACAAGGAGAGCGCAAAAGCCGCACCGCTCGTCTTAGAACCGAGCAAGACAAGGCAAAACGATTTCCGACTTCGGCATCCTCCGCACAGCAGATGCGAGCAAGACAAGGAGAGCGAGGAAAACTTGAGGGAGCTTACTAAAACGTAAGTGACCGAAAGTTGCCGCAGCTCGACAAAGTATTGCGAAGCAGATGCGAAGCGCGCCCGTGAAAGCGAAAGAGTTTATCGCGGGCGTTTCATCGTCAAAGATATCCGCCCCTTCCTCTCATCCACTTCCTTGACCCAAACGGTGACGACATCCCCCACCGAAAGCACTTCGGAAGGGTGCCTGATAAAGCGGTCGGAAATTTCGGAGATGTGCACGAGCCCGTCCTGATGCACGCCGATATCGACGAACGCGCCGAAATCGATGACGTTGCGCACGGTGCCTTTGAGCTCCATGCCGGGCTTTAAGTCCTTGATCTCCATGACGTCGGTGCGCAGAACGGGCGCGGGGAGCTCGTCGCGAGGGTCGCGGCCGGGGCGCTTGAGCTCGGCGCACACATCGAAGAGAGTGGGCAGTCCCACGCCGCACGCCTGTGCCGCGCGCTCCTCGCCGTAGCCGTGCAGCCGTTCCATGAGATGCCCCAAATTGCCGCGGCGCACGTCCTCTTCGGTATAGCCGCAGAGGGACAAAAGCTTCTGCGCGGCGGCATACGATTCGGGATGTACGGCGGTATTGTCGAGCACTTCCTTGCTCTCGGGCACGCGCAGAAAGCCCGCGCACTGTTCGAACGCCTTGGCGCCGAGCTTGGGCACTTTCAAAATTTGCTTGCGCGAAGTGAACCTGCCGTTCTCCTCGCGGTACTTGACGACGTTGGCGGCAACGCCCGCATTCAGCCCCGAAACGCGCGCCAGAAGAGGCGCGGAAGCCGTGTTGATGTCGACGCCGACGGCGTTCACGCAGTCCTCGACGACGCCGTCGAGCGCTTCGGAGAGCCGCTTTTCGGGCATATCGTGCTGGTACTGCCCCACGCCGATGGACTTGGGGTCGATCTTGACGAGCTCTGCCAAAGGGTCTTGCAGCCGCCGTGCGATAGAGACGGCGGAGCGCAGGTTGACGTCGTATTCGGGGAACTCCGCCGCCGCCAGCTTAGAGGCGGAATAGACGGAAGCACCCGCCTCGTTGACGATGGCATACGAGACGCCCGCCCCCTTGCCGAGGGAAGCGATGAGCTCCACCGTCATCTGCTCGGTCTCGCGGCTCGCGGTGCCGTTGCCGATGGCGATGTGCTTGACCTGATGCTTTTTGATGAGCGCGGAGAGCGTTCTGATCGCTTCCGCCTTCTGCCGCTCGCCGTGGGTGGGATAGACGACCGCCGTATCGAGCACCTTGCCCGTGCCGTCGACGACGGCGACCTTGCAGCCCATGCGGTAGCCGGGGTCGAGCCCCATCGTGACGAACCCCTTGACGGGCGGCTGCATGAGGAGAGGGCGCAGATTGAGCGCGAACTGCCCGATGGCGCCCTCGGAAGCCGTCTCGGTGAGGGCGGCGCGCACTTCGCGCTCCAAGGAAGGCTCGATGAGGCGGTCAAACGCGTCCTCTGCGGCAGCTTTTACAAAGGCGGTCGAGGCGCAGGCGGGCTTTTTGACGACGCGGCGGAAGATGAGCTCCAAGGCGTTGTCGTGCGGGACATCCACCCACACTTTGAGGACGCCTTCCTTTTCGCCGCGGTTCAAGGCAAGCACGCGGTGCGAAGGGATGCTCTTGACCGCGCAGGTGAACTTGTAGTAGTTGCGGTAAACGGTATCTTCGGGGTCCTTCTTCGCCGCCTCCGAGCAGACATCGCCGCACTTCATGGCGTAGTCGCGAAGCGCCCCGCGCACGGCGGCGTCGTCGGAAATGTTCTCGGCGATGATGTCCCCCGCGCCTGCAAGCGCCTCTTCCACCGAAGAGACGCCCTTCTCCTCGTCGATGTACTCCTTTGCCGCCTCTTCGGGGGCGGGGCAGTCCTTCTCCTGCGCGAAGAGCAAAAGCGCAAGCGGCTCCAAGCCCTTTTCGCGGGCGATGGTCGCGCGGGTGCGCCGCTTCTGCTTAAAGGGGCGGTATTCGTCCTCGACGGCGGCAAGCGTCTCCGCATTCTCGATGCGGGCGCGGAGCTCTTCCGTGAGCTTGCCCTGCGCCTCGATGGAAGAGAGCACTTCCTTCTTCCGCTCTTCGAGATTGCGAAGATATTGCAGGCGGTCTGCAAGGGTGCGGATGGTCTGATCGTCCATCGTGCCGTGCATCTCCTTGCGGTAACGGGCGATGAAGGGCACCGTGTTGCCCTCGTCGAGGAGGGTGACGACGTTTGAGACGTGTTCCTCTTTTTTATCGAGCTCTTTTGCGAGCGCTTTGATGATATCCATCTTGTTCTCCGTTGCCCTTCCGGGCGAAAGTGTGATATGCTTATTCTATCACAACGCGCGCAAATTGACAAGCGCCGAGAGGCAGACAAAAAAATTTAGGAGGGGCTGATGCCCCTCCCTTACGGAGAATACGCCCCTTCAAAGGAGCAGGAGAAGGATGCTCGCAAATTGCAGAGCGGTGCCTAAGATATCGAAGAGGTGCCACACCGAATGGAACCACTTGACTTTGCGCCCGAGCGCGAAAAAGACGATGCCGCCCGTGTAGGCGATGCCGCCGCTAAGAAGCAGCCACAAAGAGAGCGGAGAGATCGCCTCCATCAGGGGCGGGAACACGAAAATGGCGAGCCAGCCCATCGTAAAATACAGCGCCATCGAAACGACCTTGACGATCTTGTTGTTCATGGCGACGGCGTTCATCGCAATGCCGACGAGCGCGCACAGCCACTCAACGATGAGCACCCAAAGCCCGAGCGAAGTGCCGTGGAGCGCGATCATGCAGTAGGGCGTATAGGTGCCCGCGATGAGAAGATAGATGGTGCAGTGATCGAAGATGCGGAAGACGCCCTTGGCGCGGCCGTCGGGCAGGGCGTGATAGAGCGCGCTCATCGTATAGAGGATGACGATGCTCGCTCCGAAGACGGAGACCGCCGTCATCGCCGCAGGGTCGGGATAGGCGAAAAAGAGCGTCAAGCCCCACGCGATGAGTCCGAAGAGCGCCCCCGCGATGTGCGAAACGGCGTTGAAGATCTCCTCGCCTTTCGTATAAAAGGAACTGAAAAACCCCTTCTTTTGTACTCCCGCGCCGAGCGCGCCCGCTGCCGTCTGCTGCATATGAGCCTCCTTTCTGCGCCGCCCGCTCTTTCCAAGAGGGCGCGCCTCTTTCTTTCGCTCTCAGTATATGCCCGGGAACGCCCCGCTGTAAACCCATTCTTTCAGTGCCGCGCGCTACTCTTTTTTCGCCCCTTTCTATCCCGAAAACGGCGGTTCTACCATATCAAAATGCCGCTCTACCCTGAGTAGAGCGGCATTTTTGATGATACATCTCTGTCACATTTTTGATGTTACATGTCAAGAAAACCTGACATTCGGCAAGGAAGACCTGACATTTGGCAAGGAAAGACCCGACATTTGGCAGGAAAGACCTGACATTTGACGGCTTTTACAGTCTGACGCGCCGCAAGACTGCCATGAGCGGACGGAAGAGCAAGAATACCGTCAAGAGGGCGCACACGCACTGCATCGCCATCGTCGGAAGGGAGGCAAGAAAGTAGGCGAGCGCCGCTTC
>ERZ1090868.197-NODE-197-length-32703-cov-4.738790_pt1 | contig 32703 bp, 30 predicted proteins | sample MGYA00478475_ERZ1090868 | MGnify/ENA primary metagenome ERZ1090868 (study PRJEB33644, sample SAMEA5815747) | chicken gut metagenome | biome: Chicken; feature: Gastrointestinal Tract; material: Caecum | place: Ireland | collected 2019-01-01 | study: A study of the...
GCCTGCGCTTCGGCATCGAGGACGGCCACACCCGCACGCTCGAGGAGGTCGGCAAGGAGTTCAACGTCACGCGCGAGCGTATCCGTCAGATCGAGGCAAAGGCGCTGCGCAAGCTGCGCCATCCGTCGCGCTCCAAGAAGCTCAAGGATTTCCTCAACTGAGGTCACAAAAGAAAAAGACGCTCGTATGAGCGTCTTTTTTGATACTGGTATGACTGGTGCGTAAGCCGGGTTCTGTCGTGGACGGTCATCTATCTGGGACGCACGTTGCCGCACGTCTCAAGCCGCCGGTCGGGACGGTCGAGCAAACCATGGTCCCTGTCGGCGTTGCTGCGGATAGAGTTTACAGGCCCCCCGTGTCACCACGGGGCGCGGTGAGCTCTTACCTCGCCTTTCCACCCTTACCTCGTCGAGCCAAGCTCCATATCACTCGCTTCGCCAAAATGGCAAAGCTCGTCCATTTTGCTGTCTCTCCTCTCCCCACAAAAACGGGTGTTTTTGTAGGGACCCCAATATAGGGGATGAGGCGGTATATCTCTGTTGCACTATTCCTGGGGTCGCCCCCGGCGGACGTTATCCGTTATCCTTGCCCTGTGCAGCCCGGACTTTCCTCATGCCGTCAGGCACGCGACCGTCTGCACCAGTCACGACATTCAGTATACCGCAAAAAAACGTCCCCGTCAAACCGGACTTGCAAAATAGACAAAAATCCTGTATACTGTAACCTGTGAAAAAGGCGGTGTACGCATATTATGACAGCTTTAGAACAATATTTTGGCGGCCTGTCGGATAAGCGGGTCGGGGTTATCGGCGCCGGGGTGAGCAATATGCCGCTCATTCGTATGCTGCGCGCAGCGGGCGTGCGGGTAACCGTGCATGACAAAAAAGATCCCACCGAACTGGGGGATGGCTATGCCACGCTGGCTACGCTGGGCGTGGATTTTGTGCTCGGAGATCATTATCTGGATGCACTGGACGAAGATGTGATTTTCCGCACGCCGGGGGTGCATCCGCGCTTTTTGGAAAAAGCGCGTGAGCGCGGCTCGGAGATCACCAGCGAAATGGAACTGTTTTTCGCCGTTTGTCCGTGCCCGATCATCGGTATCACGGGCTCGGACGGCAAGACAACCACCACAACGCTGGTCAGCGAGATCTTAAAGCACGCGGGCTATACCGTGCATCTGGGCGGCAATATCGGCACGCCCCTGCTGCCGCGGGTCAGCGAAATGAAGCCGGAGGATCTTGCGGTGGTGGAGCTTTCCTCCTTCCAGCTGATGGGGATGAAGCATTCGCCCCATGTGGCGGCGATCACCAACTTAACGCCCAACCATCTGGACTACCACAAGGATTTCGACGAGTATGTGCAGGCCAAGACTGCGATTTACCGCAGCCAGACCGAGGATGACCGTCTGGTACTCAATCTGGATGACGAGGTCACCCGCACGCTGCACGCCTCGGGCAACCTGTTCTGCACCAGCAAAAAGCAGGAGCTGGCAAACGGTGTGTTCCTCAAGGATGGTGTGATCTATATTGCGGATAACGGTGTGCGGCGCGAGCTGATGCCGGCAGCGGATATCCGTATTCCCGGTGCGCACAACGTATATAACATGATGATGGCTGCCGCAATCGTGCAGGGCTATGCCTCGGATGATGATATCCGCGAAGTGGCGACCACATTCGGCGGCGTTGAACATCGCATCGAGTTTGTGCGCGAAAAGGACGGCGTGAAGTATTACAATGACTCGATCGCGTCCAGCCCGACACGCACGATTGCAGGACTGGAGTCCTTCCAGCAGAAGGTGATCCTCATTGCCGGCGGTTATGACAAGCATATCCCGTATGATGTGCTGGGCGAGCCGATCTGCGAGCATGTCAAGCTGCTGCTTGTTACCGGTGCAACCGCACCCAAAATCCGCGACTGCGTGCTGGCCGTGGAGGGTGAGCATCCGCCCATCCTCGAGGTGGAGAACCTCGAAACCGCGGTGCGTGAAGCGGCGGCGCGGGCAGAAGAGGGCGATATCGTTATCATGAGCCCGGCAAGCGCGTCGTTTGACCGCTTCAAGAACTTTATGGAGCGCGGCAAGCTGTTTAAATCGCTGGTAAATGCGCTGTAACGAAACCAAAGAGAAAGCAGGCTCTCGGCTGTTGCTGAGGGCCTGCTTTTTTATCGTTTGTCGGTGGCAAACGCATGTCGGATGCAGACAAGCGTCAGAATGGCGGTCACCGCTTCGACTGCAGGGAAAGCAGCCCACACGCCGGTGACGCCAAAGAGTGCCGCCAGCGCGAATAGAATGGGCGGAATCGCGGCTACGCCGCGCACAAGCGAAATGGCAAAGCCGGTAGCGGTATGCCCGGAGGCACTGAAAAACGCAGCGGAAACGATGTTCAGTCCGGCGCACCAGAAGCCGAGGAAGTAAATACGCAGGCCGGGCACCGCGTATCCCGTCAGCACCGGGTCGCCTGCGCTGTTGAATGCGGCGGAAATCGGTTCGGCAAAGGTGCATACCAGTACATACAGCAGTGTGGCAATGCTCAAAGCCGTCACGACACCGTAGCGGAACAAACGGCGCAGCGCAGCGCGATCGCCTGCACCGCTGCTGTGGCTGACCAACGGCTGCATACCGGTGCTCAGACCCTGAAAGATCGCAATGGCGACCAGCGCCAGATTGGCAATGATGCTGTAGGCGGCAACGCCGGTGTTGCCCGTGAGGCGCAGCATGGTCAGGTTAAACAGCAGCAGCACCACACCCGAGGAGGCTTCCCCGATCAGCGAGGACAAGCCGGGCGCGCACAGTGCGGGCATCGCGCGGACCTGCGGGCGGATGCGCAGCAGATGGAAGCCGCGCGAGGTTTTGCGCAGGTGGCCGATTTGCAGCAGGATACTGATGATGGGGGAGACGCCGGTGGCAAGTGCCGCACCAAACATGCCCATACCGAGCGGAAAGATGAACAGGTAGTCAAACACGATATTGGACAGGCTGCCAATGACCATGCCGCGCATGGCGCGTCCCGGATCGCCGTCGTTGCGCACAAAGGCAAGCAGCACATTGTTTATCACAAAAAACGGCGAAAAACTCAGCAGTGTGCGCAGATAGACGCTGGTCAGCGGAAAGGTTTCCGCATCTGCGCCCAGCAGATAGGAAAGCGGCGTGGCACCAAATACGCCGAGCAGCAGGAACAGCGCGCCGATGCCGAGACCGAGAAAAACAGCGTTGGTAAACGCGCGGTCGGCGCCTTGGGTGTCTTTTTGTGCGCGGCAGATGGAAAACTGCGTCGCGCCGCCAACGCCGGTCATCAGCCCCAGTCCGTTGAGCAGGTTGTATGCGGGAATCGCAATGTTGAGCGCGGCAAGACCGGTTGCGCCCGTGCCGCGGGAGACGAAAAAGGTATCGGCAAGAATGTAGCAGGAAATGCCGATCATGCCGAGCATATTCAGCGAAGCATAGCGGCTGAATGTGCGCAGATTTGCGGTTTGGTTCATGAGTATCCTCCTAATATGAAAAAGAGCGTCAACCTTTCCATCTTCAAAGGCCTACGATGGAAAGAATGACGCTCAAATTTTTATCCGGCGATAAAAACTCGGGTGGATGCACTTTGCGAAATCCAGTATAGCATGGAAAAAATAGCCTGTCAAGCGGCATGCAAAACCGCCCTGCACCGGAAAGGCGCAGGGCGGTAAAACGGAAAGATGGATTAGAACAGCGCCAGAATCTTGGCGATTTCGCCGCGGGTGATTTTGCCCAGCGGCTGCAGGGTGTTGTCCTGATAGCCGCCGATGATGCCGGCGGAAACGCAGATTTTGACCTGATCGAGCGCCCAAGAGGGAACGGAGGACGCATCGGAATAGGTCAGCGCTGCGGCAGCGTAGCCGCGCGGCAGGCAGCGTCCGATGACGGTCATCACCTCAGCGCGGGTCATATCCGCATCCGGGGAGAAGTACAGCTTGCCGCCGCTGTTCGAGCCCTGCATGATGCCCGCCTTCGAGACGGCGTAGACTGCGCCGCGTGCCCAGTCGGGAATATTGCTGTCATCGGCAAAGTCCATGGCTCCGGTGTAAGAGGTGTCCAGACCGAGCAGACGCGCCATTGTAACGGCAAATTCCTTGCGGGTCAGGTTGCGATCGGGGTTGAAGTAGGTTTTGCCGTCGCTGCCGATTTCGCCTTTCATGATGCCGTTTGCATTGAGCAGGGAGGCGTAGCCGCGCGCCCAGTGGCCTGCGGTATCGGCAAAGACGTTGTTGGCGCTGCCGGCGGTAACCGTAGCCGAAACGCGCGTGCGATTGCCTGCATCGTCCGAAACGTCAATTGTGACGCAGTGCGTGCCTGCACTCAGGGTGCCGGTAGTGACCGACAGGGACGACCCGCTCATGCTGGCCGCGCCGGAAACCGCCTTGCCGTCTACCTTCACCACAATGTTGGAAGCACGAGCCGGATATTTGCCGTTTTCCATGGTAGCGGTGCCGGTCAGCGTGGCGGAAGCATTGGCATCGACCGTCACAGACGTGCTGTTCAGCTTGACGGACGGCGCATCCGTGTTGGTTACGGCGTGGTCAGCGGAAACGACGATCTGATCCAGATAAAGCGCGCTGTTTGCTGCGCCCGAACCGCTGCGCTCCATACGGATGCCGGTCAGCGTCTGCGCGCCGTCCGGAATGGAGGCGGTCAGCTGCTTCCAGTTGCTCGTGGTAGCGGCGGAGAGCGGAGCGGTCAGCTCATTGCCTTCCGCATCGGTAAAGACGGCAGTCAGCGTGCTCTGCGTGTTTTCGCCGCGCGCCCAAAGCGTCAGATAGGACAGGTTGGAAACGTCGGTCTGCGGTACGGAAACCGTGGCGGTCATGACCTTGCTGCCATCATAGGCGGCCTTGAGCGAGCCAGTGCCGCGGGCGACCTGCGTGTAATCGGTCACAGTGAACAGGGTCACGCCATCGGTTGCCGTGCACGGCTGGGTGCTCTCAAAATCAGCAACGGTTTTCGCGTCCTGCGGGTCGCCCATGCCGACATTGACCGGGATGGATTTGCTGGTGTTGCCATAGGAGCAGGTGAGCGTGCCGCTGGCCATGCTGTCGCCTGCGGTGAACACACCGGACGCATCCACCGAACCAATGCCGCTCGATACACTCCAGGTAAACGAGGTATCCACAGAAGCCATCTTCTTGCCGAGGTGGTAGGCGATGCCGTCCACATCAATGCTTTGACCGGGCTTAACCGAGATCGAGCTGATATCCTTTTCGCCGCTCTGCAAGGTGATGGACTGGATATCGCCGGTGACACAAACGGTCATCGCGCCTTCCACCACGCCGTTCGAGCCGGTGATCGTGGCGCTGCCGGTGGTTATGCCGGCAGTGAAGGTCTGGTTGCTCACCGTACCCATATCACCCGATACCGTATAGGCCAGATCAGTCGGTGCATCCGCTGGGCCGTAGGAGGCATCTGCGCCCTTGACCGAGAACCAGGTCGATGCGCCCGGCATTACATACCGGTAACTCGGAGTGAGCACCGCGTGCGCGGTGACACCGTCAGCCGGAATGTTGTTGATGAAGAAAATATAGTTGGCGCACGCACGCTGCGAGCCGTCCGAAGGGCTGGTGATGAGCGAGGCTGTGCTTTCGCCCGGCTGGCGCAGTGCCATGGCCGAAGAGCCACCACCATCCAGACAGATGGCGCGCACGCAGCCCAGCGCAAGCAGCTCGTTACCAAGCTCGGCTGCGGTCAGGCCCACGCTGTGCGAGGACTGGTCGCCGTCGATCTCATAGAGTACAACCGTGCCGTCCGCCTTCACGCCGACCGCGCTGCGCGCACGCAACGAGGAAGCAGCGTCAATGCCGGAGGTGGTGACCGTGCTGTTGTCAATCAGCAGCTTGCCGCCGACGGCATATTCAACCTCAGCCCAGTTGCTGTCGCTCGCGCCGACCCAGAGGGTAACTTCCTCACCGACCGGGAAGTCCACCCAAGAGGGGACATTTGCGCCGTCCGACTTGGTCAGCACCATCTGGTTGTCTGCAATGGTGATCGGGGTGTTGCCCGTTCCTTTGCTGACCACCTTGAGCTTGACCGAGTGGTTGACCGTTACCGGCGTATTGTCCACGCGCTCCAGCACGATATAGGATCCGTTGGCGGAGAAGTGCGTGGAATCGTCATAGTTGCGGTCGAGCAGGTAAGCGCCCGCCGTTGTGCGCGTCTTGTTGAAGTACGACACCGTCACCGTGCCGGATGCACCGGCAATCGACATATTCATCGTCGGGCGGCCCATGACGGCAGTGCCGTCCGCCTTGAAGCCGACTGCATACTGCCATGCATCCGACGAGATCAGCTCGCCTTCGTCAATGACCAGACCGATCGGGATGCCGCTGGACATCACGAAAAAGTCCGCATTTGTGCCGCCAATCACCTTTTTGCCTTGGCTTTCCAGATATTTGACGGCGTTTGTAATGGTGGCCTGACTGCCGTAGAGCTGCTCATCCGCATAAACCATAATGGGGGAGACCCCAGTATTGGGCGTATAGGTCAGGATATTGGCCTTTTGCAGACCGGCCGAGTTCTTGCCTTCCGAGCGGGTATATTGCAGACCCTCGCCGACCGGATAGGAATAAGAGAACGAATTGGTGAAGGCGGCGCCGGCGGCTGCGGAAACCAGCTGCACGACAGCCAGAGAAGCCGCCAGCAGACGGATGGGAAGTTTTACGAAATGTTTCATGGTCCTCCTCGATTTCTCAGAATGGTGAAAACGTATGCTGTGCCGCTAATGCGGCGTTCTCAGATACTTTTAACGAGCTTTTCCAGCACCTCGGAGATTTTCGGACTGCGCACCGAAATATCCGATACGCGGTGGTAAATGCCCTTGCGCGCATTGTACAGGCGGCGGGTTTCGGCCTGCTTGTCCGGCTTATCCAGCAGCGGGCGGGTGTTGGAATAGGACAGGTTTTTCAGAATGCGGAAATACGGGGTATCCAGATGGATCAGCAGGCCGGTTTGTTTGATGGCCTCCACGTTTTCCGACCGCAGCACCGCGCCGCCGCCAAGCGAAAGCACAATGCCCTCACGCTGGGACAATTCCCGGATATAGGCGGTTTCGCGGTCGCGGAAGTAGGCTTCGCCCTGTTCTGCAAAGATTTCCGAAATCTGTTTGCCCTCCTGCGCCTCCAGATACTGGTCGGCATCGACAAAGTCCAGCCCGGTCAGGCGGGCGAGCTTGCGGCCGACCGTGGTTTTGCCGCTGCCCATAAAGCCGCACAGGACGATACTACGCTTGCCGTGTTTTTCATGCAGCCGCTTGACCGCCATTTTGCCGTAGGTGCGGCGCAGGATGGTCTCACAGGCCTGCGGCGCGAACTGCACGCCCGACCAGATGGTCTGTGCATGGGCGGCCTGCATGACCAGCATGAACAATCCGTCACGCACGCGGGTCTTTTTGGGGTTGGCCAACTTCATTGTTGCCGTCACGGGCGGATTATAGATCGCATCGAACACATATTCGGTCTTGTGCGGCAGATAGTGCAAGGGAGCGACGTTTTCTTTGGGAAACATGCCAACCGGTGTGGAGTTGAGCACGATCTGAATATCGCGCGGGATGTGCCGGCGGCTGAATACGGAAACATGCGCACCGGGTACGGCGCTGCACAGCTGCTCTTGCAGTACGGCTGCTTTGTCAGGGTGGCGGCCTGTGATGGTCAGATAGGCGCCCTGCGTGATGCAGTGGTACGCCATGACCGCAGCGGCGCCGCCGTAGCCGAGCAGCAGCACCTTTTTGCCGCGCAGCTTGACGCCGTCCCGCGTCAGCGATTCGGCAAAGCCCAGAATATCCGTGTTGTAGCCGATCGCACGCCCGTCCCGAAAGGCGACCGTATTGACCGAGTGCAGATCGCGCGCGGCGGTGTCCACCTCGTCCAGCAGGTCGATGACCGCCTTTTTGTGCGGGATGGTGCAGTTGATGCCGCACAGCTTGCGCTTTGCCAGCTCGAATGCCTCCGGCAGATTTTCGGGCGGCACGGCAACGCCGATATAGTCCGCGTCCTGCCCGGATGCCTCGAACAGCTGCGCGTGCAGCTCAGGGCTCATCGTGTGGCCGAGCGGCCAGCCGAACAGGGCATAGGTCGGCTTTTTCGGCTCAAAGGCGCGGAATTCCTCCATAGAAAGCAGCATGGTACTCAGCCTCCCAGCGCTTCGAGCGTATTGAAAAAGTCGGGGTAGGAGATGGAAACAACCTCGGGGTCGTAGATGCGGCTGGCGGTCTGCGCTGCCAGCCCCAGAATTGCAAGGCTCATTGCAATGCGGTGATCCTTGTAGGTTTCAAACGCAGCGCCGCACGGCGTTTTGCCGCCGCGGATGATCATGCCGTCGTCGGTTTCCTCCACATCCACACCGGCGCGTGTCAGCTCAGTGACCATCGCGGCGATGCGGTTGGATTCCTTGACCTTGAGCTCTTGTGCGTCGCGGATGACGGTTTCGCCGTCCGCAAATGCGGCTGCGACCGCCAGCACCGGCAGTTCGTCGATCAGACGCGGGATGATCGAGCCGCCGATCTCGACGCCATGCAGCTTGCTGTACCGCACGGTCAGGTCGCAGACCGGCTCGGCGTCGTCTTGGAAGTTGGACTCGGTGATGTCCGCGCCCATTTCGCGCAGCACATCCAGAATGCCCGTGCGCGTCGGGTTAACGCCGACGTTTTTGATCGTCAGTTCGCTGCCCGGTACGATCGCACCCGCGACCAGGAAGAACGCCGCAGACGAAATATCGCCAGGCACGGCGATATTGACCGCGTGCAGGTCCTCGGGCGGTTCGAGCGTAATCGTGTTGCCCTCGGTTTCGATCTCCACGCCCAGCGCGCGGAACATACGCTCGGTATGGTCGCGCGAGGGGGCAGGCTCGATGACCGTAGTCTGTCCCTCCGCATACAGGCCCGCAAGCAGAATGGCGCTTTTGAGCTGCGCAGAGGCTACCGGCAGACGGTACTCAATGCCGTGCAGCTCGCTCGGATAGAGCGTCAGCGGGCAGTAGTTGTCGTTTTTGCCCTCGATGGATGCGCCCATCTCGCGCAGTGGCTTGATAACGCGGCCCATCGGGCGCTTCTGAATGGAAGCGTCGCCGTTTAAGGTTGCGGTGAACGGCTGTCCGGCCAGAATGCCGCACAGCAGGCGGGTGGTCGTACCGCTGTTGCCGGTGTAGAGCGTGTCCTCCGGCTCGCACAGGCCGTGCAGGCCCACACCCTCGACGATCACTTCTTTGTCGGTAATTTCGATTTCCACGCCCATCTTGCGGAAGCATTCAATGGTGGACAGGCAGTCCTCACCCATCAGAAAGCCGGTGATATGGGTCGTGCCGTTTGCCAGCGCGCCCAGCATGACCGCGCGGTGCGAAATGGATTTGTCGCCCGGCACGGTGATTTCGCCGCGCAGCGGGCCGCAAGGTTGGATTTGCATTTGTTTACTCCTCCGTTGCATCGGAAACCGGATAGCTGCCGATGACTTTGATGTAGGGCAGCTCCTCATGGAGCTGATATAACAGCGACTGCACGGCATGGTCTTGCATATTGCCGGTGAAGTCCACATAGAACACATAGCACCACGGGCTGTCCTTGACCGGACGGGAATAGATGCCGGTCATGTCGATGCCGTAATGGGTGAACACATCCAGCACGCGGCCGAGCGAACCGGCGACGTTCGGGATGCGGAAAGCGATTTCGATGCGGTTGTCCTCGGGGCGGCTGGTCAGCGTGCGGCTGACCGCGATGAAGCGCGTCTCGTTGTGCTTGAGATCGTTGATGCCCTCGGCAAGGATGGTCAGACCGTACCGCTCGGCGGCTTCACGCGAGCAGATCGCCGCCAGATGCGGGTCGCCCTTTTTCTGCACGTTCTGCGCCGCAATCGCTGTGTTGGCGACTTCGATGGCCTCCAGTCCGTGCTCGGTGATGAACGCATGACACTGGGGCAGCGCGTGCGGATGCGAGCAGACGCTTTGGATATCGGATAACTGCGCGCCGGGCACAGCGGCCAGACAGTGCGAGATTTTCTTGATGTACGATTTGTTAATCGACAGATCATAGGCGAGCAGCAGGTCGTAAACCTCGCTGACGGTACCCGCGGTCGTGTTTTCGACCGGCACGACGCCCACATCCGCAATGCCGTCGCGCACGGACTGGAACACCTGCTCCCATGTCGGGACATGCTGCGGCTCGCAGTTCGGGAAGAGCGCCCGCGCGGCCAGCTCCTGATATGCGCCCGGTACACCTTGATAATAGACGGTTTTTGGGGCAAGTTCGTTCCCTGACGGATGCAGCGGAAACCGATCGGGCTTCTGGCGCAGCACCTCGCTGTATTGATATTCACGGCTGGCGCGAATCATGCTCTGCAAAAGCGCGGTGTATTTGAGGCAAAGCTCCTCGCTCATGCCTGCGGTGCGCTTTTGAATGATTTCGGCTTCGCGGTCAGGCTTATAGATTTTGTCGTCGGTCTCGACCTTGGTCTGCGCCACCTGAAGCGCCAGATCCATGCGTTCGAGGAAGAGCGCGCGAATCTGCTCATCCACGCGGTTGATGTCCTGCCGGATTTCGGAAAGATCACGCATAGCCGTTTGCCTCCCGTAACAGGTTGGCCAGCGCCACGGCGCAGGCCGCTTCAACCACCGGTGTGGCGCGTGTGACGATGCAGGGGTCGTGCCGCCCGTGGATGGAGAGCGGCTCGACCTTGCCGGTCTGGATGTTGAGGGTCTGCTGGGTGGCCGAGATGGACGGCGTGGGCTTGATGCACACCCGCACGATCAGCGGCATGCCGTTGGTGATGCCGCCGTTGATGCCGCCATTGTTGTTGGTTTCGGTTTTGACCGTGTTGCCGTCCTGATACAGGGCGTCGTTTGCGTGCGAACCGCGCAGGGCGGCGAACGCAAAGCCCGCGCCGAATTCCACGCCCTTGACGGCGGGAACGGCAAACAGAATGGAGGACAGACGGCTTTCCACCGTGTCCATCATCGGGCTGCCGATGCCGGCGGGCAGGCCGACGGCCGCGCATTCGATCACGCCGCCGACCGAGTCCTGCGCTTCGCGCGCTTCTTCGATCGCCGCAAGCATCGCGTCCAGTGCGCGCGGATTGTTGACCGGATAGTCGGCCTCGCGCAGCGCATCCAGCTGAGAAACCGGGATGTCCACATCGTCAAACGGCATATCCTGAATCTGGGCGATCGACTGGATGTGCGAGCCGACCGTGATCCCGAACGTTTTGAGCCACAGCTTGCACAGCGCGCCGGCAAACACCAGCGGCGCGGTCAGACGGCCGGAAAAATGGCCGCCGCCGCGCGGGTCGTTGCAGCCGTGGTAGCGCACCATGCCGGTGTAATCCGCATGGCCCGGACGGGGCTGCGCGGCCAGCGCAGCGTAATCGCCCGAGCGCTGGTTGGTGTTCTGGATGACGGCGCAGATGGGCGCGCCGGTCGTCTGGCCGTTCAAAAGGCCGGATTGGATGACCGGCGTGTCGGCCTCCTTGCGCTGGGTGGACTGCTTGTTGCGTCCGGGTGCGCGGCGCTCCATTTCCCGCAGCACAAAGGCTTCATCGTACTGGACGCCCGCCGGAAAGCCGTCGATCACAACGCCGATGCCTGCGCCGTGCGACTCCCCGAAGATGGATAGTTTAATGACACTGCCCCAGGTGGAACCCATCAGACAAACCTCCTTACAGTTTGAGAATGTACTCGTGCAGCGTTTCCGATTCGATCGGCGTGATCTCCGCCCGGCCCGGTTCGCGCACAAGGATGAAGTTGACAGTGCTGCCGAATTTCTTTTTATCCGACAGCAGCGCGTGGAAAATCGCTTCGCGGTCGTGCGTCAGCTCGGTCGGCAGGCCAAGCTGCTGCAAAAGCGCAATGAGCGGCGCGGAAAGGTCGGTGTCGCCGCGCAAAGCGGCCAGCCGCATTGCGGCAACCATGCCGATCGCTACCGCCTGCCCGTGCGTCAGCTCGGTGTAGTTTCCGAGCTTTTCCGCTGCGTGACCGATCGTGTGGCCGAAATTTAAGATCATGCGCAGACCGGTGTCATGCTCGTCGATGGCGACCACGTCGCGCTTGATCTTGACGCACTCGTAAATTACCTCTCCGATGTGCGTTTTATAGTCCGGCTGAGACACCATGTCCAAAATCGCAGGGTTGGCGATGTAGCCATATTTGACGACCTCTGCCATGCCGTCGGCAAAGGTTGCGTCCGGCAGGGTTTGGATCACCTCGGGGTCGATCAGTACCAGCCGCGGCTGGTAGAATGCACCGACGAGGTTCTTACCTTCGTCAAGGTCTACGCCGGTCTTGCCGCCGACCGAGGAATCCACCTGCGCAAGCAGGGTGGTCGGAATCTGGCACAGCGATACGCCGCGCAGAAAGGTCGCGGCGGCAAAGCCCGTGATGTCGCCCACCACGCCGCCGCCGAGGGCGATGATGAGGTCTTTGCGCGTCATGCCGGCGGCGAGCAGGTCGTGGTAAATGCCCTCGACCGTGGAGAGTCGCTTGTGTTCCTCGCCTGCGGGGATGACGGTCGAGCTGACAGGTAGGTCAAACTGCTGCGTCAGCTGCGAAAGATAGAGCGGCGCAACCGTCGAGTCGGTCACGATATGTACGCGGGAGGGGGAGAAAACATCGCCGATCGCCTTGCCCGCGTGGCTGAGAAGATCGTTTTCAATGTAAATTTCGGACACGCCGTTCGCGCCCGTCAGGCTCAGCGTCTGCACTGGGGAAACACTCCTTTACATCATGTATCGCGTATCGCGCCTTGGGGCGCGTGGGATTTCACTTCAAAACGTGTTTGCAAGCAAATCAAATTTCGCGGCCAACCGCCTGCGCTACCGCGCGCAGGTTGTGCATGGTCTCGTGGAAGGAATCATAGGTCAGCGACTGCGCGCCGTCCGACAGCGCGTGCGCGGGGTCGTTGTGGACCTCGATCATCAGGCCGTCCGCGCCCGCGGCGACCGCAGCCTTGGCCAGCGGCTCAACCATCCAGTAAATACCGCCTGCGTGGGACGGGTCAACAACAACCGGCAGATGGCTCATGCGCTTGAGCACCGGCACTGCCGAGATATCCAGCGTATTGCGGGTGTACTTTTCATAGGTGCGGATGCCGCGCTCGCACAGGATGACCTGTTCGTTGCCGCCCGCCATGATGTACTCGGCGCTCATCAGGAATTCTTCCATCGTGTTGGCAAAGCCGCGCTTGAGCAGGATCGGCTTGTTGGTCTGACCCAGCTCCTTGAGCAGCTCGAAGTTCTGCATGTTGCGCGCGCCGACCTGGAAGCAGTCGCACTTGTCCATGAACAGATCGATGTGCGCAGGGTTGGTGATCTCGGTGACGACCGGCAGACCGGTTTCCACATGCGCCTTGTGCAGCAGCTCGAGGCCCTCCGCCTTGAGGCCCTGGAAGGAGTACGGGGAGGAACGCGGCTTCCACGCGCCGCCGCGCAGCACGGTTGCGCCGTCAGCCTGCACATGCTTGGCAACGTCGATGATCTGCTCTTCGCTCTCGACCGAGCAGGGACCGGCCATCACGACCAGCTTTTTGCCGCCGACCACAACGCCCGGCGCGATGGTCACTTCGGTGTTGTCCGGATGGAACTTGCGGTTGGCCAGCTTGAACGGCTCCTGCACCTTGAGAATGTTTTCGACCTGCGGGTCGCGCAGCAGCGCGTCCTTATCGACCGCGCCCGTGTCGCCGACCAGACCGATGACGATGGTGCCTGCGCCGTAAATCGGGTTTGCCTTGACGTTCCAGCGCTCAATGTGGCGGGAAAGCTCTTCGACATGCTCGCGGGTCGTGCCCTGTTTCATAATGATAATCATAGTTTTGTCTCTCCTTTGGAATGATGTGGGATTTGTTTTGTTTGTCCGGCGGAAAAAAGCACAAAAAAAGCCTTTCATCCACAAAGAGGGACGAAAGACAAACGGTTCCGCGGTACCACCCACATTCGGCATAACGCTATGCCGCACTTTTTTCGGATACGAAAATATCCTATCCCTATAACGGAGGAAATCCGTCGGCGCCTACTGGAAACTGCTTTTCAGCGCCGCAGCTCAAGAGGGAACTTCATTGTGCCGGCGCCTGCGTCCGTTTCCAGTCATGCCGGACACTCCCTGAAAGCCGCACTTGGAACAACTACTTTCCTCTGTCATCGCTTTGTGCAATATTTATACCTATTATATTCCCAAAGGCGCGCCTTGTCAATGCCCGTTTTGTTACGGTTGTGTTGCAGTCATATTCGGGACAGGCCGGGCATAGAGTAGGGACAGGTGATGCAAATGGAAGGAAAACAGGACCGGGCCTATATGCAGGCGATCGCCTGTCTGCCGCCGCCGCGCGCGGCAGAGCTGGCGCTCTTGGACGGGCAGCAGCAAATCGAGGAAGTGCGCCTGCGGGTCGGATGGCCGCCGTCGGTGCGCACGGCATCGGGCGAACAGCAAACCGCGTTTGCGCCGGTCACGGCGCAGGAGCTGCGCGAAACGCTCAGCCGGGCGGCGCGGTATTCGGTACATAGCTATGCGGAAAGTCTGCGGCACGGGTTCGTGACGCTCGGCGGGGGGCATCGGCTCGGGCTTTGCGGCACGGTGGCCGAGGAAAGCGGACAGGTGATCGGCGTGCGCGGGCTGTCGTCGGTCAATCTGCGCGTGGCACGGCAGATCACTGAGGTGGACGAGGTCATCCGGCCGTGGATCGGTGCGGGCGCGATGCAGAGTGTCCTTGTGCTGTCGCCGCCCGGCTTCGGCAAGACGACGCTGCTGCGCGAATGGGTGCGGCTGGTGTCGGAGGCGGGGCATCCGGTCGCGGTAGCGGACGAGCGCGGGGAGATCGCCGCCTTGCTGGACGGCGCACCGCAGTTTGCGCTTGGCAGATGCACGGACGTGCTGGAAAACTGCGCAAAAAAACAGGCGGCGTTTATGCTGCTCAAGACCATGTCGCCCGAACTGATCGCCTTTGACGAAATCACCGCGCCCGAGGATGTGGAGGCGGTTTCGCTGTGCGCCCACTGCGGCACGGCGGTACTGGCCAGCGCGCATGCGGCGGATGTGGACGATCTGTGCCGAAGGCCGCTGTACCGCGCGCTGCTGGAGCTGCATGTGTTCGAGCGGGTGGTGGTCATCACACGGGAAAAAGGAAAACGGTGTTACCGGATACAGGAATTGGAGGGAAAACCATGCTCAAACTGATGGGATCGGTGATGATCTTCGGCGCGTGTGCTGCGCTTGGCCTGTCCGCGCGGCAGGGATTGCGGCGGCGCGTGGCCGCAGCGGATGCAATGCTGCTTGCGTTGCAGCTGATGAGCGGCGAAATCTCCGGCCGCCGCACGCCCGTACCTGAAATCGTCGGCCAGCTGGCCGAAAGCGAAAACGCGGCCATCCGTACGCTCTTTGGCCATCTGCGACGGCGCTTGCGCGAGGAGAACGGGCTGTCGTTCGGGTATTTGTGGCGCGCGTCCCTGCGGGATTGCCGGGATCAGATCGGACTGGGGCAGCCGGAGTGCGAGATCCTGTCCGAAGCGGCGGCGTGGCTCGGCCGGTATGACGCTGCCGAGCAGGTCGCGGGGCTTGAGCAGATCGCGCGGCGGCTTGCAGCGGCACGCGACACGGCGGCGGGGGAACTGCAAAACAAGGGCAATCTGTACCGCACCTGCGGCATTGCGCTGGGCATTCTGGTGGTGCTGGTGCTGATCTGAGGACGGAGGAACATATGGACGTTGATCTGATTTTCCGCATTGCGGCGGTCGGTATCCTAGTAGCGGTGCTCGGTCAGCTGCTGACGCGGTCGGGACGGGAGGAACAGGCGCTGATGACCACGCTGGCGGGGCTGATCGTCGTGCTGATGCTGATTGTGCAGGAGATCAGCCAGCTGTTTACGATGATGAAAAGTGTGTTCGGGTTTTGAACGGTCTGATTGCAGCCTGCGGGTTGGTGCTGCTGGTGCTGGTGCTGTCGATGACGCTCAAAAAGGATGTGCCTGCGATTGCGTTCCTGCTGACGCTGACGGCAGGCGTTCTCATCCTGCTGCGGGCCTTCGATCTCGTGGGCGGCACGATGCAGCGGTTTTCCGGTCTGCTTGCGCAGGGCGGCATCACGCAGAGCCTGTATCTGCCGGTGCTCAAGACGGTTGGCGTGGCGGTCGTGGTGCGCATCATGAGCGCGCTTTGCCGGGACAGCGGGCAGTCCGCGCTTGCGGCCAAGCTGGAGATCGTGGGCGCGGTATTGGCGCTTTCCATGTGTCTGCCGCTGCTCGAGCAAGTGCTTGAGTTGGTGGCGGACTGGACGATATGAAAGGGAACGGACGATGAAAAAGGTGTTTGCCGTGCTGCTGGTGCTGCTGGCATGCATGACCGCAGCGGCTGCGGCGGAAGAAGAAGCTGCGCATGGGGACACGCTGCTCGGCGCGGTGCCGGGGGAGCAGCGCGCGTATCTGGACGGCATTGACCCGGAAACGGCGGACGAGCTGGGGGGTTCGTTTGCCCGGCTGCTGGAGAACACCGCCGAGGACAGCCGCAGCGCACTGGAAAACGCGCTGGGCGGGCTGGTGCGGGTGGCGGTTGTGGTGGTGCTGACCGCTGCCGGACGCGGATTTTCCGCAGCGGCGGGCGGCGCGGCCGATGCATGGATTGACATGGCGGGCGCGCTGGGCTGTGCGGCGGTGCTGCTCAAGGATTTCACGGGTGTGCTGGCGTTGTGCCGCGAAACCCTGTCCCAAATCAGCGTGTTTTCCGGCACGTTGCAGCCGGTGCTGGCGACCGTGCTTTCCGCGGGCGGGAATGCCGCGACCGCGACTGCCTTGCAGGTGGCGACGATGGTGGTGTTCGATCTGGTGATCCGGCTGGTGAACACGCTGCTCGTGCCTGCGGCGTGCGCGTATCTCGCGGTGGTGGCAGTGGATGCGGCGACCGGCAATGGTATGCTGCACGGCATCGTGGACGGCATCAAGGGGCTGACCTCAGGTGCCCTCAAGCTGATTCTGACCGTGTTCACCGCCTATCTGACCATTGCGGGCGGAGTATCGGGCAGCGTGGACCGCATGGCGCTCAAGACGGCCAAATTTGCGGTTTCGGGCGCGGTGCCGGTGGTCGGCGGCGTAATTTCAGATGCGACCGAGACCGTGCTTTCCGGTGCGGCGCTGCTGCGCAGTTCGATCGGCGTGTTCGGGATGCTGTGCGTGACGGCGATCTGCCTGATTCCGTTTCTGCGCGTGGGTATGAGCTATCTGTGCTATAAGGCGGGGGCAGCGGTGCTTTCACCGCTGTGTTCGAGCAGTCTGCGGCAGATGCTGGAAGGCATCAGCACGGGGTTCGGCCTGCTGCTCGGCATGCTGAGCACCTGCTGTCTGATTCTGTATTTGGAGCTGGTTTATGTGGTTGCGATGGTGAAGCCGATATGAGTGAACTGTTTCATACCATTCTGCTACGCGTGACGCTGGCGGGCGTTGCGTCTGCGGTGGCGCTGCGCGTGGTTGAAGGCGGCGCGCTGCGCGAGATCGTCAAACTGGCGGCAGGGCTATTGATGCTGCTGGCACTGTTGCAGCCGCTGGCAGGCTTGCGCCTGACCGGCTGGGAAGGCATGCGGGATGGTGCGCTTGCGGGCGTAGACGTGGACGTGATACAGGAGCAAAACGCGCAGACGACGATGAGCACGATTGCGGCCAGCATTGCGGATGCGCTCGAGAGCAGTGCGCAGGCGAAGGGATTTGACTGCACGATCCATGTGACGATGGAAAACGACGAAAACGGCATTTTACAGGTCGGGCAAGTGACTGTGTATTACCAAAGCACGGATGCGGCGCGGCTGGATGAGCTGAAAACGCTGGTGACCGAGGGCAGCGGCGTGGATGCGGACAGACAGGAGTGGGTGGCACAATGAAAGAACAATGGAAGGAGTGGCTGCGCGCGGCGCAGCAAAGGGTTGTGCCGCTGGCGGTCAAATACCGCGCGGTGCTGATCGTGCTGTTGGCAGGTGTGCTGCTGGCGTCGGGCGGACACAGCGCAAAAACCGACACGGCCAACACAGCGGAAACCGAGGCGCAGCCCTCGTCGTTTGATCTTAACGCGTTTGAACAGACGCTGTGTGATAAGCTGGCGGCGGTGGACGGCGTGGGGCGGGTTGAGCTGATGCTGTCGCTCGAGCAGAGCGGCGAGGCGGTTTACGCGGTCAACACCCGCCAGACAACCGGGATGGACAGCAGCGAGAGTTTTGAAAGCGATCTGACCATTCTCAGCGATGGCAGTTATGGGGAAAAGCCCGTCACGGTCAAAAATCTGCTGCCGACGTTTCGCGGCGCGGTCGTTTTGTGCGACGGTGCGGACAATGCGCAGGTGCGTCTGGCGGTGACGCAGGCGGTCAGCACGGTATGTGGGATCGGCGCGGACAAAGTTACGGTTCTGAAAATGTCCGATGCCTCATAAAACATAGTAACCAAATACAGGAGGGCGAGCAGTGATGAAAAAAATCAAGAAACGCGGCGCGGTATACGGTGTGATCGCGCTGTTGCTTTGTGCGGCAGTTTACTTAAACTGGAGCTATGTCGATGCGCCGGATGAGCTGCTGGTGGCTGGGCAGACCGACGCGGATGCGGCGGGGACGGATACTGCGGCGCAAAGCGAAGGAGAGGACTATTTTGCAACTTCCCGTCTGACACGTGAGCAGGCGCGGGATGAAGCGGTCAGCACGCTGCGCGAGCTGAGCGAGAGCGAGGACGCAGATCAGGCAGCCAAGGACGAGGCGGCCGCGCAGATCTCCGCGCTGGCGGATGATTCGGTTGCTGAGGCGAACATCGAAAGCCTGATCCGCGCTAAGGGCTATGCGGATGCGGTCGTGATGATCGGTGACAGCGGCGTGAACGTCGTGGTCGCGCCGCCGGACGGCGGCTTGCAGGCGACCGATGTGACGGTTATCAAGGATATCGTGGTCAGTGAGACCGGCATGACCGCGGGCCAGGTCAAGATCGTGGAAGCGGAGTAAGGCGCGCAGCGCGTATTTTTGCTTTGCTTTTTGCCAAAACTGTGCTATAATCCGTGTAAAGGAGAGTGAGCACTATGGCGGATCACAAGGAGTATTGGTCGACCGAGAGCGATCAGGGTTCCATCCGGATTTCCGAGGACGTTGTCGCATCCATTGCGGCGCTGGCCACTTCGGAAACCGCAGGCGTGAGCGGCCTGTATTCCACCCTGACAAGCGATATTGTCAGCTTTTTGAGCAAAAAGAACCTTTCTAAGGGTGTTCGCATTGAAATCGGCGAGGACGGAACGGTCGAGATCGAGATCGGCTTCCTTGCGCTGTTCGGCCATAACATCTGCGAGGTGGCAAAGCAGGTGCAGGAGAATGTGCGTTCTTCGGTCGAGTCCATGACCGGCCTGAAGGTCACCGAGGTCAATGTGCATGTCGGCGGTGTGACATTCACACCCGCGCCGGCAGTCGAGGACCAGCCTGCGGAGCAGGAATAAAAAACCGCATCGAAACGGCAAGGCGTATCGCCCTGCCGTTTTCTTTTGTTCCGGCGCGCCTTTTCGGGAATATCACCTTGCAACTTTGGCGAAAATAGGATAAAATAAGGCGTAACCAAAAATGGGAGGAAGCTGCCGCCGTGAGTGTGATGAGCAGAACGAAAGCAAGAGAAATTGCGCTGCACCTGATCTTTGAGATGGGGTTCCAGCAGTTTGAGGACGAGAATTTGGAAGAGCGGCTGGACGAGTCCATCATGGCCTCGATCAGTGGCGATATTGCGCTGTATGCGGGCAAGCTGTCCGAAGCGCAGACCGAGTACATCCGCGCGGGGGTCAAGGGCGTGGCCGCGCGCCAGCAGGAGCTGGACGAAACGATCGCGGCCTCCTCCAAGGGCTGGAAGATCAGCCGTATGTCGCGCATGACCGTGGCGGTGCTGCGCCTTGCCATCTATGAGATGCGCTATGTGGAGGATGTGCCGGTTGGCGCTGCCATCAACGAGGCGGTCGAGCTGGCCAAGGTATACGATACGGACGAAGCCGCGGCGTTTATCAACGGCGTGCTGGGCTCGGTCGCGCGCGCGGCGCAGCCCGACGCGGCTCCGGCAGCCGATGCTGCCGCGGTGCCGGTGGAGAACACTGATGCCTGAGCGTTTTCTGGGGATCGACACCTCAAATTACCGCACGTCGGCGGCGGTGTTTGATGCGGAAAACGGTGCGTGGCGCAACGAAGGCAGCCTGCTTTCCGTGCCGGAGGGTGCGAGCGGCCTGCGTCAGTCGGACGCGCTGTTTCAGCATACCGTGCATCTGCATGAGAAAATTGAGGCCCTGCCGCAGGGTGAGGTGCGCGCCATCGGCGTAAGCACCCGCCCGCGCGCGGTTGAGGGTTCGTATATGCCGTGCTTTTTGGCGGGTCAGAGCGTCGCGCGCAGCGCGGCGCATTTGCTATCTGTGCCTCTTTTTACCGTGTCGCACCAGCAGGGGCATATTGCGGCGGCGGCGCTGAGCGCGGGGCGGCTATCTCTGCTGGACGAGCCGTTCCTCGCGTGGCACCTGTCGGGCGGGACAAGCGAGCTGCTGCATGTCACGCCGGGCGCGGACGGCTTGCCGGACTGCACCTGCATTGGCGGCACGACCGATCTTGCAGCGGGACAGCTAATCGACCGCGCGGGCGCGCTGCTGGGGCTGCCGTTTCCGTCGGGCGCAGCGCTCGATGCGCTGGCGATGGAAGCCGAGCCGGAAAAGGGCTACCGCCTCAAAGTGGCGGACTGCCGCTTTTCGCTCTCCGGCATGCAGAATCAGGTGGAAAGCAAGCACAAGACCGCCGATCCCGCGCAAATGGCACGCTTTACGCTCGAAACCGTGGCAAATGCGGTCGTCAAAGCGACCGAACAGGCACTTCAGCAATACGATTGCCCGGTTTTGTGCGCGGGCGGCGTGATGGCAAGCCGCGTGCTGCGCGCGCGTATGCAGACGGCGTTCGGGGAGCGTGTCTCGTTTGCCGAGCCGGTGCTGTCAGGGGATAATGCGGTCGGCGTGGCGGTGCTCGCCGCGCGGCTTTATGAAAGGAACAAAACGTGAGTACGATTTATTCGGTCACACAGCTCAATAACGAAATCAAGGAATTGCTCGACACCGTGCCGGGGTATCGCAATCTGCTGGTGCAGGGCGAGATCTCTAACTACAAGGCGCACTCCTCGGGGCATCACTATATGAGCCTGAAGGACGAGGGTGCATCTATTAACGCGGTAATGTTCCGCTCGGACGCGATGCGTCTGAAATTCCGGCTGGAAAACGGCATGAAGGTCATCGTGCGGGCGCGCGTCAGCTCGTTCCCACGCACGGGACAGGTGCAGCTGTATATTTCCGAGGTAATCCCGGACGGCGCAGGCGCACTCAATCTCGCTTTCGAGCAGCTTAAGAAAAAATTACAGGCCGAGGGCCTGTTTGACCCGATGTATAAAAAGCCCATTCCGCGTATGCCGCGCAAGATTGCGCTCGTCACTTCACCGACCGGCGCGGCGGTGCGCGACATGATCCGCATTCTGGGCCGCCGCTGGCCGCTCGCGGCGGTGACGCTCTATCCGGCACAGGTGCAGGGACAGGGCGCGGCGGAAAGCATCGCGCGGGCAATTGGCCTTGTCAATGCGATCGGCGAGGCGGACGTCATTTTGTGCGGACGCGGCGGCGGGTCGATGGAGGATCTGTGGGCGTTTAACGAGGAAGTGGTCGCGCGGGCGATCTTTACGTCCGAAATTCCGGTCATTTCCGCAGTTGGCCATGAGCCGGATATGACCATTGCGGATTTTGTTGCCGATCTGCGCGCGCCCACGCCCTCGGGCGCGGCTGAGCTTGCCGTACCGGACCGTGCGGAGTATGCGCTCAGCCTGCGCACATTGGACACGCGGCTGCACGCGGCGGTGCATAAACAGATACAGCAGCGGCAGCAACAGTTCCACGCTTTGCAGCAGCGGCTGGAAACGCGCAATCCGACGCGATATATCGCAGAAAAGCGCGTGCTGCTCGACCGGATGGCGGACCGTTTGCTTGCGGCATTCCCAGCCTATCTTGCGCGGGAGGAACAGAAGCTGACTTTGCTGCGCCGCCGATTGCTGGCGGCAGGACGGGACGGCGTGCAGCGCCGCCGTCTGCGCTTTGCCAGAACGGTGGCGACGCTCGACGCGATCAGCCCGCTGCGCGTACTTGCGCGCGGCTACGCCGTGGCGAACAAAGGCGTGCGCGGCGCAGTCATCACGGATGCGTCCATGCTGAAAACCGGGGATATGCTGCATATCCGATTTGCCAAAGGCGCGGCAAACTGCCGCGTGACTGATATCGAGGAGGAACAGAACGATGGCGGAAAAGACATTTGAAAGCCAGATGGAGCGGCTCGAGGAAATCGTCCGCCTGCTGGAAAAGGGCGAAGCGCCGCTCGGCGACAGCATCAAGCTGTTCGAGGAAGGCACCAAGCTGTCCGCGGCGCTGGGCAAAATGCTGGATAAGGCCGAGCAGAAGGTAACAGTCATGCAGGAAAACATGCAGGGCGAGTTGACTGAGCAGCCGTTTGATGCGGAGGAGGCGGGCAAATGACGTTTGCAGAGCAGCTTTCGGCAGATCTCGCGGTCATCGAGCCTGCGCTTGAGAAATACCTGTCCCGCGAGACCGGGGAAGGGTACGACCGCATTTTTGAAGCGGCAAAATATTCGGCGATGGCGGGCGGGAAGCGCCTGCGGCCGGTGATCGTTTTGGAATTCTGCCGCCTGTGCGGCGGGGATGTACAAAAGGCGCTGCCGTTTGCGTGCGCGCTCGAGATGATTCACACCTATTCGCTCATCCACGACGATCTGCCGTGCATGGACAACGACGATCTGCGCCGCGGCCGTCCGACCTGCCACAAGGCGTTTGACGAGGCGACGGCGGTGCTTGCGGGCGACGGACTGCTGACTGCGGCGTTTGAGACTGCGGCGGCAGCTGAGGGTGTATCTGCGGAGACTGCCCTTGTCTGTATCCGCATCTTAGGACAGGCCGCGGGCATGAACGGCATGATCGGCGGGCAGGTGCTCGACATGGGCGCGGAACACCGCAAGATTTCGCTGGACGAGCTGCGCCTGCTGCAAAGCCTCAAGACCGGCTGCCTGCTGCACGCGGCGTGCGAACTGGGCTGCACGGTCGCGGGCAAGACCGACGCGCGCACGCTCGACATGGCGCGCACCTACGGGGACAAGCTCGGCCTTGCGTTCCAGATCCGGGACGATATGCTGGATATCGAGGGCGACACCGCGACGCTCGGTAAGACGGTCGGCAAGGATGAAAAGAGCGAAAAATCCACCTTCCCGTCGCTGCTTGGCATGGAGGAGTGCCGCCGTCTGGTGGCAAGCCTGACCGACGAGGCAGTGCAGGCGGTATCCGGCCAGCCGGAGAGCGCATTTCTGGTGGAATTGGCGCGCAGTTTGACCAATCGCACGAATTAAATGCTGTTTTTTGCGCGGTTTTCTTGAATCCGACGGATTCATGTGATAGAATAAAAAATAAGTGACGTAGTATCCTAGTCAGCGCATACGATTCCCAGGACGGGCCTAAAAATCCGTAGAAGGGCATATCGATGAAGTCTCTGGTGTTTGCTTCTTACGCCCAGTTTGGGGTGGATGCTGGAGGTTAAGGCTTGCGGGCGCGCTTCAATGGCATGAAGTACCGACCCTCTCGCCGTGGAGACCTGTATGCGTGGGGCACCTATAGCATCGTTTCGATTGATGGATGCCTTACGGTACAGGATGAAACCTGTATTGCGGTGCGGCGGGAACTGCGCGGCATACGCCGGCCATTGCGGTCGGAAGCCCGCGCGGCGCCCAAAACGCTGTGTGCAGTGTAGCCTGCCTTGCGTGGCCATGGTGGATATCGTATCCGCCTGCGGTTTCCCGGCCAGGAACCCGCGGGAATTGACGGTTGAAACCATGTCTGCAAAAGAGGCTAAGAATCGTGTTGCCTGTAGTGGAAATCACCTAGGCTATTCAGCAATGAGGCAGGCAGAGGATTGCAGTGCGGACTCAGTGGCAATTCGGTCCCGGTGATGGTAACATCCCGGCACGGACTATAATGGGAAACCCCCACGACGGCGACGCGTGGCAGTCCGCGGGGAAAGCCAACCGAACCTCAAGCCGCAAGATTAACTCGGCCTGCCGTCACTTCTATTGAAAGGAAACAACCGAAAGGTTTTTTGAAATAAGGAGTATTTTTTTGGAAGCATCCGATAAACCGAGAAAAAAGAACCAGCCGCCGCAAAAGCCGCGGCTGATCAACACCAAATGGGTGGCAACCATCATGCCGATCAGCTTTGTGCTGTCGGTTGTGATGAGTTATATGTCGAATGAAGCGCTCAATAGCGCGGGCACGATTTTGTCCTTTGTGGTGCTGTTTTTCTTCATCGCATTGGGCATAGTATTTGATATGATCGGCATTGCCGCCGCCTCCGCGACCGAGAAGGAGTTCCACTCCATGGCGGCGCACCGCGTGCGCGGCGCAAAGGAAGCGGTGTGGATGACCCGCAACGCGGAAAAGGTGTCGAGCATCTGCAATGATGTGGTCGGTGATATCTGCGGCATCATTTCCGGTGCAACAGGCGCGTTGATCGTCACCAACATCACGGTCGGGCTGAGCGGCGTGCAGGTGGTGCTGGTGTCGCTTTTGGTGACCGGCCTGATCTCCGCTATGACCATCGGCGGCAAGGCGGCTGGTAAAGGCGTGGCGATCGCGTTCAGCAGCCGGGTGCTGGCCATGTGTGGACGGGTGTTGTCCGTTCTGCCGTTTTCGCTGGACAGCAAGAGATAGAAAATGATTCCTTGGTGGGAATGAAGTTATGAAGAGATACGGGATTTTGGACAATATCACAAGCCCCGCGGATCTGCGCGGATTATCGTACGACTCCTTAGGGGTGTTGTGCGCTTCGCTGCGCGAGTTTATCGTCGATTCAGTTTCGCATACAGGCGGCCATCTGGCCTCCAATCTGGGCGTTGTGGAGTTGGCTGTCGCGCTTGAGCGGGAGTTTGATTCCTCACGCGACCGCATCATCTATGATGTGGGCCACCAGAGCTATGTCCATAAAATTTTAACCGGCCGCCGTGACCGCTTTGATACATTGCGACAGTACGGCGGTCTTTCCGGTTTCATGAAGCCGGAGGAAAGCATCACCGACCCCTGCGTGACCGGACATGCTTCGGATTCGGTTTCGGTGGCGCTGGGTATGGCGCACGCGCGCACACTCAAAAACCAGAAATACCATGTGATTGCCGTCATTGGCGACGGCGCGCTGACCGGCGGCATGGCATATGAGGCACTCAGCAATGCGGGCACGTCAGGCGAGCCCCTTTTGGTCGTGCTCAACGACAATAACATGTCGATTGCAAAGAATGTCGGCGGACTGAGCCGGCATTTGTCGCGTCTGCGCGTTAGCCCACGCTATCTGCACACTAAAGCGCGGGTGAAAGAACGCTTGGCGCGTATTCCCGGCGGCGGTGCGGTATCGCGTGGTATTTCGCGCATGAAAGCGCGCATGAAAGGGCTGCTGCTGCCGACCTCTCTGTTTGAGCAGATGGGATTTATCTACCTCGGTCCGGTGGACGGTCATGATCTCAAAAGCGTGTGCGAGCTGCTTTCGCAGGCAAAGAAGATCAAAAAGCCGGTTTTGCTGCATGTGATGACGCAAAAGGGACGCGGCTATGCACCCAGCGAGCGCGAGCCGGAAAAATATCATGGCGTTTCGCCCTTTGACCCGCTGACCGGTGCGTTCAAGGCGGCAAAGAAAGAGGACTTTTCCGCTTGCTTTGGTCGTGAATTGTGCGCCTTTGCGGAAAAGGACGCGCGTATCTGTGCCATCACGGCGGCGATGCCGTCCGGCACGGGGCTGACGCGATTTGCCTCCCGGTTTCCCGACCGCTTTTTTGATGTCGGCATTGCAGAAGAGCATGCGGTAGCGATGGCGGCGGGCATGGCGGCGCAGGGATTGGTGCCGGTGGTCGCAATGTATTCCACGTTCTTGCAGCGCGCGTATGACCAGATGGTGCATGATGTGGCCATTGAAGGGCTGCATGTGGTGTTCTGCGTGGATCGCGCCGGTATTGTCGGCGCGGACGGCGCAACGCACAACGGCGTGCTGGATGTGGCGTTTTTGCGCTCGATTCCGGGCGTGAAGATCTTCTGCCCGTCGGACTTTGCCGAACTGCGCAGCATGATGTCGCACGCGATCTATCATGAAAGCGGTCCGGTGGCGATCCGCTATCCCCGCGGCGGCGAAGGCGCGTTCCGGGGAGACACGACTGCGGAAACGATCGCCTGTGTGCGAGAGACGGCAGGCTGCGAGGTAACGCTGCTGACCCACGGCGCGCTCGTCAATGAAGCGATTGCCGCTGCCGATCTTTTGGAGAAAAAGGGCGTGCACGCGCAGGTATATAAAGTCAATGAGATCAGCGATGCACTGGAGGGCGCTTTCCGTGAGTGGGAAGCGGCGCTGTCCGGCTGGTGCGTGGTTGTCGAGGATGTCGTGGAAAACGGCAGTCTGGGCGAATGGGTGGCCGCCCATCGTGGCGGACGAGTGGACCGGCTGAACACCGGCAACCGCTTTGTGCCGCATGGCGGCGTGAGCGACCTGTACCGCCATTGCGGCATCGATGCGGAAGGCATTGCTTCGTTTGTCATCAAAAACCGAAAGGGAAAGGAAAACGACCTTGGCTAAAAAACGTTTGGATGTATTGCTGTTTGAAAAGGGACTGTGTCCCTCGCGTGAGCGTGCAAAAACGGCGATTATGGAAGGCATCGTCTATATTGCGGGCCAGAAAGCGGGCAAAGCGGGCGATATGGTGGATGAAAACGCCGAGCTGGAAGTACGCGGCAACGAAAATGCCTTTGTCTCCCGCGGCGGCAAGAAGATAGAAAAAGCGCTGGATTATTTTGCGATCGACCCGTCCGGGCTGGTTGTGATGGATGTAGGCGCGTCCACGGGCGGGTTTACCGACTGCCTGCTGCGCCGCGGCGCGGTCAAGGTATATTCGATCGACGTTGGTTACGGGCAGCTTGCATGGAGTTTGCGGCAGGACCCGCGCGTCAAGTGCATGGAGCGCACCAACATTCGCTATGTGACCCCGGACATGCTGGAGGAAACGCCGTCTCTGTGCGTGATCGATGTGTCGTTTATCTCGCTGCGGCTGGTGCTGCCGGTTGTTTCCGGCCTGCTGACTGAGGATGGGCGTGTGGCCTGTCTGATTAAGCCGCAGTTTGAAGCAGGAAAAGGCAAGGTCGGCAAAAAAGGCGTGGTGCGCGAGCCGGAGATCCATCTGGAAGTATTGCAGCAGTTTGTGGAAAACGCGCACACAGCGGGCTTTGCGGTGCGCGATGTGACGTTTTCGCCCATCAAGGGGCCGGAAGGGAATATCGAATTTCTGGGCTACTTATGGAAGCAGGGCGAGGACAACGTGCCCGACCTGAACGAGGTTGTGCGGCAGGCACATGAAGAATTGGACGGCTGAGACAGGCATGAATAACTTTTTTATCTATCCCAACATGCGCAAAGAGGGCGCATACGCCGTACTGCCGCCGGTGTGCGATCAGCTACGGCGGGAGGGCGTTCGCCTGATGCTGCCCATGCAGCTGCGGTCGGCGGCGCTCGACCTGGAGGGCGTGGACTATATGGATACCGGCGCGGCGGTGCAGTTTGCCGATCTGGCGGTGGTGCTGGGTGGCGACGGCACGATGCTGCGTCTGGCCCGCGTGGCCGCGCAGCAGGAGCTGCCCCTGCTGGGCATCAACGTCGGGCATGTCGGCTTTATGACCGAGCTTGAGCCGGGCGAGCTGGGCGAGATGGAAAAGCTCTTCAGCGGCGACTATTCGATTGACAGTCGGATGATGCTACATGTGGCGGTGTACCGGCAGGGCCGGGTGGTATATGAAAACGACGCGCTCAACGATATTGTGCTGGCCAAGGGCACAGCGTTTCGTGTGGTGCGCGTGCGCATTTCGGCGGATGATGAGGATGTGACCCACTTTAACGGCGACGGCCTGATTGTCGCCACGCCGACCGGGTCAACCGCTTATGGCTTGTCCGCAGGCGGCCCGGTGATCGAGCCCAGCGCGGAAAATCTGGCCGTAATCCCGATTTGTGCGCATGCGCTGGCGGCAAAGGCGTTTGTTTTTGCCCCTGAGCGGCGCATCGCGCTTTCCGCCGCCTGCGAGGGCGGCAGCGAGGTATTCCTCTCGGCGGACGGCGGCCAAGGCTTTGCCATCCGTCCGGATGACCGGGTGGAGATCACGCGCTCGCCGCTGCGCACCCGTCTGGTGCGGCTCAAAGGGATCAGCTTTTATAAAATATTGCAGAAAAAGCTCTGACAGGGGGAGAGGATATGAAATTTCAAAGACAGGCAAAAATCCTCGAACTGATCGACCGGTTTGAGATTGAGACGCAGGAGGAGCTGACCGATCATCTGCGCGCGTTCGGCTACAATACAACACAGGCGACAGTCTCGCGCGACATCAAGGAGCTGCGGCTGATCAAGTCGCTTTCTGCGGAGACCGGAAAGTATAAATATACGGTGGCGGCCGGCGGCACGGCGGATAGCTTTACCACCCGTCTGCGCAATATCTTCCGCGAATGCGTCACCGAGATCAACGCCGCGCAGAACATGGTGGTTATCAAAACGCTGCCCGGATTGGGACAGGCGGCTGCCATGGCGATCGATGCGATGCGCGCCTCAGATGTGGTCGGCACGCTGGGCGGCGACGACACGGTGTTTGCCGTCATGCGCGACAATGAGAGCGCAGAGAGTTTCTGCCGACAGGCACACGACATTCTAAAGTAAGCAGGGGAGGAAGCGGCAGTGCTTCAATTACTCCATATTGAAAATATCGCGGTCATTGAACGGGCAGACATCGAGTTGGAGGACGGCTTGACCGTCCTATCCGGTGAGACCGGCGCGGGCAAGTCGATCGTGATCGACTCGATCGGCGCCATTCTCGGCCGGCGCGTCAGCCGCGATCTGGTGCGTGCAGGCGCACAGAAGGGCTTTGTCAGCGCGGTGTTTACCGATCTTTCAGACGGGCTGATTACGCTGCTCGACGAGCTGGCCCTCACGGGCGACGAGCCGGATACGCTGCATTTGCAACGGCAGATCACAGCGGACGGCAAAAGCACCTGCCGGGTGAACATGAAACCGGTGTCGGTTTCCGTGCTGCGGCAGCTTGCGCCCTATCTGATTGATATTCACGGCCAGAATGACGGCCAGAAGCTGCTGGATGAGCAGCATCATATTGATTATCTGGATGGTTACGCGGGGCTGGACGATCTGCTTGTGCAGTACCGGCCCAAATATCAGGCGCTGCTCGCGCTGCGGCGCGAGATCACCGCACTGGAAACCGGAGAGCAGGAGCGCTTGCAGCGGATCGACATGCTTTCTTTCCATAAGGAGGAGATCGAACAGGCGGCGCTTCAGCCGGAGGAGGATGAAACGCTTGCCCAGCGCAAGGCGTATTTCGACCATGCGGGCAAGATCGCGGGCGCGCTGGAACAGGCGCGGCTGGCCCTGAATGGGGACGACGAGGTCGGCGGCGCGTGCGCGCTGCTCGATCAGGCCGCGGCAGCACTGGCCGGGCTGCATGAGGTGTCCGAAGCGTTTGACGCAATGGCGGAACAGGCCGAGGAAGTGCGGCTGTTGGCTGCTGATCTGCGGGACAGCGTCACAAGCCGCAGCGAAAATCTGGATTTTTCGTCGGCGGAACGCGAATGGGTAGAGCAGCGGCTCGACCTGATCTATCGGCTCAAGCAGAAGTACGGCGGTACACTCGAAGAAATTGCTGCCTATTACAAGCGCATCACAGCAGAGCTTGAAACGCTGGCCGACTCGGATAACCGGCGCGAGGAATTACGCGAACAGTACCGCGCGGAACTGGCCGAAGCCAAGCGGCTTGCCGGACAGATCTCGGAAAAGCGGCGGAAAGCCGCAGTTCGGCTGGAAAAAGAAATCGTGCACGAACTGTCCGAACTGGATATGGACAAGGTGAAAATGCGCATCGCGGTACACACGGGGGCAAAACTTGCCTCCCACGGCTTTGACACCGTGACGTTTGAAATTTCGGTCAACCCGGGCGAGCCGGAAAAGCCGTTGTCCAAAGTGGCCTCCGGCGGTGAGCTGAGCCGCATCATGCTGGCGCTGAAAAACGTCTTGACGGCGGGCGAGGATGTTGGTATGCTGATTTTCGACGAGATCGATACCGGCGTTTCCGGCCATGCCGCCCAGCAGATCGCGCGCAAGCTGTCCGCGATCGCAAAGAAAAAACAGACGCTGTGCGTCACGCATCTGCCGCAGATTGCGGCGATGGGCGACCATCATCTGCGCATTGCCAAATCCGTGCGCGAAGGGCGCAGCTATACCGACGTTCGCCCGATGGACCGTGCGCAGCGCATCGACGAGATCGCGCGCCTGCTGTCCGGCGAGCAGATTTCGGATGCGGCGCGCCGCAATGCCGAAGAGCTGCTGGAACGGGCAGGGCAGGAGGGCTGACGCATGGTGATTATCGACGAGCGGTATAAGGAGCGCGCTCCGTGACAGGATGCGCGGCGTATACGGATGAAAAAAACGAAATAAATGCGGGAGAAAAACAGATGACACTTTACGAAGAACTCAAAGCGCGCGGGCTGATCGCGCAGGTGACCAATGAGGAAGAAATCAGCGAAATGATCAACAACGGCAAGGCCACGTTTTACATTGGCTTTGACCCGACGGCGGACAGCCTGCATGTCGGTCACTTCATGGCGCTGTGCCTGATGAAGCGTCTGCAAATGGCGGGCAACAAGCCGATCGCGCTGATCGGCGGCGGCACGGGCATGGTGGGCGACCCCTCCGGCCGCACGGATATGCGCTCGATGATGACGGTCGAGACCATCCAGCACAACTGCGACTGCTTCAAAAAGCAGATGGAGCGCTTTATTGACTTTGGCGAGGGCAAGGCGATCATGCTCAACAACGCCGAATGGCTGATGAAGCTCAACTATATCGAGCTGCTGCGCGAGGTTGGCGCTTGCTTCTCGGTCAATAACATGCTGCGCGCAGAGTGCTATAAGCAGCGTATGGAAAAAGGCTTGAGCTTCCTCGAGTTTAACTATATGATTATGCAGTCCTATGACTTCTACTACATGTTCCAGCACTACGGCTGCAACATGCAGTTTGGCGGCAACGATCAGTGGTCGAACATGCTCGGCGGCACCGAGCTTATTCGCCGCAAGCTGGGCAAGGACGCGCACGCTATGACCATCACGCTGCTGCTCAACTCCGAGGGTAAGAAGATGGGCAAGACCGCGGCGGGCGCGGTATGGCTCGACCCGAACAAGACCTCGCCTTACGACTTCTTCCAGTACTGGCGCAACGTGGACGACGCGGACGTGCTCAAGTGCATCCGTATGTTGACCTTCCTGCCGCTCGAGCAGATCGAGGAGATGGACAAGTGGGAAGGCGCGCAGCTGAACAAGGCCAAGGAAATCCTCGCTTACGAGTTGACCGCGCTGGTGCACGGCAAGGAAGAGGCCGAAAAGGCGATGGAAGCGGCCAAGAGCATTTTTGTCGGCGGCGGCGCAAGTGAAAACATGCCGACCACGACGTTGACCGATGCGGACTTCGCGGATGACCAGATTGGCGTGCTGACGCTGCTGGTCAAGTGCGGTCTTGCCGCTTCGAACGGTGAAGCACGCAAGCTCGTACAGGGCGGCGGCGTGTCGATCGACGGTGAGAAGATCGCAGACTTTAAAAAGATGCTGGACAAGGACTTCTTCCAGCAGGAGCGCATGGTCAAAAAGGGCAAAAAGACCTTCCATAAGGTTGTGCTCGGATAAACCGAACAAATCAGTAAGGACGCTGTGGCGATTTGGGCCGCAGCGTCCTTGTCCTTTCTACGACGAAGAAGACGGTAGAGTAAAGAGGAAAAAGCCGACCTTGCGCATTTTTTCGCGGTGTATTATAATGGTACATGATTTTTTGTGATGAGGAGCAAGATATGAAGCGGATTCTTGCAGCATTTTTGCTGTTTTTGGGATTGACGGGTTGCGCAGGGCGTCAGGCAAGCTACACAACGGACTTTTTTGCGATGGACACCTTTATGTCGGTTTCTGTTTACGGAAGCGACAAGAACAGCGCGCAGGAGGCCGCTGTGGCCTGCGAGCAGGAGGTCAATGCGCTCGAACCGGCGCTGTCCCGCACGCGGGAGGACAGCGATCTGTATCGCCTAAATCATGCCGGCGGTGCTGCGTGCGAGGTCAGTGAGGATACTTACGCCGCCATTGAAGCGGCGGTGCAGTACGCGGAGCTGACCGGCGGCGCGTTTGACCCGACCATGGCGCCGCTCACGGATCTGTGGGGCATCAATACGGAAAACGCACATGTGCCCGCGCAGGCGGAGATCGACGAAGCGCTCACCCATGTCGGCTATCAGAACATTCAGCTGCTTGGGAACAATCAGGTGCAGCTGCTGAACGGGGCGCAGATTGATCTGGGCGGTATTGGCAAGGGATATGCAACCGACACGGTGTTCGCGCTGCTGGCGCAGCAGCCGGAGGGCGCGGCCACCGGCGCGCTGGTGCAGCTGGGCGGCAACATTGGTGCGTTCGGGGAAAATCCGTCGCGCGACAGCGGAAGCTGGGTGGTCGGTGTTGCTGACCCGGACGATAACGCCGAGTTTGTGGCAACGGCTGAGGTACGGGATGCTTCGGTCGTCACCTCGGGCGACTACGAGCGCTATTTTGAGCAGGACGGC
>ERZ1090868.198-NODE-198-length-32670-cov-6.314824_pt1 | contig 32670 bp, 33 predicted proteins | sample MGYA00478475_ERZ1090868 | MGnify/ENA primary metagenome ERZ1090868 (study PRJEB33644, sample SAMEA5815747) | chicken gut metagenome | biome: Chicken; feature: Gastrointestinal Tract; material: Caecum | place: Ireland | collected 2019-01-01 | study: A study of the...
GCTTTATATATTATATACCATATAATATTATATTTTTCAATAGTTCAGCGTCGATTGGCCGAAAAAAAGACAAAAAAAGAAGCCCCCGCCCTGAGGGATGGGCGGGGGTTCCAAAGAAAGGAGGAGAAGAACACATGAAAAATGTGAAAATAGCATTGGGTGCTTGGGCTTTGCAACCTTGGGGTGTTGCTTAGCTTGCAATTAGATTGTAACCTTTTTGTCACCAAATGTCAATACCGTTTTGTTAATCTTTTGTAATTTTTCAGTTTGTTCACAATTGTATTTTTCCGGTTCTTTTTGCAGAAGGATACGATTTTCCATCGTTTTTCCGTGTTTTTATGCAGAGGTTTTCAGGCGTTTCCTTCCGGGAACACGCAAGCCGCACCACCCTGTACAGGGCGGTGCGGCTTGTCATTTTTCTGTTACCATTTATGCAAAGGTGATGCTGGCCTCGAAGGCCGACTTTTCCTCCCGCTCCCCGCAGAAGTAATACTGCATCGGCCCGGTCTGGGCCCGCAGCAGGGTGAAAGACTCCCCGCGGGGGATTTCCCGGTGGTAATAAATTTTCAGGTCCTGCACCTTTCCCTGCTCCCACACTTCCCAGGGCAGCGCGTCGCACAGGATATCTGCATAGCGGGTGTTGTTCATGTGGCCGTTCATGTCGCACCGGGAATAGGTTGCGGTGCACAGACCCATGGTCTGGCAATCCGCCGGGTCTGCCTTGGTCATTTTCATGGGCAATTCAAAGGGTACGTCGGGTGCCCACTGGTCGTTGAACTGTTCCGGGTGTTTGCGCAAAATCAGCCGTTTGTCCGTATCGATGAGGACCCAACGGCTGTCCAGCACAGCCACCTGCGCACCGGAGGCATCATAGAAGGTGGTGATGCGCTTGTTGACGGCCCGCTTGCAGCGTTCCGGCTGGGTAATGACGGTCAAAGTTTCATCCACCCGGGGGGTGCGGTCGATACGCAGTGCCTGTTTGGCCAGCACGTAGGCCGTGTGGGTGGCCGCATACAGGGCATCGTTGAGGCCCACGGCCTCGGCATGAATGGTGGCAATCTGCTGGCCGTAGCGCAGCAGTGCACCGGGTTTTACGTTGCCGTGGTGGTCGCCGTCATGGCGGTAGACGGTATATTGCTGGGTATAGGTGGCGATGGATTCGGGCATGACGGCCCCTCCTTTTCTGATCAGGATCGCATTGTGTCAATTCTTTGTATTATAGCACGTTGTCCCGGGAAATGCAAAAGGAACCGCAGGGGCTCCTGCGGTTCCCGAAGGTTAATAATCGTCGCGGACTTTTTTGCGCAGTTTGCGCCAGATGTTGAAGAAGGAAATTACCAGCGCCAGCGCCAGCAGCACCACGACCATCCAGCCGCTGCCGCCCTCCTCGTAGCTCTTCATCTCGCTCCACTGGGAATCCAGTGCGGCGTTGATCTCGTCCGGCAAGGTGGTAAACACTTCGGCTTTGCTCATGACCTCCTCGCCGGGATAGGCGATCTCGTTGTACTTGAGGTCATCATCCAGCTGTTCCCAGACGGCGGTGATGGGAGTGGAATAGCCGATATAATCACAGTTGGCCAGGCCCACCGACGGTTCACACATATAGTTGATGAACAGTTCGGCGGCTTCCTTGTTGTTGGAATTGGCAGGGATGCACATACTGTCCACAAAGAAGTTGACGCCCTCGCTGGGATGGACAAAGGCCAGGTCCGGGTTTTCGTCGATCATGGTCAGGGCATCGCCCGCATAGTACGGGGCCATGGCGGCTTCGCCGCCTTCCATCTTGTCGAAGATCTCGTCCATGACGTAGGCCTGGACCACGCTCTTCTGGTTCTTGAGCTCCTGCATCACCGTTTCCACTTCCTCCACCGAAGAAGGGTTCAGCGAATAGCCCAGCTTTTTGGCCGCGATGGCGTAGGCGTCACGGGAATTGTTGAACATGAGCACGTTGTTGGCATACTGCACATCCCACAGGGCCGCCCAGCTGGTGGGGGCCTCATCCACCAGGGTGGTGTTGTAAATCAGCCCGGTGGTGCCCCAGGTGTAGGGCACGCTGTAGGTGTTGCCCGGGTCAAAATCCCAGCCCAGATATTCCTGTCCGATGCCCGCGAAGTTGGGAATGTTGGAAAAATCCAGCGGGGCCAGCATGCCTTCCTCCGCCATCTTTCCCACCATATAGTCCGACGGGAAAATCACATCGTAGGTGGCACCGCCGGATTTCATCTTGGCGTAGAGGCTTTCGTTGGAGTCAAAAGTCGTATAATTGACCTTGATGCCGGTAAGCTCCTCAAAGGCCGAGAGCACATCCACACTGTCATCGGAGCCGTCTGAGATATACAAACCCCAGTTGTAGACGTTCAGGGTGATGTTATCGTCGGCAAAGCGAGTCCAATCATAGTCGGCCGAAACCGAGATGTCGTCATTGACCGCGATGGTCTCCCCTTCCGCCAGGGCGGCAGGGGCATAAGACACTGTCAGCAGGGCCGCGGCAAGGGCACCGGCAAACAGCTTTTCTGGTTTCATCATCAGCGCTCCCCCTCTTCCTGCATGGCTTTGCGGATGGCCGTCTGGTTCCGGCGGTAGGCACGGGAGTCCGCCGCGTTGGAAATCAGGATGATGGCCAGGATCACGCAGAACATAACCGCCGACAGCGCATTGATTTCCGGGCTGACCTTTTTGCGGGTCATGGAATAGATGGCGATAGGCAATGTCTGCATGGTGCCCGAGTTGAAATAGGAAATCATGAAGTCGTCGATGGAGTAGGTCAGACAGATGAGGAACGCCGAGAGAATCGCCGGCGAAAGCTGGGGCAGAATGACCTTGAAGAAGGCCTGCCGGGGCGTACAGCCCAGATCCAGCGCCGCGTTGTACAGGCTGGGATCCAGCTGACGCAGCTTGGGCCCCACGTTGAAGATCACGTAGGGTACGTTGAAGGTGATATGCGCAATGATCAGCGTGGGCCAGCCGAAAAGGCCGCCGTCCCCGCCCAGACCGAAGTTCTGGGCCATGACAAAGAGCAGCATCAGCGAAACGCCGGTGATGATTTCCGGGTTGACCACCGGCACATAGCTGATGTTGTTGACCACCAGCTGGGTGCGACGGCTCATGGAGTTGATGCCGATGGTGGCCAGGGTGCCCAGCACGGTGGCCAGCACACTGGAAACCAGCGCCAGCACCAGGCTGAGCCCCAGGGCCGAGAGGATCATATCGTTGTGGAAGAGACTGCGGTACCAGTCCAGCGTGAAGCCGGTGAAGTTGGACCGGGATTTGCTCTCGTTGAAACTGAAGGCAATCATCACCGCGATGGGCAGGTACATGAAGCAGAAGATCAGCACGATGTAGGTGCGCTGCAAAATGACCGATTGTTTCTTGTTCATTTCACATCACCCCTTCCATTTCGGATTCATCGAAGCTGGAGGTGAAGCTCATGCAGAGCAGCACGATGACCATCAGCACCAGACTCATGGCAGAGCCCAGGTTCAGGTTGTAAGAGTTACCCAGGAACTGCAGCTCGATCAGGTCACCGATGAGCAGGTTGGAACCGCCGCCCAACATACGGCTGATGATGAAGGTGGAGACCGACGGCACAAAGACCTGGGTGATGCCGGTGGCAATGCCGGGCCCGGTCAGAGGCACCAGAACCCGCCACAGGATCTGCCAGATGTTGCAGCCCAGGTCCTGGGCTGCCTCGATGATGGAGTCATCGATCTTGGTCATGGCCGTATAGATGGGCAGAATCATGAAGGGCAGATAGTTGTACACCATGCCCAGCACCACGGCCCCCGAGGTGTTGATCATATTGAAGGGGCCCAGGCCGAACAGCCCGAAGAATTTATTGATCAGGCCGTTTTTCTCCAACAGGGTCATCCAGGCATAGGTACGCAGCAAAAAGTTCATCCACATGGGCAGCATGACCAGCATGAGCATGATGTGCTGCTTGTTGGCCCGCAGGCGGGACAGAAAATAGCCCACCGGGAAGGCCAGTACCAGGCAGATGACGGTGGACACCGCCGCCAGGATGAGACTGCGGGCAAACACGCTGGAATACCGCCCGATCTGGGTCAGGTTGTCCAGGGTGAACTGACCATCGGCGTTGGTCAGTGCGTACCAGATGACGATGAAAAGCGGCACCACGATGAAAACCGCCATCCACAGCAGATAAGGCCCTGCCAGCCACCGGGAGGCTTTGGACTTGCGCATCGCTTACACCTCCGTACGGGCCATGATGTGGATCTCGTCGGGGCCGATATTCATGCCAATCAACTCACCGGGCTGGCTTGCCTGGGTGGAATGGATCAGCCACTCGTAGCCTTCCACGTCCACGTGCATCTCAAAATGCACCCCCTTGAAGATCACTTCCCGCACCAGACCGGTGAGCATGCCGATGGAGGGCGGCACGATCTGCACGTCCTCGGGGCGGATGACCACCTGCACCGGCTCGTTGGGCTTGAAGCCCCGGTCCACACAGGCGAAATCATGACCGCCGAAGTTCACCAGGAAGTCCCGGATCATGACGCCGTCCACAATGTTGGAGTCCCCGATGAACCGCGCCACAAAGGCGTTGCGGGGCTCGTTGTAGATGTCCTGGGGCGAACCGATCTGCTGGATGTTGCCGCCCGACATAACCACAACGGTATCCGACATGGTCAGGGCCTCTTCCTGGTCATGGGTGACGTACACAAAGGTGATGTTCATCTCCCGCTGGAGCCGCTTGAGTTCCAACTGCATTTCCTTGCGCAGTTTCAGGTCCAGGGCGCCCAGAGGCTCGTCCAGCAGAAGAACCCGGGGCTGGTTGACCAGGCTGCGGGCAATGGCCACCCGCTGCTGCTGACCGCCGGAAAGCTGATGAATGCTGCGACGCTCGAAGCCTTTGAGGCCGACGATTTCCAGCATTTCCAGCACCTTGGGACGGATTTCCTCCTCCGGCAGCTTTTTGAGACGAAGGCCAAAAGCAACGTTTTCAAAAACATTCAGGTGCGGAAAAAGTGCATACTTCTGGAACACCGTATTGACCGGCCGCTTATAGGGCGGCAGGTCTGCGATGTCCTTGCCATCAAAAAAGACATTGCCCGATTTTGGGGTGATAAACCCGGCAATCACCCGCAGAGTCGTGGTCTTACCGCAGCCCGAAGGGCCCAGAAAAGTCACAAACTCCTTGTCGTGAATGTCGAGGGAAAGTCCGTCCAGAACCTTCTGCCCGTCAAAATCGACTACAATGTCTTTCAGCGATACGATGATATTTTCGTCCATATTACTGCATCCCCCTTTGCGGAATTTCCCGCCCGTGGGTACGCAGTTGTTGCGGCTGCGGCCGCCTGCGTTCCCCTGCGGGTCAGCGTGCTTTATGCCGCCCCGCAAAGGTTTGTTACACGGTTCTTTCCCACCCCGGAAAAGCCGCTACAAGCAGCACGTACAACGCCAATGTGGCAGGGTACGATAGATTTACCCCCAGATGCACACAGATAACATTATACGGCAGCCGCCGGGTTTGTCAACAGCCACAATTTACATTGTTGTAAAGATTTTTTCATATTTCGCTAAAGGCTCCGCTCATGCCGCTTTCTGCTCCTCTGCGAAGGAGTCCCGCAGCCTGGCAATCGACTTTTCCATGGCAGATTCCCCGGTGCCGGTCAGCATTTCTTTCAGGGTATCCCAAACACCGTCCCATTCCAGCGGCTGTCCGTTCAGCATCAGTCCGAGTTCGCCCTGAAATCCGGCACTTTTGCCGGCAATGCGCAGTTCATACCACCCTGCCGGCAGGATAACGGTCATGGGGTCCTGACTGTCCAGCGGCCACTGGGCCACAAGGGTCCGATCCACGGTATTGACCACCAGCAATTTTGCTTCTCCCTGATTGGCAACAAGGGTGGAAGTCACCTCACACAGGGTCCCGTCCTCTTCCACCGCAAAGGAACGCAGCGTATTCACACCGGAAAAACTGCCTGCGCGGAGCGCGTAGCTTTTATCCGTCCGGGTATAGCCGGCCCACAGGATTGTGGCATAATGGTTTGTTCCGTCGGTCAGAAAGCCCACATCTTCATATTGATCGTCATATTGATTGCAGCCGCACAGCAACATGGCCAGCACCGCCAGCAGCAAGAAAAGGGACAGTTGCTTTTTCATGGTTCCATTCCCCCCTTCACTTACCCTCCCAGCAGGAAGTCCAGCACATCCCAACCGTCGCCGCCCTGCTGCTTGTACAGTTCGGTATAACCGCACTGGCAGCAGCTGACGGTGACGAACTTTTTGTTCTGCACATCGAACAGTTTGGCAAAATTGCCGCCGGTGGCCTGCAGACGGTCGGCCTCATATTCGGTGCAGCCGCACTTGGGACAGACATATTGACGCTTTTCCATATCATATTCTCCTTGTTTGCAAAGTTGATCAGACAAGATTCAGACGACTGGTCATCAGCCACTGGGTAACGGCCCATTTGATGGCATCCAGAATGACCACCAACAGAAGGATACCGCTCATCACCGCCACCATCATCCAAAAGCTGTTCAGGGAATGGACAAAGCCCACCACCCAAAGGGAATCCATCTGCACGGCGCCAAACATTAGCAGGATCAGCACCATCGTGGCGAGAATCTGCTCCAAAAATCCCAGGATAAAATAGCTGATGATACTGGCCAGCAGACGCTGCTGACCGAACTGTCCGCCAATGGCACAGGCCAGATAAAAATCCAGGTAGGCGCCTGCCACGGCGGTCACCCCAAACGCTGCCAGAAACAACAGCGCCGTCACATCGGTAACGGTACGCGCCGCAAAAAACGGTTCCCCGGCACCCGAAAAAGAAAACAGACTGCTGCTGAGGATGTTGCCGCAGAGAATCAGGTACAGAACCGCTATTCCCGTCCAGACACAGGCACTGATGAGTTTGACCGCGATATGTTTCCACAAAGGTACCGGCAGAGAAAGCATCAGATACCCCTGTTCCCCCAACAGCTTGTAAAAACGTTGGACATTCAGGAAAACACAGGCTCCCAGTACAAAGATCCATGCCAGAACCGTCGCAACATTCAACAGATCCTGCAGCCATACTGCCACCTGGGGCCAGGCCTCATACCCGTTCAGAAGATGGTTGACCAGGCTGGTGATCAACGTGAACCCCAGTACCCCGCCGCCGATGGGCAGCAGTACCCGTGCGGTGGTTTTCCATTCATATTTCAGCAATTTGGTCAGCATTTATATACCTCCCGGAAATATTCATCCACACTCTTGCCGGTTTCCTCCCGCAGGGAATCCACTCCCACCTGCCGCAGAACGGTGCCTTCCTGCAGGAAAATCACTTCATCCAGTGCCCGCTCAATATCGCCGATGAGATGGGTGGAAAGCACCAGGGCCGCCTCTTCGCTATAGTTGCGCAGAATCGTCTGCAGAATATACTCCCGTGCCGCCGGGTCCACACCTCCCAGCGGTTCATCCAGAAGATAGAGCTTGGCGCTCCGGCTCATGGTCAGACAAAGCTGCATCTTTTCCCGGGTGCCCTTGCTCATGGCGCCAATGGGACTTTTTGCTTCGATATGCAGATCTGCCAGCATGGCCCGGGCTTTGACCGCATCAAAGTCCGTGTAAAAATCGGCATACAAATCCACGGCATCCGCAGCCCGCATCTCGGTGGGCAGGGCCATTCGGTCCGGCAGATAGCTGGTAATGCATTTTGTGTACACACCCGGTTGCCGGCCGCCGATCAAAACACAGCCGCCGGTGGCCGTGAGCAATCCCGCCGAAATTTTCAGCAGGGTGGTTTTGCCGCTGCCGTTGGGTCCCAGCAGCCCCACCAGTTTTCCGCTGCTGACGGCAAAGTTGACCCCCTTCAGGGCCGCCCGGCTGCCATACCGCTTGTACAAATTCTTTGCCTCATACATCACCGTTTCCTGCATTCCTGTCTCCTCCTTCTGCCATCTGCCGCAACAGTGCTTCGATTTCGGCCCTGTCCAGTCCCAATGCCCGCATCTGATGCAAAAATTCTGCCGCCACGCCGGAGGCCCGTTTGTAACGCAAGGCCGCAAGCGCCGCCGCATCTGCCGTGACGGTACGTCCCGCCGTGCGCTGGGCCTGCAAAAGACCCCGGCTCTCCAGTTCCTGCAGCGCCCGCTGCATCGTATTGGGGTTGACCCCCGCCTCGGCGGCCAGTTCCCGCACCGGTGGGATTTTACTTCCGGGCGAAAAAGTCCCGTTTACCAACGCCAGTTCCATCTGCTCCACCAGCTGAATATAGACCGGACGGCCCGCGGTAATATTCCAGTCCATCGCCCTATACCTCCTTTCATTATTGTATTAAGTGCTTAATACAATAATACACGAATTTGGCAATTTGTCAAGGGAGAAAACAAAAAATCCGCACGGCTTTTTCCGTGCGGACGTGATAAAATTTATGCCAGATGGTCTTCCAGCCAGGTCAGAACGTAGTCAAATACTTCTTCTCTGTTTTGCTCGTTATGCAGTTCATGGCGGGCATCCTCGAAGATTTGGCAGGTCAGGTCTTCCACACCGGCATCTCCCAGCATGGTCCAGACTTTGCGCACACCGGCCCCGTAGTCCCCGACCGGATCGGCGCCGCCCGATATAAGCAACACCGGCAGGTGTTTGTCCAACGCCTGGGCCCATTTTCTGCGATTCACATGGTTGATGGCCGCCAGCATCTCCCGATAGCTGCCCACCGTGAAGGGAAACGTGCACAGCGGATCGGCATCATAGGCACGCACCACCGCCTCGTCCCGGGTCAGCCAGGCGTTGGGGGATTTGGCGTCAGGAATTTGTTTGCAGTAGCCGCCCATATTGGCCCGGACCATAAAGCGCGAAACCGTTTGGGGGCCTTCCAGCGCCGCCAGAACGGTGGCCACGCCCTGGCCGACCACATTCAGCATACGGGGGCCCGCCGTGCCGGAAAGAATCAATCCCCGGATGGTATCCGGCCAGCGCTCGGCATACCAGCGGGCGTAAAAGCTGCCCATGCTGTGCCCATAGAGAAAGATCGGCACCCCGGGGAATTTTTCGTGCAGCCGGGTATTCATCGTGTGCAGATCCTGCAGCAGATAAAAGCGTCCGCCGGGCATACCGTAATGGCCGTATTCCCCGGGTTTTGCGCTCTGGCCATGTCCCAGATGGTCATTGCCCGCCAGCACAATACCATGGGCGGCATAAAATTTGGCCATCGGCTCATAGCGGCGCACATACTCACACATGCCATGGCTGAGCTGCAGTACCGCCCGCACCGGAACGTCCTGCCGGGAATACACCAGCCCGGCAATGGTGTGCTTGGTGTCAGACGAGGGAAAGCGGAGATTTTCGCAACGCAATGGGGTCATGGTGTTCCCTCCTTTTACAGTGGTTATTCTTCGCCCTTGATGCGCTTCCAATACTGGGCGAAGGCCTGTTCATTTTTGTTGTCCCCCGGCTCATAATAGCGCCGGTCCTTGATGGCATCGGGCAGATATTGCTGTTGGGTCCAATGATGGGGAAAATCATGGGGATACAGATAATGCTGCCCTTTGACTTTGGCATCGGCCCCGTCGTAGTGTTTGTTTTGCAGCTGCCGGGGTATAGGGCCTGTACGCCCGGCCTGTACATCTGCCATGGCCGCATTGATGCCATCGTGGGCCGAATTGGACTTGGGTGCCGTGGCCACCAGCACCACCGCATCGGCCAACGGCAGCCGCGCTTCCGGCAGTCCCACCGCATTGGCGATATCCACCGCGGCCTTGACGATGGGAATGATCTGCGGCCAGGCCAGACCCACGTCCTCACAGGCACAGACCATCAGCCGGCGGCAGGCGCTGGGCAGATCCCCCGCCTCCAGCAACCGTGCAAGATAGTGCAGAGCCGCGTCGGGGTCCGATCCGCGCATGGATTTCTGGTACGCCGACACAATATCGTAATGGTCGTCCCCCAGCTTGTCGTACCGCATGGCCGTGCGGGCCGCCACCTGCTGCACCATGTCCAGCGTCACGGTACGCTTGCCGTTTTCCACCGGGGCCGCAGTCACCGCAAACTCCAGGTTGCCCAGTGCCTTGCGCATGTCCCCGCCGGCACTCTGGGCCAGGTAATCCAGCGCATCGTCGGGAATCAGAATGGGGGTCTTGTCCTCCGCTCCCAGGCGGGCGGCGGCGTTCTGGACACCCTGACGGATATCCTCCGCCGTCAGGGACTTAAACTCGAACACCGTGCAGCGGGAAAGCAACGCGTTATAGACATAAAAATAAGGGTTCTCGGTGGTGGAAGCAATCAGGGTAACCGTCCCCTGCTCCACACACTCCAGCAGGCTCTGCTGCTGGCGCTTGTTGAAATACTGGATCTCGTCCAGATACAACAGAATGCCGCCGGTGGCCCCCAGGGTGCCGATGTCGGCCAGCACCGATTTGATGTCACTGGTGGAGGCCGTGGTACCGTTGAGCTTGTGTAGCTGCATGCCGCTGCCCGCAGCAATAATGCTGGCCACCGTGGTCTTGCCTACCCCCGAAGGTCCATAGAAAATCATGTTGGGAATGCGGCCGCTTTCCACCGTGCGGCGGAATACCTGGTTTTTGCCCAGCAGATGCTGCTGACCGCACACTTCGTCCAGCGTGCAGGGCCGCAGCCGTTGTGCCAGCGGTTCCATGCCTGTCCCCTCCTTATTATATAGGTAAAATCAGCGCGGGACATGCCATCCCACTTTTTTATGTTTTTATCCGGCAGTCCCGGGAACTGCCCCTCTCTTCCTCTTGATTATAAGGTATCGCCGTGGTAGAATCAAGAGAAAGAACGTGAAATGGAGCGAATGCTGTGACAAAAAAGGAACTGGCTCAGATCTGCATTGAACGGCTGAAAGCGGAGTATCCGCTGGCCGAGTGCACCCTGGATTACGACCACGCCTGGCAGTTGTTGGTGGAGGTACGGCTGGCCGCCCAGTGCACCGATGCCCGCGTCAACGTGGTGGTGCAGGAGCTGTTCGCCCGGTACCCCAGCGTGGAGGCATTGGCCGCCGCAACGCCGGAGGAGATTGAGGCCATCGTCAAGCCCTGTGGCCTGGGACGCAGCAAAGCCCGGGACATTTCCGCCTGCATGCGGATGCTGCGCGATCAGTACGGCGGCAAGGTGCCGGACGACTTTGATGCCCTGCTGGCCCTGCCCGGCGTAGGTCGCAAAAGTGCCAATCTGATCATGGGCGATGTATTCGGCAAACCGGCTATCGTCACCGACACCCACTGCATCCGTCTTTGCAACCGGATCGGACTGGTGGACAACGTGAAAGAGCCCGCCAAGGTGGAACGGGCCCTGTGGAAGATCATTCCCCCGGAGGAAGGCAGCGATTTCTGCCACCGGCTGGTGTACCATGGACGCGCCGTCTGCACGGCCCGCACCAAGCCCTTCTGTGACAAATGCTGCCTGGCCGATGTGTGCCGTACCGGAAAGGAAACCCTGCATGAAGAAAGCAACTGAGTCCCCGCTGGGCGGTGAACTGCGCAGCCAGCAGGCCGCCGACCGGTTGCTGGCCGAGCTGCGCACCGGCCGCTATGCCGGAGCCGGGCAGCTGCCCAGCGAAGTGGAGCTGTCCGGTGCACTGGGCGTAAGCCGCACCGTGGTCCGGGACGCCCTGAGTCTGCTGGAACGAGAGGGTTACCTGGAGCGGGTGCGGGGCATCGGCACGCTGGTAAACCGGGACGTGGTCCGGATGGTAAATCGGATGGACCAGAAGCTGGAATTTTACAGGATGATCCGTGCGGCGGGGCATGAGCCCCACAGCGATAACGTGCTGGTCACCCGGGAAACGGCACCGCCCGACCTGGTCCAACGCCTGGGACTGCCCACCGGTGCGCCGCAAACCCTGGTGTTTGTGCGACGCCGGGTGCTGGCGGATGACCGTCCCGTGCTGTATTCCACCGATATCCTGCCGCTGTCCCTGTTCGGCGGTCAACGGCTGGATACCCTGGATTTTACCCAACCCATTTTTTCCATTGTGGAGCAGTATTGCCACGTAACGGTCACCAAAACGCTGGCCAGGGTCCATGCCGTGACCGGCAGTTCGCTGATCCGCCATCAGCTGGGTCTGCGCCCCGACCAGGCGCTGACACAGCTGGACGAAACATGCTACTCCCGGCTGTGCAAGCCGGTGCTTTGCTGCCAAACCTGTTACACCGACTTCTTTGATTTTGCCATTGTGCGCAAGCTGATGTGACAGCCCGTCCCATTGGTCATAGGGTTTTGCGGCCTGCCCCGCGCAGGCCGCGCCTTGTGAAGATAAATAGAGAGTTTGTTAAAGGGGAATGTGTATGAGACATCTGATCGACCCGGCGGACTTTACGCTGGATGAAACCCTTCGCCTGATGGATCTGGCCGACCGTATCCACGATGATCCGGCCGCCTACAAGGACGTGGCCACCCGCAAACGGCTGGCCACCCTGTTCTACGAGCCGAGCACCCGCACCCGCCTTTCCTTCGAGGCGGCCATGCTCAACCTCGGCGGGCAGGTGCTGGGCTTCCCCGACGCGCGCGTCTCCAGCGCTTCCAAAGGCGAGACCGTTGCGGACACCATCCGCATCATCAGCTGCTACGCCGACATCGCCGCCATGCGTCACCCCAAAGAAGGCGCCCCGCTGCGTGCCGCCCGCTACAGCCGGATTCCGGTAATCAATGCCGGTGACGGCGGTCACAGCCATCCCACCCAGACACTGCTGGATATGATGACCATCCGCCGCCGCAAGGGCCGGCTGGACAACCTGACCATCGGCTTCTGCGGCGACCTGAAATTCGGCCGTACCGTGCACAGCCTGATCAAGAGCCTGTCCCGTCTGCCGGGCATGCGGTTCGTTCTGATTTCGCCGGAAGAACTGCGGGTGCCCGACTATATCATCAGCGAAATCCTGGTACCCAACCAGATCGACTACGTGGAAACCCGCAGCCTGGAAGAATCGCTGCCGGAGCTGGATATTCTCTACATGACCCGCGTGCAGCAGGAGCGCTTCTTTAACGAAGAAGATTATGTCCGCCTGAAAAACAGCTATATCCTGACCAAGGAAAAGTTGGCCCTGGCGCCTGCCGATATGGCAATCCTGCACCCGCTGCCCCGCGTGAACGAGATCACGCTGGACGTGGACGACGATCCCCGCGCCGCTTACTTTGAGCAGGCGCAGAACGGCGTGTATATGCGCATGGCTTTGATTATGACGCTGCTGGGTCTTGCAGACCCCAAAACCGGGGAGGTAGCTTTTGATGTTAACGGTTGATGAAATTCTGAACGGCGTGGTCATTGATCACATTACCGCTGGTACCGGCCTGGGCCTGTACCACCTGATGGAGCTGGAAAAGCTGCACGACGCCAGCGTGGCCCTGCTGCAGAATGTGCGCAGCCAGAAGAGCGGCAAAAAGGACATCATCAAAATCGAGGGTGATGTGAGCCGGCTGAACTTCGACATTCTGGGCTATCTGGACCCCAAGATCACCATCACCGTGATTGAAAACGGCCACATCGTCAACAAGATCCGCCCCAAGCAGCCCCAGCGGCTGGTCAACGTGATCAAGTGCACCAACCCCCGCTGTGTGACCTCGGTGGAAGAGGGCTGTGATCACATTTTCACCCTGACTCCCAGCGGACGGTATCGCTGCATCTACTGCGAGCAGGAATTCAGCGTAAAGCCGCAATAATCCCCTTATATACGACGAGTGCCGGCCTCGGCTGGCACTCGATTTTATTTTGCCTCTTTTCGTCATTTTGCACAGTAATTTCCAACTATTTTTTGATTTTGTTATTGATTTATCATTGTGTACCCCGTATAATAGAAAGCAGATGAACCCACACAAACGGAGGAAAAATCAACTATGATACGACTCTCTATCGAGACACCCGATCGCGCGCAGCAGGTCGTGGAAGACCTCTGCCGTGATATGGGGCACCGCATCGCCGCTAACCCGCCCGGCCTTTGCCCGGTGGATATGGCGCTGAACTTTTTGCGTCTCTGTCACGCCCAGACCTGCGGCAAATGTGTTCCCTGCCGCATCGGTCTGTCCCAGCTGGAAACCCTGCTGGAAAGTGTCCTGGACCAGACCGCACCGGAGGGCACCATCGATCTGATTGAACAGACAGCGGCCGCCATTGTGGATTCCGCCGACTGCGCCATCGGCTACGAAGCCGCCGCCATGGTGCTGCAGGGGGTGCGTGGTTTCCGGGAAGATTACGAGGAGCACGCCCGCTACGGCCGCTGCATCTGCTCGCTGAAGCAGCCCGTCCCCTGTGTAACCGTCTGCCCAGCCCATGTGGACATTCCCGGGTACATTGCACTGATCCGCGAAAAACGGTACGACGACGCCATGGCGCTGATCCGCAAGGACAACCCCTTCCCCCATGCCTGCGCCTATGTCTGTGAACACCCCTGCGAACGGCAGTGCCGGCGCCGGCTGGTGGACGATGCGGTCAACATCTGTGGATTGAAGCGCTTTGCCTCCGACCACACCATCGACGAAACGCCCCCTGCCCCGGCGGCCGACACCGGCAAACGGGTGGCCATCATCGGCGGCGGCCCCAGCGGCCTGACTGCCGCCTACTACCTGCGGCTGATGGGACACCGCATCACGGTGTTTGAGCAGCGGGACAAGCTGGGCGGTATGCTGCGCTACGGCATTCCCGATTATCGTCTGCCGCCCGAAGTGTTGCAGCGGGATCTGGACTACATTCTGGCCACCGGTATGGAAGTGCAGACCGGCGTCTGTGTGGGCAAGGACATCCAACTGGCCGACCTGAAAAATCAGTATGATGCCCTGTACATTGCCATCGGTGCCCATGCGGACAAAAAGCTGGGCCTGGAAGGCGAAGACAGTAAGAATGTGCTTTCTGCCGTGGAGTTTTTGCGCAACTGCGGCGAAGGCAACGCCCCCGACTTCACCGGCAAGCGAATTGTGGTCATTGGCGGCGGCAACGTGAGCATGGATGCCACCCGCACTTCCATCCGGCTGGGTGCCGAGAGCGTCACCTGCGTTTATCGCCGCCGGGTGGATGATATGACCGCCCTGCCCGAGGAGATTGAGGATGCGCTGGCCGAAGGCTGCCAAATTCTGCCGCTGCAGGCCCCCGATCACATCGAAGCCAACGAGAACGGCGAAGTCTGTGCCCTGTGGACCCGGCCGCAGATCATCGGCGGCTACGGACGGGACGGCCGTCCTGCCCCCCACAACGCCAAACAGCGGGAATTCCGCATTCCCTGCGATTATCTGATCATCGCCATCGGCCAGCGTATCGAGTCCGATGAATTCGAGAAGGTGGGCATCGGCACCAGCCACGGTGCCCTGAAAGCAGACCTCTCCGGTTACGTTCCCGGCACCCCCAACGTCTTTGCGGGCGGGGATGCGGTGACCGGCCCCGCCACCGTCATCCGTGCCGTGGCGGCCGGCAAGGTCAGCGCTGCCAACATCGACAGCTTCCTGGGCTTCGCCCATACCATCGGTACCGATGTAAAAATTCCGCCGGCCAAGCTTTCCAACACACCGCCCTGCGGACGGGTACAGCTGAAAAGCCGCAACCCCATGGAAGCCCGCTGCGACTTCCAACTGGCCAGTTGCGGCATGACCGAGGAGGAAGCTATGCAGGAAGCCAGCCGCTGCCTGCGCTGTGACCACTTCGGATACGGTATTTTCAAAGGAGGGAGGACGACCCAATGGTAAACGTTACCGTCAACGGCACGGCCGTGCAGGTACCGGAGGGTACCACCATCCTGAATGCCGCCAAGGCTGCCGGCGTGGAAATTCCCCATCTGTGCTATCTGAAAGACCTGAACGAGATCGGTGCCTGCCGGGTATGCTGTGTGGAAATTGAGGGGGAACGGAATCTGGTTCCCAGCTGCAACAACCCGGTCTTTGAGGGGATGGCCATCCGCACCAACACCGACCGGGTGCGCCGTACCCGCCGCATCAACGTGGAACTGATCCTGAGCCAGCACGACTGCCATTGCGCCACCTGTCTGCGCAGCGGCAACTGCCACCTGCAAAGCGTAGCCAACGACCTGGGTATTCTGGAAAACCCCTACCCCTTCGATCTGGTGACCGGTGCCCGGGCCCAGTGGCCGCGGGACTTTCCCCTTTACCGGGACACCAACAAATGCATCAAATGCATGCGCTGCATCCAGGTCTGTGACAAGGTGCAGGGCGTCCATGTCTGGGATTTGTCCGGCACCGGCAGCCGCACCCGGGTGGATGTGAGCGGGAACCGCCGTATCAAGGAAAGCGACTGCGCCCTGTGCGGCCAGTGCATCACCCACTGCCCCACCGGCGCTTTGCGGGAACGCAACGACACCCAGCGCGCCTTCGACGCCATCGCCGACCCGGACAAAATCACCGTGGTGCAGATCGCCCCCGCCGTGCGTACCGCCTGGGGAGAAAACCTGGGCCTGACCCCCGAGCAGGCCAGTGTCCACCGCATGGTGGCGGCCTTGCGGAGGTTGGGATTCGACTACGTGTTCGATACTTCCTTCAGCGCCGACCTGACCATCATGGAGGAGGGGACCGAATTCCTGCACCGGTACCAGGCGGGCCAGACCCGGGATCTGCCCATGTTCACCAGCTGCTGCCCGGGTTGGGTGCGCTACCTGAAGAGCCATTACCCCCAGTGGACCGACCGCCTTTCCACCGCCAAGAGTCCCCAGCAGATGTTCGGCGCAGTGGCCAAAAACTATTTTGCCCAGAAGCTGGGCGTTTCCCCCGACCGGCTGTACTGTGTATCCATCATGCCCTGCATTGCCAAAAAGCAGGAGTGTGACCTGCCCACCATGAAGACGGAGGCCGGACAGGATGTAGATCTGGTACTGACCACCCGGGAGCTGGTGCGCATGATCCGTGCCGAGCATCTGCACCCCGAAACCCTGCCCGAGGAAGCCTTTGATTCCCCGCTGGGCACCTTTACCGGTGCCGGGGTAATCTTCGGTGTCACGGGCGGCGTCATGGAGGCCGCCCTGCGCAGTGCCTACTACCTGGTCAACGGAAAGAATCCCAAGCCGGAAGCCTTCACCGCCGTGCGGGGCACGCCTTATGTCCAGGGCTGGACCGAAGCGGAATTCGACCTGGGCGGCGGTGCCATGGTACGCACCGCCGTGGTCAACGGCCTGGGCAACACCCACCGCCTGCTGGAAGCCCTGGCAGCCGGCAAAGTACACTACGATTTCGTGGAGGTCATGGCCTGCCCGGGCGGTTGCGCCGGCGGCGGCGGTCAGCCCCAGAACCGGGACGACGAGGAGCGGGCCGCCCAGCGCGGTCGGCGCTTGTACGCGCTGGATAAGTGCAGTACCCTGCGTTTCAGCCACGAGAATCCCGAGATTCAAACCCTCTACCGCGACGCGCTGGGAGAACCCGGCAGCGAGCGGGCCGAAGCCTGGCTGCACATCGACCACCACGGTTGGGAGATGCCCCAAAGCCCGCTGTAATTCAACAAACCAAAAGCCGTCCGGCATAAGCCGGGCGGCTTTTTCGGGATTATACGCAGGTGGCCAGGTCACTCTCCTGCAGGATGATTCGCCCGTCGGCGGCATCGGCGGTGTAGACGGTCCCGGCTCGGGCCGTCCCCGCCGCAATGCGGTCGGCCAGCGCCTGTTCCACAGCCCGGCTGACGGTGCGCCGCAGTTCCCGTGCCCCGTAGGGCGGCACTTTCTCCCCTGCCAGCATGCGCGCCGCGGCCGTCGTGTGATGCAGCGTGTACCCCTGCCGGGCAGCCCGTTCCTCCAGCTCGCAGAGCAATCGGTCGGCAATGGCCGCCAGCTGCTGGGGACCCAGCGGTTCAAACAGTACCACCTCGTCCAGGCGCCCCATCAGTTCCGGACGGAAAAACTCCTTGGCTTCCTGAATGGCCTGCTTGCCCCGCCGGGCAGTCTCGCCTTCTGCGGCGCCGAAGCCCATGGGTGCGGTCTGCCCGCTGAGGCAGCGTGCCCCCAGGTTGGAGGTGAGCAGGATGATGGTGTTGGAGAAATCCGCCTTTCGCCCCTGGGAATCGGTCAGGCTGCCGTCCTCCAGGATCTGAAGCAGCAGATTCTGGATGTCCCCGTGGGCTTTTTCGATTTCGTCAAACAGAACCACACTGTAGGGGCGGCGGCGCACCGCTTCGGTGAGCTGACCACCCTCATCGTGTCCCACATAGCCCGGAGGGGCACCGATCAGCCGGGCCACCGTGTGCCGCTCCATATATTCCGACATGTCAAACCGAAGCAGGGCTTTTTCGCTGCCGAACCAGCACTTGGCCAGCGTGCGGGCCAGCTGGGTTTTGCCCACACCGGTGGGCCCCAGAAAGAGCATGGCACCGATGGGACGTCCGCCTTCCCGCAAGCCGGTGCGGCTGCGCCGGATGGCTGCCGCCACCGCTGCTACCGCTTTGGGCTGACCGATGACTTCCGCAGCCAGACGACTTTCCAGGTTGGCCAGACGTTCCCGTTCGGCCTCCCCCACCCGTTCGGCCGGCACTCCGCTGGCCTTGCTGACCACCCGGGCAATATCGGCGGGCTTCAATGCGACCCTGCTCTCTCCCGTTTCGCCTCCTGAAATCCGCGCGGCGGCAGCGGCTTCGTCCAACAGGGCGATGGCCTTGTCCGGCAGATACCGTCCCGGCAGATACCGCACGCTGAGTTCCACCGCCGCATGGATGGCCTCGGCGGGGATGGCCACTCCATGGTACCGCTCATAACGGGGCATCAGCCCCCGCAGGATGGTCTCGGCATCGGCAGGGCTGGGTTCTTCCACCATCACTTTGCCGAAGCGACGCTCCAACGCTGAGTCCTTCTGGATGGTCTTGCGGTATTCCTCCACGGTGGTGGCACCGATAAGTTGAATCTCGCCCCTGGCCAGCATCGGTTTCAGGATGCTGGCAGCATCGATGGCCCCTTCCGCCGCACCGGCGCCGGCGATGACGTGGATTTCGTCAATGAACAGGATGGTACTGCCGTCCCGGTACAGTTCTTCCAGCAGGTTTTTGAAGCGCTCCTCAAAATCCCCCCGGTATTTGGTGCCCGCCACCATGGACGCCATATCCAGCGCCAACACCCGCTTGTTGCGCAGCGCCGGCGTCACCTGCCCCGACGCAATGCGCTGGGCCAACGCCTCGGCCAGTGCACTTTTGCCCACACCGGGCTCGCCCAACAGACAGGGGTTGTTTTTCTGCCGCCGGCAAAGGATTTCAATCATCCGTTCCAGTTCGGTATCTCGGCAGAGCACCGGGTCCAGACGCCCTTCCTGGGCCAGCCGGGTCAGGTCCCGGCCATACTTTTCGCTGGGTTTACCGCCACGGGTCGCGGCCATCCGCGGCTGGGCCGGCAGCACCATCTGCCCGGAAAGTTGCCGGCATTCCCGCGCCGCCTGGGGTACTTCGATGCCCAAAGAGGCCAGCCACACGCTGGCCGTACAGGCCGAGTCCTCCAGCATGGCACACAGCAGGTGCTCGTTTTCCGCCTTGGCGGCGCTGGCCGCATGGGCGCCCAGCACGGCAAATTCCATGGCTTTACGGGTTTCCGGTGCCAGATCGTTCTTGTGCAGGCTGCGCGGTTGGCCTGTGCAGCAGCGTGCCCGCACACATCCCCGCAATGCCGATTCGGTCACCCGTTTGCGGCGCAAAAAATCCGCCGCAGGTCCCCGGGCCGTCTGCAGCATGGCCAGCAACAGATGGCCGGTGTCTGCGGCGGCACAGCCCTGTTGCCCGGCCAGTACCACCGCCGTGTGCAGCGTGCAGGCTGCCCCGTAGGAAAAACCTTTATAAAAATGAAACAGCATCCCAGTGCCTCCCGATTTGGTCTTATAGCAAGTATAGGCGTTTGCGGCGTAAATAATCCTCGAATCCGGGCCAATCCTGCCATGACAAATGCCAGACAGTGTGCTATACTAAAAAACGTGACACAAAAGATTGACAAACGAGGTGTGATGTCCCATGCACAAACTGTTGCGCTACCTGCGGGGCTATGAAAAACAAGCCTTGCTGGCGCCACTTTTCAAGATACTGGAAGCCTGTTTCGAGTTGTTCGTCCCCCTGGTGGTGGCCAGCATCATCGACACCGGCATCAAAAACAGCGACGCCGTTTTCATCTGGCAGCGCTGCGGTTTGCTGGTATTGCTGGCCGTCATCGGTTTGACCTGCAGCCTGACGGCCCAGTATTTTTCTGCCAGGGCGGCGCTGGGGTTCGGAACAGCCCTGCGTAAAGACCTGTTCCGCCACATCGACACCCTGAGCTACAGTGAGCTGGACGGCATCGGCACCCCCACGCTGGTCACCCGGATGACCAGCGATATCAACCAGGTGCAAAACGGCGTCAACCTGACGCTGCGTTTGCTGCTCCGGTCCCCGTTCATCGTGGTGGGTGCGCTGATCATGGCCTTTTCCATCAGTCCCCGCCTGACCTTCCTGTTCCTGGCCGCCACCGCCATCATTTCGCTGATCATCTGGCTGATCATGCGCGCCACCGTGCCCATCTATCACCAGGCGCAGAACGGCCTGGACCGGGTCACCCTGCTAACCCGCGAGAATTACGTGGGTGCTCGCGTGGTCCGTGCCTTTGCCCGCCAGGCCGATGAGCTGGCCGCCTTTGTGGAGACCAACGACCACCTGAAGGCGATCCAGATCAAGGCCGGACGGATTTCCGCCCTGATGAATCCGCTGACCTACCTGGTGGTCAACCTGACCGTCATTGCTCTGCTGCTGTTGGGTGGCCGGGAGGTCAACACCGGCCGTCTGACCCAGGGCGAGGTCATTGCCCTGATCAACTACATGAGCCAGATTCTGTTGAATCTGCTGCGGTTGGCCGACCTGGTCATCTCGGTAACCCGTGCCCTGGCCAGCGGCATGCGGGTGAACGAAATTCTGAATACCAAAACCTCCATGCCCGACCCGGCCTCCGGGGAGCTGGAGCCTGTGGACGGTGCCCCGGCAGTGGCCCTGGACCGGGTGAGTTTCACCTACCGCGGCGCCGGCGGTCCCAGCCTTTCCGAAGTTTCTTTCTCGGCCTTGCCGGGAGAAACCATCGGCGTGATCGGCGGCACCGGCAGCGGCAAGACCACCCTCATCGACCTGGTGGCCCGTTTCTACGACGCCACCGAGGGCAGCGTGCACTTGTTTGGACGGGACGTGAAACAGTACAGTTTTGCCCAGCTGCGCCGGCTGATCGGCATTGTACCCCAGCAGGCTATGCTGTTCACCGGCACCATCCGGGACAACATGCGCTGGGCCGCCCCCCACGCCACCGATGAGGAGATCTGGGCTGCCCTGGAGATTGCACAGGCCGCCGACTTTGTGCGGAGCAAACCCGGCCAGCTGGACGAGCCGGTGGAAACCGCCGGGCGCAACTTCTCAGGCGGGCAGCGCCAGCGTCTGACCATTGCCCGTGCTCTGGTCCCTCGCCCCAGAATCCTGATTCTGGACGACAGTGCCTCCGCCCTGGACTTTGCCACCGATGCCGCCCTGCGCAAGGCACTGAAAGAGAAAACCCAGGGCATGACGGTGTTCATCGTCTCCCAGCGGGCTGCCAGCGTGCAGCGTGCCGACCACATTCTGGTGCTGGATGACGGCGCCCTGGTGGGTGATGCGCCCCACGCCCAGCTGTTGCGGCAGTGTGCCGTCTATAAGGAAATCTGCCTGAGCCAGTTGAGCAAGGAGGAGGTGGCGAAAACGCTATGAGCAAACAAACCAAAAAAGCCAAGCTGAACCGTTCCACCATCCGCCGCGTGTTGTCGCTGATCCGTCCCTATGCAGGTTCGGTGGCGCTGACCCTTACCCTTGCCGTCATCACCGTCTTCACCACCCTGCTGGCACCGGTCATTTCCGGCAAAGCCGTGGACCTGATCCTGGGCCCCGGGCAGGTGGATTTTGCGGGTCTGGGCAAGCTGGCCCTGGCCATGGGTGCCACCATCGCCTGCACGGCGCTGGCCCAGTGGCTGATGAACGTGGTCAACAACCGGATCACCTTCCAGGTGGTGCGGGATATGCGTGTCAAAGCCTTTGAACAGTTGGAAATTCTGCCGCTGAAATACATGGATGCCCACCGTCCCGGTGATGCCATCAGCCGCATCACCACCGATGTGGAGCAGTTCAGCGACGGCCTGTTGATGGGCTTTACCCAGTTGTTCACCGGTGTTTTGACCATCCTGGGAACCCTGGGCGTCATGATTTCCATCGACTGGCGTATTGCCCTGGTGGTGGTGGCCCTGACGCCGCTCTCCATCTTTGTGGCGCGCTTCATTGCCACCCACACCTATTCCATGTTCAAAGTGCAAAGCGAGACCCGCGCCGAGTTGACCAGCCTGGTGGAGGAACTGGTGGGCAACGAGCACCTGGTACGTGCTTTCGGCTACGAGAGCCGCGCCGAGGCCCGCTTTGACCGCATCAATCTGGATCTGCAAAAATGCGGGGTCCGGGCGGTCTTTTTCTCCTCCCTGACCAATCCCTGCACCCGATTTGTCAACGCCCTGGTCTATGCGGCGGTGGGGGTATTGGGCGCCTTTGCCGCCATTGCCGGCAGCCTGACGGTGGGCGAACTTTCGGTCTTTTTGAACTACGCCAACCAGTACACCAAACCCTTCAACGATATTTCCGACGTCATGACCGAACTGCAGAACGCACTGGCCTGCGCCCAACGGGTCTTCGATCTCATTGACGAAACGCCCATTGTCCCCGATGCCCCCCAGGCGGCGGTACTGCCCATGGGCGCCGGCAGCGTGGAATTCGAGCATGTGAAGTTCCGCTACGTGCCTGATGTGCCGCTGATTGAAGATATGAACCTGCGGGTCTGGCCCGGCCAGCGCATCGCCCTCGTGGGGCCCACCGGCTGCGGAAAAACCACCCTGGTAAACCTGCTTATGCGGTTCTATGAGATCAACGGCGGCTGCCTGAAGGTGGACGGTCATTCCATTGACACTGTCACCCGGGACAGCCTGCGGGCCAACCTGGGCATGGTGCTGCAGGAAACCTGGCTGAAAGCCGGAACCATCGCGGACAACATTGCCTACGGCAAGCCCGACGCCACCCGGGAAGAGATCATCGACGCGGCCAAACGGGCCCGTGCCCACAGCTTTATCTGCCGCCTGCCCAACGGATACGACACCGTGGTGGCCGAGGATGGCGGCAACATCAGTCAGGGGCAGCGGCAGCTGCTCTGCATCGCCCGGGTCATGCTGCGCCGCCCGCCCATCCTTATCCTGGATGAGGCCACTTCCAGCATCGACACCCGCACCGAAGTCCTGGTACAGGACGCCTTTGAGGAGTTGATGAAGGGCCGCACCAGCTTCATTGTGGCCCATCGCCTTTCCACCATCAAGAACGCTGACCAGATCCTTGTGATGAAGGCCGGCAATATCATTGAGCGCGGCACCCATGAGGAACTGCTGGCCCAAGGCGGTTTCTACGCGCAACTGTACGAAAGCCAGTTTGCAAAAGCCTGATCCCTTTGAAAATCACTGCCTAAGGAGTGTGTATCTGTATGAGTTCCGTTACGATTCCCGCCAACTACAAAAGCCTGCTGGGGCTGTACGACACCCAGAAAGCCATCGGCCTGATCAAGACCATCTTCCAGGAAAAGCTCTGCCTGGCCTTGCATCTCAAGCGCGTCACGGCGCCCCTCTTTGTGCTGCACGGCAGCGGCCTCAACGATGACCTGAACGGCGTAGAACGTCCCGTTGCCTTTGATGTCCCCTGCCTGGAAGAGCAGGCCGAGATTGTGCACAGCCTGGCCAAGTGGAAGCGCTACGCGCTGTACAAGTATGGGTTCCGGCCGGGTCAGGGTCTGGTGACCGACATGAACGCCGTGCGCCGTGACGAGGACCTGGACAACCTGCACAGCATTTATGTGGACCAGTGGGACTGGGAGCGGGTGATCACCGCGCGCCAGCGCACAATTCCCTTCCTGCAGGACACCGTGCGGGATATTGTGGACGCCGTCTGTGCCACCTCCGACGAACTGCGCTGGAAGTTCCCCGCCCTGAAAAAGATTCATCTGACCCGCGAAGTCACCTTCATCACCACCCAGGAACTGGAGGACCGCTATCCCGACCTGACCCCCAAAGAACGGGAGAACGCCTTTGCCAAGGAGCACGGCACCATCTGCATTCTGCAGATCGGCGGCAAACTGAAGAGCGGCAAACCTCACGACGGGCGTGCCCCCGACTATGATGACTGGACGCTGAACTGTGACATTCTGTTCTGGCACAAACCCCTGAACTGCGCCCTGGAGCTTTCCAGCATGGGCATCCGGGTGGATGCGGACGCCCTGCGGCGGCAGCTGGCGGAGGCCGGCTGCCCCCAGCGTGCCGAACTCCCCTTCCACAAAATGCTGCTGGACGGTACCCTGCCCCTAACCATGGGCGGCGGCATCGGGCAGAGCCGCCTGTGCATGCTGCTGTTGGGCAAAGCTCATGTGGGCGAGGTACAGGTCAGCCTGTGGGATGAAGACACGGTGGAAGCCTGCCGCGCCGCCGGCGTGGAGCTTCTGTAACCACAAAGAAAAATCCCGCCACCCTTTATCGGGTGGCGGGATTTTTTGTTTGGAGCTAGTAACAGGAATCGAACCTGCAACCTGCTGATTACAAATCAGCTGCACTGCCAATTGTGCTATACTAGCGGGACCTACTTAGTGTAGCACATTTTAACCGGCGTTGTCAATGGCAGAAAGCGCCGTTTGCAGTGCACAGTAGTCCTGCAGGGTAAGCTGCTCGGGGCGGGCACGCTGGTCCAGGCCCGCGGCCTCCAGGGCCGAAAGCACCGTTGCCTTGGGCAGATGCAAACCGTTGGCAATAGCGTTGGCGGCCGTCTTGCGGCGCTGGGAGAAGGCTGCCCGGATCAGCTGGAAAAAGGCCGCTTCCCGCTCTGCGGGCAAATCCACCAGGGGCTGGGGGCGCACATCCAGCCGGATGACTGCGCTGGTCACGCTGGGCGCCGGATAGAAGCTGCCGGGCTGTACGCTGAACAAGAGCTTCGGCTGGGCATAATAGGCCACCGCATAGCTGATGGCACCGGCCTCCCGGCTGCCGGGCGCGGCACAGAGGCGCTGTGCGGCCTCCTTCTGTACCATGACGGTGATATTTTGGATGGGCAGTTTTTCTTCCAGCAGGCGCATCAGAATGGGGCTGGTGATGTAGTACGGCAGATTAGCGCAGACCGCCACCGGTTTATCGCTGAATTCTTCGGCCAGCAGGGCCTTCAGATCCACTTTGAGCACATCGTTGAGGACCAGTTTGAAGTTGTCAAACCCGGCCATGGTTTCGGCCAACAAGGGTGGCAGCCGCTTGTCCACCTCGATGGAAACCACCTTGTCGGCACGGCGGCACAACTGCTCGGTCAGCACCCCGATGCCGGGGCCGATTTCCAGCACACCCCACCCGGGGCCGATGCCGGCGGCCTCGGCAATGCGGGGGCAGATGCCCGGATTGATGATGAAGTTTTGCCCGAACCCTTTGGAAAGAGCAAAATCATGCCGCGCACACAGGTCGCGGATGGTGGAAAGGTCGGTCAGATTGGGCACGGTGTTTCCCCTTTCCCGAATCAGCCCTGACCCGCCAGCGCCATGGCCGCGTTGACAGCCTTGCTGATCTGGGGGTCAGTCTCGATGGTGTAGTCGTAATAGGCACTCTGCTCATCGGCACTGAGGGCGGCATCCACATCGGGGGTCAACCCGGTATCGTTCCAGCTTTGCCCTTCGTTATCCAGCAGCAGGCCCACCGTGATGAAGGCGGCGGAACCGTCCGAGAAGCTCTGCGCTTCGCTCATCACCACGCCCTTGCCGGCGGTGGTGGTGCCCACCAGGGTGGCACCGCCCATTTTGCGCAGGGCGTTGGCGAACAATTCGGCGCCGGCCGCTGTACTGTTATTGACCAGGCAGACCATGGGCAGTGTAAGCTCGGTTTCGTCAGAGATGCGCAGATCGGTGGTATTGCCTTCCTTGTCCTCTTCCTGGGCAATCAATCCGGAGGGCAGGCAGTAGTCCGCCGAAACCAGGGCTGCGTTGAGATTGTCGCCGGTATTATCCCGCAGGTCAAAGACAAAGCAGGTGGCTCCCTGCTCTTTCAGCGCATCCACCGCCGACTTGAATTCGTTGGCTGTGCTGGTGCCGAAGGCATCGATGCGGATATACCCGCAGGTACCCGCTGTCAACTGGTAGGATACGGTGGGGGTGTTGTAGTTGGTGTGCACCAGGTCCAGCGTCTGTTCCTGACGGTCGGGGTTCAGGTAGGTGATGGTGGTGGTGGTGCCTTCCTCCCCCAGCAAGGCGGAAGTCAGGGTGGCCGTATCCGCCATCGTCTTGGTGGATACCCCGTTGATGGCGGTGATGAAGCCACGCACCGCCAGGCCGTTTTCGCTGGCGGGCGAATTGTCATAGACGCGGATAATCCGGGCATAGCCGGAGGATGCATCGTTGACCACCGCCACGCCGATCCCGGTCAGCTTGCCGGATTCCACCGCCTGCATTTCGCTGTAGGCCTTGGCGGTGTAATACTTGGCATATTTGTCGTTGATACCCAGCACATAACCGGCCGCGATGGTATCGTTGAGGGTGTCCTCGTTGATGGTAAAGTATTCATTGGCGCGCACAAAGCGGTCGATCTCGGAAAGTTTGTTGTACTGGCGTTCCTTGTTCTTGACGCTGGAAACGGTGGAATTGAACATATTCATCGAGATGACCATCGTAAGCGAAAAGGTGACCGCCATTGCGATCAAGGCAATGGTGGCAGCAACGCCCAGACTGATTTTTTTGCTCATGGATCAGACGGCTCCTTACTGTTTGGTGACCGCATCAGGCGGCGTAGGACAACGAAAAGATAATGGTGCTGAACAGGCTTACAATCATCAGGGCTGCAAAAACAAGGCAGAAGATGCGCACAGCCGTTTTATGCTTCTGTGGTTTCATGGTTCGGTCTCTCCCTTCTTGCCGTTTAGTGCGGAATCCAGTTGGCCGCATTGACCAACACGCCGTTGGTCTTCATTTCCAGATGCAGGTGGTTGCCGGTGGAATATCCGGTGGAACCCACGTAGCCGATGACCTGCCCCTTGGTGACGCTTTGTCCGGCACTGACGATGGGGGTACTGACCATATGGGCATACAGCGTGGAGTAGGTATTCCCCTGGTCGTCCTTGCCGTGATAGATCTGCACGTAGTTGCCCCAGCTGTAATGGTAGGTGGCGTCGGTGACAATGCCGTCAGCCACGGCATAAATCTCGGTACCGCCGGCGGCGGCAAAGTCGGTGCCGCGGTGTCCGCCCGTGCCAAAGACACAGGAAATGTACTTGTAGGAAGGCAGTGCCGGCCCGAAGTTCAGCGAGCAGGTCAGCGCCGCGTCGCTGTATTTGTTGACCTGGGCGTTCAGATAGGCATCCAGCTGGGCAGCCGCTTCGTCCAGGTTCTTGCGGGCCTGTTCTTCCTCGGCCGCCAACACCTCCGCGGCGGCCTCCGCATCGGAGATGGTGGCATCCTGCTGCTGGATACTGGTCTGCAGTTCGGATTTTTTGCCGTCCAGCTCGTTGTTCTGGCTCTGCAGCTGGGCCTGTTGGGCCTCCAGCTCCGCCTTGGCGTTTTCCAGCTCGGTGCGCTGGTTTTCCAGTTCCTGGCGTTCCGCCTCGATCTGCTGGCAGATTTCCTCGTCCTTGCTGGAGATCTGTTCCAGCGCCTCGGCAAAGGTCAGCAGCTGATACAGGTTGTTGGCACTGGAAAGCAGGGCAATGGAACCGCCGTCATTGAGCATCTGCATGGCGGCCAGACGATCTTTGAAGCCTTCCCAGCGCTCGTTGTATTCCGCCTGCTTCACATCCACTTCTGCCTGCTTTTGTTCAATCTCCAGCTGCTTGTTGTTGATGTCCTCCTCATACTGGGCAATGGACTTCTGCAAAATGCCGATCTGGGTGGTGATCAGCTCGGTTTGCTGCTGATACTGTTCCTTGAGTTGCTCGGCATTTTCCTTGTTTTCCTGGTTCTGTTTGATCTGCGCCTGAATGGCTTCCAGCTGTTCCTGCGCCTGGTCCTTCTGGGCCTGCAGTTCAGATTGTTTGTCGTCCGCCAGCGTGACGGTGTTGGTGGAGACGGTTAGCGTTACAACCATTGCCACCGCCAACGCCAGGGAAACCGCTTTTTTTACGATCGGAGATAGTTTCATTGTTTCCTTTTCCCGTCCTGTTCCCTCAAACATTCAGATGTTTACGGATGCTGGTGGCCGTGCCGATGCCGCACAGCACAAAGCCCAGCAGCGCAAAGCCGCCCACCAGGTAGTACCACACATCGGTCAGCGGCACCAGCTGGCCGCCGAACATCTGGGAAAGATTGGTGGGATTCTCCGCATACCAGCGGCAAAGGCCGTAGTAAGCCCCACACACCACGCCGGAGGCGATGGCCGCCGAAATCAGACCGGAGGTAACGCCCTCCACAAAGAAGGGGAATCGGATGAAACCGTTGGTGGCGCCCACCAGCTTCATGATGCCGATCTCCTTGCGACGGTTAAAGACGGTGATCTTGATGGTATTGTTGATCACCACAATGCTGACAATGGCCAGCACCGCCACCACGGCATAGCAGGCATAGGTGATGGTCTGCTGCAGCGAAATGAAGATATTGGACAGTTCCAGCGGTGCGTTGACGCGGTAAACACCGTCGATCTGCTCCAGTTGCTGCTTTACCGCCGGAATGTTGTCGGGGCTGTCCACAACCACCTTATAGTTCGGATAAAACGGATTGTCGTCGGCAAATGCTGCCTCCAGATTGATATAATCGGACAGCATATCGTTATAGATGGACAGCACTTCCTGGGGGGACACATAGGTGACCCCCACCACATGCTCGGTGCTGCGGATGGTGGAATCCGCAGCGGCAATCTGGTCTTCCGTGGCATCGGGCTTCATATAGACCACCGTCTCGTTCTGGTCACCGATGTATTCCACCATGGCGTCAATGTTGACGCCCAGCAGATAGGCCGCACCGATGAGCAGCATGCAGACAGTCAGTACGCCCATGGAAGCAAACGTCATCAGTCGGTTGGCCCGCAGGTTGTGCAAGCCCTGCCCGACCAGATAGGTAAAGCTGGAAAAACGCATGATGTTCCCCTCTTTTTATGTATCAGTTAATCCTCGTCGTAGTCATCATACGCATCCCGCTCGCGCGCTGCGACCTTGGCGGCGTACCGGCGTGCCACTTCAGGATGGGCCGTATCGGAAGCCACCATGCCGTCGGCCAGCGTGATGACACGGTTGTTGTACTTGGCAGCCAGCTTGTGCACCAGCTCATGTTCGTGGGTAACCACCACCACGGTGATGTTGACCTTGTTGATGGCCTCGAACAGCTGCATGATGTCCATGGACATTTCGGGGTCGATGTTACCGGTAGGTTCGTCGGCAATGATGATCTTGGGGCCATGGGCCAGGGCGCGGGCCACCGCCACACGCTGCTGCTCGCCACCGGAAAGTTCATCGGGCAGCCGGTCCATCTTGTCCTCCAGCCCCACCAGCGACAGCGCAAAGGGCACGCGGGCCTTGATCTTTTTGGAAGAGATGTTGGTCACCCGCATGGCGAAGGCCACGTTTTCGTAGACCGTCATGGTGGGGATCAGGCGGAAGTCCTGGAAGACCACGCCCATCTGACGGCGCAGATAGGGCACCTTGCGGCGTTTAAGCTTGGTCAGATCCTGGCCATTGATAAAGACCTTGCCCTCGGTGGGCTTTTCCTCCATCTGGATCAGCTTGAGGAAGGTGGATTTGCCTGCGCCGGAATGGCCCAGGATAAAGACAAACTCCCCTTCGTCGATGTGAATATTGATATCTTCCAGCGCAACGTTTTCATCGTTGTGCGTTTCATACGTCTTGGAAACATGCTCAAAATCGATCATTTGGTATACTCCTGTTGCCTTGCTACGTCCGGGTTATGGTTACAGTCATACATATAATAAGATACCATGCTCCATCCATTCGGTCAATACTTTTGGCGGCCGCAAAAAAGTGAAACTTTTGGGAATTCTCGATATACCGACAAAAAGCAAAAGACAGGTTTTGGAAAGTCCGCGGAGTGCCGCAAGAATATCCTCACCTGTCCAAAAGAGCCGTTTTCAGCGCAGATTGCGCAGCGCCTTGGGATAATGATTTTTGATCCGGCCGCCGCTGACCTTGCCGCCGCCCAGCGGAAATCCATCCACGCAGACAGCACACCAGCCGTTTGCCGCGGTAACCGCCGGGATTTCCTCCCCCCGCAGCCAGGCTTCGGTACGGGGGTCCTGGCGGGTCAGTTCTTCCCGGTTGGTGCAGCAGGCGCCGTAGGCCATGAACAGGGCGTGGGCCGGCTGGAACCGCTTTTTGAGTACGCTTCCCGTCAAGACACCGCCCCGCAGCAGACGCAGTTTTGCCGTGGGCAGCATCTCACTGCCGGCCGGCGGCAACAGGATCCACTCCCCCGCCACCGTCACCGGCCGGTCTGCCAGCTGCGGGAAGCAGCTTTTGGCAAAGTCCGTCCACTCGGGCGGCACCTTGGGTACCCGCGCGGGTTTGCCGCGCAAAGGTTGCGCCCCGGGCAAGTCCCCGGCTTTTTGCAGTTTGGCCATAAAGTGTCCTTCCCCGCCGTCGGCCGGCCAGATGCGGCGGCAGCGATGGGCGGCGAATCCCGCCGGGGCACGGTTGGCCTCCCCCGGGCGTCCAAACCCGCAATCCGAAAGATCGCAGAGTGAGAACTCCGGGTGATGTTCCAGGAAAGCAGCCACCTGGGCTTCGTCCTCCTGGGGGGCAAAGGTGCAGGTGGAGTATACCAGAATACCGCCGGGTGCCAGCAAGGCGGCAGCATTTTCCAGAATTTCCGCTCCCAGCGCGGCGCAGTGGGCCACCAGGGCGTCATCATGCTGGGCCGCCGCGGCCGGCTCCTTGCGGAACATGCCTTCCCCGGAACAGGGCGCATCCACCAGCACCCGGTCAAAACGGCCGGGCCAGGCAGCGGCCAGCCGGGCGGTATCCTCGTTGGTAACCAGGGCATTGGTTACGCCCATTCGCTCCAGATTCTGCCGCAGGACCTCCGCCCGGGCTGCCACAAATTCGTTGGCCACCAGTACGCCCTGCCCTTGCAGCGCGGCGGCCAGCTGGCTGGTTTTTCCGCCCGGCGCCGCGCACAGGTCCGCCACCCACATGCCGGGGTGAACGTCCAACAGCGCAGCCGGCGCCGAAGCGCTGGGTTCCTGCGCATAAAACACACCGGCATGATGCCAGGAATGCCGGCCGGGGCGCCAGTCCGGGGCGGTGGCAAAGGCAGCCTTGCAGAACGGCGAGGGTGTCACCAGGAAGTCTGCCTGCCGTGCAAAGTCATCCGGCCGGCAGCGCAGCCCGTTGACCGTGACACCGCGGGCCGGTTCCGGTGTGGCATAGGTATAGAGCTCCTCAAACCGGTTCCCTAGCAGGGCACGCTCCCGGGTCAAAAAATCGGCGGGGAATTCCATCTTGTTTCCTCCCTTGCATAAACAGGCCATGGGCGGGCAAACTACCAGTGCGGCACAAGACCGCAGATCGTTTTTTACTTGCGAAAGGAGTAACCTCTCATGGCAAAGAATCAGACGAACAACCGCAGCACCAACACCACCAACACCACACAGAAAAAGACCACCAACGGTACCCAGCAGCGCAGCACCAACCGTACCACCAGCGCCACCGAAAGCACCAACACCAAGAACTGCAAGTGATCCTTCCCGCCGCTTAGCGGCATAGAAAAGGCTCCGGCCCCGCAAAGGGGGCCGGGGCTTTTTTATTGGGGCTGATAGCCGATCCAGAGTGCGTCGAACAGCTCTTGCACCCGGGCCGTATTGCCCTGCAGATAGAGCCACCCCAGCAGGCATTCAAAACCGGTGGAAGCCCGGTATTCCTGCACGGTGGCATGTTTGGCCACGCTGGCCTTGCTGGCATTCTTGCCCCGCCGCAGCACATTGGCCTCGGACTCGGTCAACAGCGGCTCCAGGATTTCCAGTTCCCGGCTCTGGGCGTGGGCACTGACATAGTGGGTAGCCACCGTGTGCAGCCGATTGGGCTGCAGGCGGGTGGTGCCCACCAGTTTGGCGCGGACCAGCAGTTCCAGCACCGCATCCCCCACGAAGGCCAGCGCCAGGGGGGACATTTCATGGATATCTACTTCCGAATGTGTTTCAAACAGCATACTCAATACAGATAATCAAATTCGTATTCGCCGATCTTGATGGTATCGTCTTCCTCGACGCCCTCTTCCACCAGCTTGTCCAGAATGCCGGAATCGCCCAGCTGGGTCTGGAAGTACTGCAGGCTTTCGTAGTCCTCCACGTTGGTACCGGCCAGAATACGCTCCAGCCAGGGGGCATCCACGGTGAATTAGTGGTCTCCGGTGCGGGTGACCGAGAAGGGACGGGTGGGCTCGGCGCTCTTGTCGGGCCGCTTGTACTCCGCTTCATACACCTTGATGGGCGGCAGGTCTTTCAGCCGGTTGTACACCAGGGCCGGCAGGCCGTCCACCCCCTGGCGGGTCGCCGCCGAGATGGGCAGAAAGGTCAGACCCTTGGCCTCCACATAGTTTTTGAACTCCTCGATCTGCTCCGGCGTGGCGATATCGCACTTGTTGCCCAGCACAATCTGGGGACGCTGGGCCAGCTCGGCGCTGAAGTTGGCCAGTTCATGGTTGATCTGCTCAAAGTCCGCCTTGGGGTCCCGGCCCTCGCAGCCGGACACGTCCACCACGTGCAGCAGCAGGCGGCAGCGCTCCACATGGCGCAGGAAATCGT
>ERZ1090868.200-NODE-200-length-32546-cov-16.221323_pt1 | contig 32546 bp, 42 predicted proteins | sample MGYA00478475_ERZ1090868 | MGnify/ENA primary metagenome ERZ1090868 (study PRJEB33644, sample SAMEA5815747) | chicken gut metagenome | biome: Chicken; feature: Gastrointestinal Tract; material: Caecum | place: Ireland | collected 2019-01-01 | study: A study of the...
GCGCTTGAAATCGATATAACAACGACCGCATATGACGTCCGGACAACGGCTTTGTCGCACGCTTGGCGGTCACGACCTGAGGTCCACGACCATTCCGCGTCTCATATATGCACGTCGCGCAGAACAGCTCGTGGACGTGCTTTTTGATAATCCTTTGTTTCATTTCAAACATGCTCCTTCCAGGAACGCCTGTTGTTAGCAAAGCTTAAGCGCCACGTAGGCGTTCTCGACGATGATCTCGCCCAGCTCTTCGCCAGACTTTGATGGGCATTTACTCCGGACAAGGTAAATATGCTCGCCGAACAGTTTAGCCTGTTCGATTGCCCACCAGATGTTCTTCTCGTCCGGCTCATAGAATGCACTGTATAGCCCGATACTCCATACGCACGTGCCATCCAGCTCTCCTGCGTCGTAGAGACCGGCACCTATGTACTCCGCCCCATCGACTGGGTCTTGATACAGTTGGTGCGAGTTGCCAAACCTGTCTCCGACCTTGAGCTCGCGGTCGTCACCGCGAATGCCGTAGAACGGATCGTAGTTGCCATCCTCGCCGTAGTGGTGGATTGCCTCAACTACCGCTTTTATCATGTTTTCCATTTCGTCGGTATGCTCGCAGTGTTCCTGCTGGCCGTCGACCCATTTCTCGTACTCGTACTGGTTTGCAAATTTCATTGTTTTTCTCATGTTATTCTCCTTCTCGCGGTTGCTGAGGTTATCCGCGCCCTCATTTGTTTGGTTTGTTGCCGCGCGCTCGCCGCAGCTGTTGTTCTCGCCATTGTTGACCGACTCGGATTCGACATCAGTCTCTGTTTCGGTCTCGGCTTCGGTCGTCGACTCGACCGACTCGACTTCATCCACGCCGTCTACAAGGTAATAATATCCGCGTCCGGATTTTTCGTTGTCAAATTCGAACTCGATGATTTCGTTGGATGCAACGCCATTCACTGTCCGCTGATATGACGTCTTATTATATGGCAGGTCGCGTACTTCTTCGTACGCGATGCCCAGCTCGGTATAAGCTGTGTCGTTCTGCTCTTTGTGATTTACCTTAGCGTCCAGGCCGTTGCCGGCGACGAAGTTGTCATAATCGAGATTTCCTGCCCATTCGTCCAACCCGCGCTTCTTGAGCTGCGCGCGGACATAAGCCAAAAATTGTCCGACAGTAACGTTTGCTCTCAGGTATTCAGCTTCGATTCGTGCCATTTCAAACCCTCTCTCGCGTTTGAGGTTACCCGCGTTCCTCTCTTTGATGTATATATTATACCACACTTTCGCCGTTTTGTCAAGGGCTTTTGCAAAAAAGTTTGAGTTTTTTTTCGGGCGGCAAGCGGCTTCGCGGCTTCGCAGCTCGACGCGGAGTGACGCATGACCCGCGCGCCACGCGCGATCCGCCGAACGACGGGGGGCGGGGGTGATCTGCCGGACGGGGATAGGGGGGATAACCCCCTCGACCAAAAAAATAACAAAACACTTGCTATTCCCAAAAGATTATGCTATAATATAAGCATAGAGAGAAGCGCATAGCGAAGCGCATAGCAAATATAGGGAGGAGAAAATATGCGCAGGATAATCAACGGCAAGACATATGACACTAAGAAATCGAAGCTCGTATTAAAGCATGGCGACAGCGGCGCGGAGAGCAAGGTACGCAAAATCAATGCCGAATTACGGCTGTTGAGTGCAGAACAGCGTACAGCAGCTGTTGAGTCGCTATCGAGTGCGGGCAACTTATACATAAGCTATAGGCTATATAAAAACCCTGCCGATATGTACTATGCCGTGCTAACCATGGCTGTACTGCGGCAAACTCACATTGTGGGCGATTCTGACGTTACTGTGCAGTACAACATTGAATATCTCTTTGTGCCGATACGTCGTAGCAGAGCAGAAGCAACCATAGAGGATATCAAGCGATTGGAGGAGCGAAAATGATATACGCATATATACAGCAGTTTCGGAAAGATAACGAGATAGTATCAGAGGAACTGCACGGAATACAGGATATAGCTGATAGGGTCATATATGAGCGTCCATGGGAAAACGGGTTATATAAGCCGGAGTTGGTGAGCATAACAAAAAAGATTAAGGCAGGAGACCTGCTTGTAATATCCGACCTGTCGAGTTTAGGATATAACGCGCACGAGGTCTTAGAATTGTGGGATAAAATCGTCAATGAGATACGAGCGGATATATTTTGCTTGAACGCGCCGAGTGTAGACAGTAGAGATGAGGGCGCGGCTGACATCATCACTGAATGTTTGAAGTACGCAAGCAAGATTTCACCTGTAGCAGACGTTAAAGTCAGCGCAAACGGCTTTATCATAGGCAGACCGCCGAGACTTGAATACAAAGGCGGCTTTGCAGAAGCTTATAGAGCGGTAGAGCGGGGAGAAATGACGACAAAACAAGCCATAGCTAAGCTGAATATATCGCAGAAGTGTTGGTATAAACTGCGCAAAAAGTATCTGGCGGGAGTGAGAATTGACTAATGGACGATTTGAAAGACCTTTGTGCCATCATTGCGCGCAAAAAGCTGACCAATCTGCCTATTGCCAATGACTATTTTGAAGCACTGCTGCTGTGCCGAGACAGTAGAGAAGATGGTATGTATGACTATAGCATGGAAAAAGGGCGCAAGCTGTATGACGTTATCAACAAGCAGCTTGCCAAAACGCTGAATGAAGCACAGAAATCAAAGGCACGTGCGGATGTCATATTGCAGACAGATAGTGCAGAATGGTATGAATTAAAGCGAAAATGTACGTTGTTGCTTGCTCCAGAATCATTTGACCTGTATATGCAGTATCTTGAGTGGAATCGCGCACCGGAAAACAAGTTTTGGCTGCCGAGAAGAAAGATATTACTGCCTTTGGTCAAGGATTTAGAGGATTTAGAGCGCAAAAAAATCAAATTTTTAGGAATATCTTTGCCGCCGCGTACCGGAAAAAGTACATTGTGCATCTTCTATTTGACGTGGCATATAGGACGTAATCCGAATTCAGCGAACGCTATGGGCGGGCACGCGAAACCGCTTGTCGACGGCTTTTTCAAAGAGCTTTTGACTGTATTCGACCCCAACGGCGAGTATTTGTGGCAGGACGTGTTCCCTAACGTCAAGTTTGAGAGCAAAAGCATAGAGTATCTGACTATAAACTTCAATCGACCGAAGCGATTCCCGACAATGACGTGCCGGTCAGCAGAGGGCACATGGACGGGCGCGGTCGATATCAGCAATGACGGCATACTGTATATCGACGACCTTGTACGTGACTTTGAGGAAGCGTCGTCGCCTATGCGTATGCAGGCGAAGTATGATGCGTATGTCGGGCAGATGAAAGACCGTAAAAAAGACCAAGCGACCGAATTAATGGTAGGCACAAGGTGGAACATACTTGACCCGTTAGGACGAACAAAAGAAATGTACGGCGATGACCCCGATTATCGCTTTGCCGTCATACCGGCAATGAACGAGAATGACGAGAGTAACTTTGTGTATGACTATAACGTCGGATTTAGCACTGAATACTATCGCGATATGAGAGCGAGCGTTGGCGACAATATGTGGTGGGCAAAGTACATGGGACAGCCGTATGTCCGAGAGGGATTGTTGTTCCCTGCCGACTCGCTCAATTACCATAACGGAGTATTCCCTGATACCCGACCGGATAGAATTATCGCCGTATGTGACGTAGCATGGGGCGGTGGTGACTATCTTGCCATGCCTATACTGTATATATACGGCGATGATTGGTACTGCGTTGATGTAGTGTATAATAACGGCAATAAAAACGTTACAAGACCAATTGTGTTAGGCAAATTAGAGAAATGGCAACCTGACCAACTGCAATTTGAAGCTAATAACGGCGGACGAGAATATGCTGAATACATAGATAACAAGTTGCAGGAGCGTAACATACGCATAAATATAACTTCAAAAAAAGCCCCGAACAATATCGACAAAATGTCACGAATTATCAAATATTCGCCTGATATAAGCAAAATCAAGTTTCTGGAGCGCAAATATTGTTCGTCTGAATACAAAAAATTCCTCGACGATTTATGCTTTTTCACAGCTTCGGGCAAAAACCTGCATGACGACGCGCCGGACAGCCTTGCAATGGCTGTAGAGATGTTGTACTCGAATGTAGGCATACTAACGGTAGGCAAACGACCCTTTTAGCACTCTTTTTTTAATAATACTCTTGATTTTTTAATTTTTCTATGTTATAATTAAAGTGCCGCTGGAGGATTTGCAATAGCAATTGTACGGTAGCACTTCATATGGCGGCGACATAAACAATCGCCGCCATAACCATTTTTGAAGAAAGGAATATCGCATGAGTGAAAATACCGCTACAAACAATGTGGAATCGTTAAGCAAGTCTTTTTTCGGCAGACGCAAAATATACATAGACGAGGTGGAACTCGACCGAAGCAATATCGTCGAGATACTGAACATGATTCTGCCGCAGTTTCATGAAAACCAATATGAGTCTGTATATTTATACAATTACTATCGAGGAAATCAGCCGATACTCTACCGGCAGAAGCCGAATCGACCGGAAATTAACAACAAGATTGTTGAAAACCACGCCTTTGAATTTGTAAATTTCAAGACACAACTTGTACTGAGCGAACCGCTGACATATACCAGACGAGAATCGACCAGTATAAGCGCGAACAATACGGAACCGGACGATATAATCAGTAAAATTGACGAACTGAATAAAATCATGTCGCTGTTGCAGTCGAATGATATTAATAAGCAGGTCGTCGAATGGATGAATATATGCGGGCATGGTTTTAAGTATTGCATAACCGACGATAACGGTCAGCTTGCCATAGGCTCTCTTGACCCGAGAAATACCGAAATCGTATATTCTCGTGCGTTAGGAAATCCGCCGATATTCGCGTTGCAGGAAATACGGACAGACGACGACACGATATTCTGGGAAATATACGGTCGCAAAAAGCATTTTGTAGTCAAAGGCACGGATGTTACAGAAACCCCGCATACATGGGGAGACATACCTATATTTGAGTATGAACTTAATAACGCTCGAATGGGTGTTATCGAGACTGTAATAACGTTGCTTGACGCTATTAATATGTCCTCGTCCGACCGGCTGAATTCTATCGTACAGAATGTGCAGAGCTTTCTACGCTGTATTAACTGCCGACTGGATGAAAAGACATACGAGCAGCTTCGAGCTCAAGGTATGCTTTCATTCACGTCGGACAGCACCAATCCTGCGTCGGTCGATTTTATCAGCAACGACCTTGACCAGAGCGCGGCACAGATTGAAGTTGACCATTTGTACCAACAGGCGTTGATTATATCAAATATGCCGGACAGAAAAGGCACTGACCGCGCTAATGGCGATACCGGTCAGGCTGTAGCACTTCGTGATGGCTGGACAGCGGCTGAATCGTCCGCAAAAGACACACAGCAGAAATTCGCTACAGCGGAAATGCGCTTTGTTCGCATGGCAACGAATATACTGCGTAAAAAGGGCACACTCGACCTCAACCCTGACGATATATCAATACGATTTGTTAAAAACAGCGTCGGCAACGTGCTTGCTAAAGTACAGGTGCTTGAGGGACTGCTCCGCTGCGGTGTCAGCCCCGAAATCGCGTTCCAGCTTTGCGATATATTCGACGACCCGAACAACGCATACTTAGCAAGTAAAGACTTCCTCGTCCAGACATGGAATGTTAGCAACAATCAGCCTGATGTCGAAAATAACAACGGCAATATGGCTGTTGATGAGTCAGAGACGACTTAAAAACGCAAAACGCAGAGAAGCGTAATCACAAAACAACACAGAGAAGTGTATAAAACGCAAAGGAGCTATTATGAATCTGAAAGAACTTTTGGGGGCAGACTACGTTGACGGCATGACGCTTGCCGATGTCGATAAGGCACTTGAAAAGCGCAATCTTATCGATAAGTCTTATTTTGACAATGTTTCGAGCGAACTTGCCGCAAAGAATCGCGAGTCCAAAGAAACAAGCAAAACCATTGCACAGCTTGAAAGCGAAAATGTAAAGGCTAAAGAACAGCTTGAAGCGGCAATACAAAAGGCTAACGACACTGCGAAACAGTATACAATCAAAGCAAATCGGCTTGAAGTTGAGAAACGTTTTGCCATTGACGGTGGCTTGAAGCCCGACGAATACAAGGATGTTATTGACATGGTGGTTGATGAAGACGCAGAAGTTTCTCTAAAACGAGCTGATAACCTTATAACCTTGATAAAATCAAAGGTTAGTGGCGGCATAGCAGCTGCTGAATCAAATTGGCTTGACCAGAACCCCAAAATAAACAGTACACCTGCCGGTGATACTGACAAAGCGGCATTTGACAAGATGAGTACCACTGAAAAAATGCAGTTTAAGGCTAATAACCCCGAACTGTATGCACAACTCAAAAATTAATGAGTAAAGGAGAATAATATGCCTGGAACATACCTTAATTACCCCTTTGATGAAGAAATATTCATCAATGCGTGGGCAGAAGAACCCGACCCGATTAAAAATGCTATGATACAGTCAGGAGCTATGGTAAATGACTCTCTCATAGCAAGCAGAATCGCCGAAGGCTCGAATATGTACACCATACCGTTCTACAACACCATTGGCGGTACGCCTGTAAACCTTGACGGTGCTACTAATATCACGTCGTCCGAAACGACCGGCGGCTCCCAGTCGGGTATCGTATACGGTCGTGCTATAGGCTGGACTGCCCGCGATTTTGTCGGCACTCTGTCCGGCAATGACCCTATGGGACACATTACCGCGTCTGTTGCTAAATTCTGGCAGAAGCAGAATCAGGCAACGCTGATAGGAATTCTCGGCGCAATCTTTGGCATTGACGACGATGACGAATGGTCGAAACATTCGGTCGAACTGCTGTCTGAAACTGCTGACGCGTCACTGATTACAGCTACTACGCTGAACGATGTCATGACTGCCGCTCTCGGCGACAACAAGAGCGCGTTCAGTATGGCTATTATGCACTCGGCTGTTGCAAAGACGCTTGAGGATTTGCAGGTGCTCGAATACTGGAAGTATACTGACGCTAACGGCATACAGCGTCCTACGAACATTGCGTCTGTAAATGGACTCACCGTTATCGTTGACGACGGTGTACCGAATGAAAAAGTCGGCGGAACTGGAGCAAACAAAGACCTCATCAAGTATACCACCTATCTTCTCGGCGCAGGATGTATCAGATTTGCACCGGCACGTTTGACTTTTCCTGCGGCAGAAGTACACCGTGACCCCGCGAAGAATGGCGGTCAGGAGACGCTGTACACGCGAATCAGACAGACCATTCATCCGAACGGCTTCTCGTTCACTGCGCCCGCTTCGGGCTTCACCGAGTCGCCCACAGACGCGCAGCTGTTTACCGCCGACAACTGGTCGATTAAATTTAACGCGAAAGCTATACCGATTGCACGTGTAATCACGAACGGTTAATAGAAAAGAGGTATTGATATGGCTCAACCCGAAGTCATTGCGATGGTCAAGAAAATGCTCATGCTGAAAGACACCGACTCGGATGAGACGATTGCCGCTATGCTTGATATAGCAAATGAGGCTATACTGGATAGGCTTTATTGCGCATCCGGCAGACCGGAAGGCGTTGATACCATACCGCGTGACTGTATGCCGATTTTGGTGAACAGCGTAGTTATATCGTATAGTCAGATAGGCGCAGAGGGTGAGCTTTCGCATAATGAGGACGGCGTATCACGTGACTATAATTATTCGAATATGCTCGAATATATCAATAGGCACGTTATACCGTTTGTAGGTGGGCTGTATCATGCGTCTACTTAACCGAAACAAGCGTACATTTTGGTACGCCAACTACAAAGGCACAGAGGATATATTAAACGACGAGGGCGAATATTCCGGTCAACAGAGGGTACTGTATACCGAACCGGTGCAAACTAAAGGTTATATATCAGCGTCCAGTGGTGACGCGCTTGTAGCCCAGTTTGGCACGAATATTGAATACGACCGTACAATATTGCTTGAATCGACCGATATGTCCGAAAACTCTATCCTATGGATAGAAATAGAGCCTACATTGCCGCATAACTACATTGTGACCAGTGTGGCAAAGTCTTTGAATCATGTTGCAGTTGCTATCAAGCAAGTCGAGGTATCAAACTATGCAACAGACAATCAAGATTAAACTAACTCCCGAAAGCATATCCGAAGCTATCGAGCAAATTGAATCTTTGCAGACAAAGCAAAAACAACTCCCCGACGTTTGCAAGAAAATAGCGGAACGCACACAACAACTTGCGCAACAGTATTTTAACGAAGCGTGGGTAAATGACATGGGACGTGGCGAGCGTACCGAAGTCAATGTAACTGTAACGGTAGAAAAAACCGCTAACGGTTATAAAGTTGTGGCACGTGGTAAAGAAGCGGTCTTCGTTGAATTCGGAGCGGGTGTGCATTTCAACGGAAGTGCCGGAACTTCACCACATCCAAAGGGTACAGAGTTAGGTTTTACGATTGGTGATTATGGCAAACACAAAGGTCGCAATGATAGTTGGCGGTTTCGAGACGAATACGGAACACATAGCACAAGAGGTACAGAAGCGCAAATGCCTTTATATCGGGCATTTATGGAAGCCAAAAGCGAGGTATTACGATGATTGACAATGAAGATTATTACGTGAATATGGTGACTAAAGCCATACGAGCGAAATATCCTAAAGCTGAAATTGTGTCAGAGTATGTGCCGAAGCCGAGTCGTTTTCCGCATATATATATTCGGGAAACGGACAACAGTACGAACCTTGCGGCTTATACATTGTCTGGAAAAGAACCTCTTGCCAATGTCAGCTATACGGTCGATGTATACAGCAACAGCAAAGAGCGCAAGAAAAGCATATGCAAAGACATAATAGCAATCATTGATACTGTAATGCTTTCTGAATATTTCTATCGTGTTATGTGCAATCCATTCCCCAACGAAAACGACGCTACAATATATCGAATTATAGCGCGTTACAATAAAATCGATAAAGAAAGGAACTAAATATGGCTACTGTTGGTTTGAGTACAAACGGTATACGTCTTGCTTATGCTCCCGAAACCGCAGCCGGTACAAAACCTACTACCGGTTGGAAATATATACCGGATATAGTATCTATTCCCGCTATCGGTGCTGCACCGGACGCTATTAACGTAACACCATTGCAGGAAACCGAATACACACAGTCGGTCAAGGGACTGCGTTCGGCGGGCTCGGCTGAAATGACAGCCAATATGACTGACGCATTTATGACTGCGTGGGATGCTGCCATTGAAGCCTATGCAACGGCAGAATCCACCAGCAAAACACTCTGGTTTGCAGAAATACATCCAGATAATGAAAAAGCGTTTTTCTGGACTGGCGAACCTGTTGAGCTTTCTCTCCCCGCGGCTTCGTCCAATACTGCATGGCAGCCTACACCAACAATCATCGTTGGTCGTGTGAAGGGCTGGGACACAAAGCCGACAATAGAATAAATAATAATAATGAGGTGCTACTATGACATTTACTATTAACAATGAAACTTATACCGCGAAGGACTTTACTTTTAATTCGCTGTGCGATTTTGAGGATATGGGCATTGATTTTGCCGACGCTATTGCGCATAAGCCGAGAATTGCATTGCGCGCTTATCTTGCATATTGCGCAGGGGTCAGCATTGACGAAAGCGGCAAGATGATAGAGACTCATATCATCAATGGCGGCGATATGAATGAAATCAACAAGGCTCTTTCTGAAACGTTGGAGAATAGTGATTTTTTCAAAGCCCTGATAGCCAAAGCGAAAGCGGCAATGGAGACGGAAGAAACAGTGGCATAATAAACACCGTTTCGCAAACGGAAACTACTAAAGAAATAATATATAAACAGTGGTTACCGTTAGCCTATAGAATCGGGCTGGATATTAACTTATTCTGGCAATTAAATCCAGCCCGATTAAAGCCTTTTATTGAAGTATATGAACAAAAACTGCGTGATGAACGAGACACCATTAATCAGCAATCGTATTTAATAGGCGCATATGTGCAGCTTGCTATAGCGAGTTGCTTTAGCAAAGACGCAAAATACCCTGATAAACCATTTGATATTAAAGACCAAAAAGAAATCGACGAGTGGAAATCGTCTGAAGCGTACAAAGAACAAGAACGTTTAGTAGTTGAATGTAGAATAAAACAAGATGAAAGGCGAAAGCGTAAAGAAGAAAAACGACGTGCCGCATTAAGAGAAGCGGCATTGAAGCATAATAAAGACAAACAATAATATTGAGGTGATACGGTGGCAGACGAACAGAACAATGCTGTTGAAATAGACGCATTACAGGTATCAATAGAAAGCCGAAGCGTAAAAAATGCCGCCGATAATTTGAAACAGCTTTCTTCCGGTCTCACAGGATTGAAGAAAGCTGTTTCGGGATTGAACCTCACCAAAGCTATATCCGGATTTAGTGACCTTGCCGCGGCTTCGAGCAAAATCAGCGTAGCAAATGTAGAAAATATATCTCTGCTTGCTATGGCACTTTCTGATTTGTCCAAAGTGGGCAAGGTCACTGCTGCTATACCCAAAGGCTTGACGAATCAAATCAACAATTTGAATCAAGTCACGCAGAGTATACCCGAGTCAAGCATAAAGCGGCTTAGCGGATTGGCAAGCGCACTAAATACATTAGGCAGTGCTAAAATGCCGAAAATTAGTGCTTCGGTGGGCAATCAAATCCACAATATCGGCACTGCGCTCAAAACACTTGACGATAAGTCATATGCAAAAATTCCCAATCTGGTTAATGCTTTACAGCCATTAACTACATTAGGCAAGTCTCAACTCACTACATTTATCAATCAGTTGGCAAAGCTGCCGCAGTTAGCGTCTGAATTCGACAACGTAAATATGGACAAATTTGCCGCGTCCATTGAACGGCTTGCGTCTGCTATGCGTCCGCTCGCTGATGAAATGGATAAGGTTTCGCGTGGATTCTCTGCTTTGCCCTCAAAAATGCAGAGCATAATAAGAACAAGCGCGAAAGTAGATACGGCAGTAAAAGCCAACAAAAAGAGTTGGGCTGACCTTTTCGCAACCACTAACACTGGATATAGCAGATTAAACAGTTTAATATCAACAGGTGCGGTATTAGTCGCGCTTCATAAAGTTAAAGATGTACTCACTAATTCAGTCAAAGAGTCGAATGACTACATAGAGAACCTCAACTTGTTCAATGTGGCTATGGGCGAGTATGCTACAGAAGCTCGTGATTATGCAGAACAAGTCGGTGAAGCAGCAGGTATAGACCCGTCACAGTGGATGAGAAATCAGGCTGTCATTATGGATATGACCAAATCGTTTGGCGTATCTTCTGACGCAGCTTATACCATGTCAAAAGCGTTAACGCAGTTGGCATATGATTTCTCGTCTCTTTATAACCTTGATATTGAAGAATCGGCTATCAAAATTCAATCTGCAATAGCCGGTGAAATCGAACCTATCAGACGACTCGGTAAAGACTTATCTGTTGCCAAACTACAATTAGTTGCGACAAATTTAGGCATACTCGACAATGTAGACGCGATGAATCAGGCTGATAAAGCAATGCTTAGAACAATCGCGCTATTGCAGCAGTCTACATCAGCACAGGGCGACCTATCTCGAACACTTGAACAGCCTGCAAACCAGATAAGAATATTAACAGCGCAGATAACGTTGTTGAGCCGTTCGTTGGGTAACTTGTTCCTGCCGATAATACAGAAATTATTGCCTTATGCCATTGCGGCTACAAAAGTTCTCCGTAGTATTATCGATGAATTTGCGAACTTAGCAGGATTTGAATTGCCGGAGTTCGATTTTAGTGAAAGTTCCAGCACTGTCACGGATTTAGGCAATGCTTTTGAAACTACATATGAAAGCGCAAAAAAGCTTAGTCTGTTGAGTTTCGACCAGATTACCATATTGGGCGATTCATCTTCGTCGCTTGACGGCTCTGGCGGTGGTGTATCAGATAACACCAACAAACTCATTGAAGAGCTGGAACGTTTAGCCAAAATCGAGGATGAATTATTCAACAAAAACCTGCTTGAAAGAACTGATGAACTCACACAGCAGTTTACTGATTGGCTAACAAAAGGCGAAGGCATAAAAGCATGGGTACAAGACATCAAGGACTGGTTTGGCAATATTGTTGATTTTGCTACCCAGATTGCAGAACAATTAGGACTTTGGAAAATACCGCAAGCCATTGAAAACCTACTGGGAAAGTTTGGCATAGAAGTTGATTTAGTTGACTTTGACCTTAGCAAAGCTACCAGCGGCAAAATAACAGGTGGAGATAATCTATTAGGGCTCTTAGGCGGAGCATTAGGTATCGCATTAGGTATTGGTGCTTTAGCAAAACATCCTATAATAGGCGGATTGCTTGCGTTTGGCTTGCCATTGCTTTTAAGCAGTGATAAATTCGATTTTGATTTTGCCGAAGCGTTGACAGGTAAAGTTGATGGAAGCGACAATTTATTAGCTGTATTAGGTGGAGCGTTAGCATTAGCATTAGGTTTAAGTAGCATATCAAACAAGGGCGTTATAGGCAATCTGCTCAAGTTCGGCATAGGTGCGGCGTTTTTACTGGGCGCGTCTGAACTATTATTTAACGATACAACTGTCACGGGCGAAACCGGTGAAGAAAATGGACTATACAAAGGCGTAAAATCCGCGTTAGAATTAGGATTACTGGGCACAGGCTTATCTCTTGTAACAGGCGGCGGGCTGAAATTTTCCTTTTTGTTAGGTTTAGGACTGGCTTCTGTATATTTATTCTGGGACGGCTCTAAACAAGATGATAACGCGCATACAGGTTCTGATAAATTATTCGGTACGATAAAAAAAGGCTTGGGTATGCTTTTAGGTGGCGTTACAATATCAAGCTTGTTTGGCGGCGCAAAAGGCTTAAAAGCATATGGTTTATCCTTGACTATTGCATTAACGGGGCTGGCTTTAGCAGCGGACGCTTTGGAAGATATATCCGTTAATAGTTCAGACGCGGAGAACGCTTTTAATTCGTTGGTGACTCTTGTGGGCAGCGCACTAAGCGGAGCAGCAACAGGCGGGACAATAGCTAAATTCTTGGGTAAAAGTGTAATTGCTGGCTCAAAAATAGGGCTAATGTTTGCAATACCGATTGGCATATCTTTAATATTAGAAAAACTGGGCGTTTATGATGGGCTAAAGGAGAGACTATCAGATTTACCACAGACGTTAAAAAAATCTCTGGAAGGTTCTGGCTTTATTGAAGGCGCTAAAAATTTAATTAATAACATAATTCATCCCAGTCCATATTCTAAATTGGATAAAGTATCGACCGATAACACAGTTAAGGGAACGCAAAAGGCTATTACAGCGTTTTCACAAATAATGTTTGGAGATAGTGGGGCTATTAGCCAATATGCAGAAGATTTTGCCAACGCTGCTATAAAACCAATAAAGGAAATAGCTTCATTCTTTGAAAGCGACGAAAATAAAAAGGAGTTAAAATCTGCTGCTGCTAATACTGGCACCTACATTATTGAAGGCGTAGAACAAGGACTATCACAATCAAGTGCAAGTCTGTCTCAAGCTGTAACAGGAAGTATATCCGACCCTATCATGATACAGTTTAGTAATGATATGGGTATTAGGTCGCCATCAACAGTTATGGCAGAAAAAGCTCGTTATCTCGTAGATGGTATCATATTAGGAATATCTGACAAATCCGACGAACTAAAGGAATCGATAACTAATTATGCTGTATCTCCGATAAAATCAACTTTTATCACTGGTATGGATGATATTTCTGATTTGTCGCTTGGTTATGGCACGGAAATCATGACAAATCATAGAAATAGTATCGATATTGAAAAGCCATCTGTGCTTGCTTCATACAATAGTATGTTTAATTCTATTACATCAGACTTTGATGATTTTTCGTCTGATATGTTGGATAAGGCGCAATCATATGTAGACAGTTTGAGCGATATTTTACAAACTAATAGCACATCAAAAGCACCGTTGGTGACATGGGGAACGAAAGTCGGAAGTATACGTACACCGGCATATGCAACAGGCGGTATGCCCGAGGACGGCTTGTTCTTCGCCAATTCGTCAGAGCTTGTGGGACGCTTTAGCAACGGACGTACAGCAGTTGCAAACAACGATATGATAATCGCAGGTATAGAGCAGGGCGTGTATAAAGCGGTCACACGTGCATTACAGAGCAATTCGGGCGGCTCAAGGAATATAGTGCTCGACGGTCAGGTCGTAGGTAAAGTCGTAGACAATGCAATACAGACTGAACGCAGACGGTCGGGCAAACTAACAGTAACAGTGGGGTGATATAATGCTAATAGTTGACGGAGTGGAATTTTCAGCTATAGTCAAGAGTTTGACACGTAATTTTGAGGTGGTTGACGGCGAGGGTGCAGGTCGTACTCTTGACGGCGTTATGCACCGAGACTTGATAGGAACATACTATAACTACAGTATATCCTTTGTTACTGACTATATGTCACGTAGCAAGTACTATCAACTTTATGAGCTTGTATCGTCTCCTCTTGAAGCACATAGCATATCTATAGCATACAACGACGAGATACTCACGTTTGACGCATATGTGACTAATGGCTCTGATACACTGCTACAAGAAAAATCGCCGAACAAGCGTCTCTGGGGGGATTTATCTATGGACTTTATAGCTATGCAACCAAAGAGGTATGCACTATGAATATACGTGTTGATTATGGCGACATCGCGGTCGGCGCAAAAGAGGATATGAATTATACGGTCACGAATAACTCTGATTATTGCGTACCGAATATATTCAAGAAGTCGAGTAAGGCGTTAAATTACGCCTTTCTCGGCGAACCTTATGCAGTAGCCCTTGACGGCTCACTTAATATCATACCCAGCGATTATAGCAACGTGTTCCCGCTAATATCATCAGAATTGTCCGGCGAAGATGGTACTTTTACGAATCCTGTTGTATTGACAGCTACTACAGATAAGCAATACAGTAGTATAGGCATTACCATTGTATTTGACACATATACAAATAATCACTCGCGCAATATTCATGTGGCATGGTATAAAGACGACGCAGTATTGTTTGAATCAGAGTATCAGCCTGATTCTGCCCGATATTTTGTCGACAAAGAAGTCGAGTTTTTCGACAAGCTGGTCATAACTTTCTATGACATAAATATGCCGCAAAACCGACTTCATGTTAATGATATTATTATCGGCAAAATCACTACCTTTGATAAAACTATAATAACGAAACTATCTTTGCTGCATGAAATTGACCCAATTGCAGAAAGCATAAGTATAAACACTGTAGATGTAGATTTGAGCACCACATATAAAGAGGACTTGAGCTTGCAGAAAAAGCAGCCGATGTATACCTACTTTGATAATGAACTGGTGCAGACTACGTTCGTCACAAAGTGGAATGAACGCCCGTATCAAATAAGCACCGAAAGCTATATATCGTTGCTTGAAGATACCAACTTCAACGGCGGTATGTATACAAACAAATCGGTAGTAGAACTTGTTGATGAAATCTTAACTCCGGCAGGTGTGCCATACAGCATTGATTCTGCGTTATCAAGCAAAACTTTGACCGGATATCTGCCGATTTGTACTCGACGCGAAGCACTGCGTCAGGTAGCGTTTGCAATCATGGCAACGGTCAATACTGCATACAATGAAAGTGTACAGATAATATCATTGTCTGACACTGTACAAGGTATATTAGACGAGACCAATACGTTTTCCGGTCAGTCGGTGAATTATCAGGACAAAATCACCAAAGTCGAATTGACTGCATATTCATATGTGCCGTCGCAGACCACAACGACACTGTATAATGCTGCTGAAAGTGGAACTGGCAACAATATTAACGTAACATTTTCCGAACCGATACATTCTTTAACAATTTCTAACGGTAACATCTTGCAATCCGGCGCGAATTATGCTATAATAAATACAAGCAATACAAATTGTGTGTTGAGCGGTAAAAAATATGATGTCACGCAGACGGTTATTACGAAAGAGAATCCGAACACATTGCCGAGCGATATCGAAAATATTAAGTCGCTCTCCAACAACACGCTGATATCACGAGACATAGCTGACGCTGTAGCCGAACATTGCATTAATTATCTGTCTCAAAGATACAGTATAAACGAAAAAGTAATCATGGGCGATTTACGCATTGGTGATACAGTACAGCAAAAATTCAAAGACAGAGAGTCTATTACTGGACGTATAACCTCTGTCAAATATCAGATAACAGGCTCGGCGAAATATGCCGATATCGAGGTGACATGATTGGACCTTATATATGACCGAACGCAGTCAGACGTAGACAACGCCATTGCCATACGTAGCAAATATCAGGCACTCGGCGACTGGTCAGGAATAACAGAGGACGAGATAGCGCAGTTAAAGCGAGGAACATACAGCTGCTTTGACGACATGAACCGCGTCGACGCCGCTGTGCGCGAGCTCGGCGGTATGCTGACAGCGGCGGGGTATCCGGTGGAGTATGTCGACCCGAGACCAGATACGCCGAGCGGCGGGAGCAACGAGATTATGCTGACGGCTAGTGACTTTCAGAGTGGATTCTTGTACTATGCTTCTGGCAACCATAGTCCAAGCGATAATTATTTGTGTACACAGACGTTCATAGCGGTTCAGCCGAATGTCACCGTAGCAGTACGCACAAATGCTTCACTGTCATCAGACTGTGGATTTATCTGGTATGACTCAAATAAGAGCTATATCGGCGGTACAACTGGCGGAGTATCTACGTTGTGGAACAGTTGCTTTCAAGCAATACCGCCCACAGGTACAGCCTATTGTAAGTTCAATCTGAACATACCAGACATAACAGGCGGAGACCCGGGAGAGGTTATAGTCAGGCAGTGCGAAAATCCCGAGGAACAGGGAGCACCTAACGGATACACTCAAATAGAATATATTGAGTCGGATGGCTCTCAGTATGTCGACACTGGATTTAAAGCTAATCAGGATACACGCATTGTATTTGACGCTGACGTTTTAGAAGTCACATCTACAGCAACAGGTTTGTTCGGATGTAGAGACAAAATAGGCTCTAATGGATTCTACATTTATGAAACAACGTCTTCATCTGGGAATTATATTGACGGATATGGAAATTCATATACAACAAGCATCAAATTATCAGCGTCAGGTAAACATAAAATCGACAAAAATAAAAATATCACATATATTGATGGAACGGTAGGATATACGTATAGCACTCAAACTTTTACAGCTCCAGTAACTGTTACACTATTTACAGTTAATCAGTCGAGTGGCGTAGATGAACGTATGTCTAAGTTAAAATTGTATTCTTGTGTTATATACGACAATGATATAATTGTGCGCTACTACATACCTTGTGTAAACGAGTTCGGCGCAGCCGGTCTATATGACACTGTCAGCGGCGCATTTTTTGTAAATTCAGCGTCTCAAACAGGCGGTTTTACGTATGGCAATATCATAACGCCATCCCCAGAGCCAGAACCGTCTAACGAATGGAAGATAGGGGATATTATTAACTATGACACATGGGGAATCTACCTCAAAAACGTACAAAATATACGTGAAGCATACTACACTATGCCTGATACACCTGAATTACCTATGCTGACCGCTCCGCTTAAATTTGACGGTGCGAACGCGATAGAGAAGCTGCTGTATGATATATCGCAGCTGTATGACGCAATGGTCACTTCATATAGGCTGTGCGGCGCGTTCAAGTGCGGGAGCAATGCGCAGCATTTACCGCTACAAAGGAGTGTGATATAATGGCGTATGTTGCGCCCGATTTTAAAGACCGTATTGCTATAGGAGACAACAAGTATACCATGACCGACGCTGGAGACGGCAAGATTTTGCTCACTCCTGCGCCGGACGAGGTGCGAGAAGCCGGAACAGATATCAGCAAAGCGATAATGCAGCCGCTGTGCGATACGGTTGAAGCAATCGACAATCAGACAGTACCGGCTGTCACCCAATTGTTACCGTACAATCTGTACTATTGGCTGTCGCGAGGAATAAGCGGATACTATTCCGAGGTGCAGACTTTGGCATGGAAAGACTACAGAAACTACGAAATACACTCATCTTCGCTGCAAGACCGCACCGCGTATATAATGTATCTGTTCCTCTATACAAGTAGCGGCGATACTACGAGCTGCACGGTATCGTACTCAAGCAGCATATCCATCAGCCAGTCTAACGGAGCGGTGACTCTCTCAAGCCCGCGCACCACAACTCTTACGACCTCACAGTCATACTCAGAGATAGAAGATATTTTAGGCGGCAGATATGTAGTCGGACTAAGCCCTAACGACGACCAGATTTTTTATGTGCCTGCCGCAAACCGCATTTCCAGAGACAACTGGTATGTAGACGGGGCGCAGAGAGATTATGTCGGTTATGTGTGGGACACGTATGGAGACGAGACAGTAGATGAAGGCTCTGGTACAAGAATCATGTCTATATCATCAAAATACAACTCCACAAACACCGACTGGGGCGTCATATCGTCAACGGAGCCCGATACATATCCGGCAAGCGGAACAGTAGACGGCACTGAGTATATAAAGCTCGGCAGAATCGACGAAGCCTTTCTCAACTACGCGCGAAACAACCCGTCAGCGTTCCAAAGCATAATCGCGTCGTATGAAGCAAGAATTTCGGCACTTGAAGCGGCAATAGCCGGAATATGAAATGCAGGTGAAAAATATGCCAAAAATCACACCCCCTTGCAAAGTATGGCAATGGGATATCAATGACACCGTCACAGTCGAGGGCATAGAGGATATCTCCGAGTGGCAAGTACACTTTGCCACGGTCGGCGATACTACTGCGCTTGTCATAGAGATACATCAGGACATGACAGCGTACATCCCGAACCAGTTTGTCGAACTTGGCACAGCTATATATGCGTATCTATACAACGTGCGCGAGGAACGTGCATATACAGAGACAGCAGTGCTGATACCAGTAAATGCGAGACCGAAGCCGAGCGACTATATAAGCGAGCCGACAGATGTGCTGACATGGGGACAGCTGCGTGCTGACATAGGCGCATTGTCACAGCTGGCAACTGGGGACAAGACCAACCTTGTCGCGGCTGTAAATGAACTGCACGGCGACATTGAAACAGCATCCAGTGAGATAGACAGTATCGAGACTGACATGACCGAGCAGGGCCAGAACATAACTGCGATACAAACTAAAATCGAGAAGATTGAGCAGTCTATCACTGGCATAAACAACACTGACGCTGCGCAGTCGCAGCAGATAGCACAGAACCGGCAAAATATAGACGAGCTGGAGCAGAGCGATACACGGCTTGCGCAGTCGGTATCATCGCTTGCGCAGACCGTAGGCAAGGGCTTTGAGCGGATACAGACAGAGCTTGACAAAAAGCAGCCTGTCGGTGACTACATCACTAACGCCGTCGATAATCTTGTCAATTATTACCTCAAGTCGGAGACATACACGCGGAGCGAAGTTAAGGATTTGATTGGCTCGTTGACGCACATCAACATTGAGGTAATATCAAGCATTGACGATGTAACCGAGCCGAATGTGATATATCTTGTCCCCGTGAGCGGCGGCGAGTCCGGCGACTACTACAACGAGTATATCCTTGTCCGCGGTAGTCCGGAGCTTATCGGTAATACGCGAGTGGACTTGTCTGACTACTATACCAGGGAGCAGACCAACGACTTACTTAATAAAAAGCAGCCCATCGGCAGTTACGTCACGTCAGTCAACGGCACTACGCCGGACGAGGGCGGCAATGTCCGTATCGACGTGCAGACGTACACTGCGGGCGAGGGTATCGACATCAGCGAGAGCGGCGAGATTGCGGTCACGAATCCGATGGACGATGAGCAGGTATCGGAGACGACAACGTGGAGCTCGGCTCGTATCGTGGGGGTGCTGGAACAGGCTGGCACTATCAGGAAATATGGCATCCTCTGGGATAAGGTCGAGGCTACCTGTACGCGGCTATGGGACGCGGCGGGTATCACTACTACAACTACCAATTTCGGGCATTTTGGCGCGGTCAATCCCAACTACGACAATCCGTTCGACGACATCTATCCGTGGTCGGAGCGGCGGGTGTGCAACTATGACATGCGCGTCCTCAAGACTATAGTCGCGGATGGCTACGATGTGCTCGACGCGGTGACGGCGTGGGAGGGCGAGGACGCTTTCTCGTACGACCCTGCCGAGGGGCTGGGCGTAGGTGTATATACTCCCGAATTTTGGTATACCGCATACGACACCGCCGAGGGTCGGGTCTTTGGCGTATCGGGCGCGCCAATCGAGGGCTGGTACTACTCCGAGCCGATAATCGCCGGTCGCTGGCTGGGCGTGGTCGAGCAGCTCGACGGCGTGAGCGTACTGGGATGCCGCGTGGGTATACCGACCTCAAATGTGGCTATTGGTACACTGCACACATACGCGGAAAACGCCAGTATGACCATAGACGACGTATACAGCTGGGACGCGGAGACGGTACTACAAATCGTTGAATACGCTAACATGAATACCCAGATCGCGACCGGCGATGGCGTATCGAACCTTTACCGGCAGAACGCGACCGACCTCATCATGGAGGACGCGACCGATTCGACTGTCGTAAAGGTCGTGGCGGCAAATGCGGCTTATGCTATCCCAGGGGCTATCATGGATATCGGCACGTCAAATGGAGGTTCGCAGGTAGCAAGAAGATATGTTGTTAGTACAGCTGCTGATGAAGCCAATGAAACTTTGCTTTGTATTACACTTAATGAACCGGTAACTGTGACGACTTCTAATTATTGGTCGATACATGGTCTTATCAATGTTGCAGATGAGGAAATTGGATCAATGAGTGGATATATAGGTACTAATGGTAAGTGTAATACTTACTATCGAGGAAAAGTCTCATTTGGTAATAAATTTATATATGTGCTTGGTGCATGGCAGGAAGGACTGACCAATCATATTTGGATAACTAAATCGAGACATGAAGCCGAGACAATTATATCATTAGATACAAGTAGTTGTGTCGATACTGGTTTAATTTTACCGTGGGACGATGGAGATACTGCAATTGGTGGTTATATTAACGAGTTGGGTCTAGTAGATGGACTTGCAGCTGCACCGTTCTGTACAGCTGCAGATGGTAGTAGTGCAAATCCAGTTGGAGATTATTGTTATATTCCAGCTAAGAGTACCACGAATCATGTTCTTTTTGCCGGTGGTACCGCGAATAGCGGTTCGTTTGATGGTCGCTTCTACGCTCACTGGCACTACGTTCGTGGTTCGTCTTTTTGGTATCTCAGCGCCTCGCCATCTACAAAAACAGCTTTGCGCAGCTGATAAAAAAAGAAAGACAGGTGATATACTATGCTTGTAGAGTACAGTCACAAGCCCTCGCGGTATGAGATGGTCACGACAGGCCGGCCGCGGTTGGTACTACGCGACAAGATACAAGAGGTGGAGCGTGAGGACGGCACGGTCTGGGTATGCTGCGAATACGAGCTGCCGATGTGCAGACGGCGCGGGCTTGACGAGGATGTGACGGCGAATTTTGACAGGTGGCTCGAACTGGCAAAGCAAGCGGATGCGAAAAAGGCAGCTAAGGCGGAAGCGGCAAAACTCAAACAAGAACTTGACACAAAAATTGCCGAAATACTGCTTGACTACGACTTTCGCCTTATGATGTTGGAAGAACTGGGAGGAGGTGAGATATAATGGCATATAAGCTCATGAAGGTTATCATACTACGAGGAGACTATGATAAGCAAGATATCATGGATAAGCTGGATGCGTACCTGGCTTTTAGCCGCATTACACTTGAAGAGTACAACGAGCTTGCGGGGATGGTAAAATAAGGAGGTACATATATATGAATTCGTCTTATGAGGTGCTCAAAAACAGGCTAACAAATGGCTCACCGTTTCTGCTCGAAGCGGCATTGGCAAGAATCAACTATCTTGCCGACAATCTCATGATTACCGAGGAGCAGAGAGCAGAGCTAACGGCACTTGCAAACGAGCACGGGCAGAATGAATTGTTGACGGTAAATCAAAGGCTCGACATGCTCGAAGAATGTATTATCGAAATTGCCCAGATAGTATATGCTTAACTTTATACGGTCAATCGCCTTAAGGCTTTTGATAAATTTACTATTACCTACGGAGGAAAATATGTTGGCTATCCTTTTTGCAAGCCGTATCATTAACGGCAAAAACACATTTGCGGATGTGCCGGTAAAACTCAAAGAACAAGTGGCAGAAAACCTGATTGATGGTGGACTGCCGGAACTTGTGCCGGTTGAATTTGGCGGCACTATGCAGACCGAGTGACATAAGGGGAGAGCATATCTCCCCTTATGTCGACAAATCTTAAAATACAGCGAGGTATATAATGCCTGATTGGCTCTATGACATAGCCAAAGCACTCACGATAACTGCTATATCGTCTGCGATTACTGGGCTGATAGTACAACTAAAAAATCGACAGAAAGTAGAATATCGTACGCAAGAAGCACTGAAAAAACTTCTGCGGTCAAACATCGTGGCAATACATGAGGTATACTATAATCGGGGCTATTGCCCTGTTCACGTGAAGGAAATATTGCAAGAATCATATGATATGTATGAAAGTTTCGGCGGCAATGGACTCGGTAAAAAAATGTTCGACGAAACCATGAAGCTGCCGGAACAGCCGGAGGAGGAATTATGAAAGGTATAAAAGGTATAGACATTTCAAAGTGGAACGCGAATCTTGATTTCAAGCGGCTCAAAGCTGCTGGCATTGACTTCGCAATGATTCGCGCCGGTCTGGGTACACAGACTGACCCGATGCTCGCAAGCCATATCAAGGCGGCACAGGCTGCCGGAATGCTCGTCGGCGTATATTGGTTTGCGTATGCGCTCAATGTAAGCGAATCAAAAAAAGAGGCTGATGCTTGTCTCAAGGTCATAAAGCCGTACAAGCTCGACCTGCCGGTGTTTTACGATTTTGAATATGACACCGAGCGACATGCCGGAGATAAGGGCGTGTCGTACACAGTCGCGAGCCGGACGGCAATAATCAAGGCTTTCTGTGACAGGATTAAGTCGGCGGGATATGACGCGGGCGTGTATATCAATCCTGACTATTGTCTGTACAAGACAAATCGCGCGCAGCTCAAAAAATACAAGCTCTGGATTGCGGCATGGCGGCGGTCTGACGGCGTGGCAAGCTTCGAGACGGTGAAACCCGAGCAGCTGCCGACCACATACAAGGACGCGATGATATGGCAGCCTGGCAAAGCCAAGCTCGACGGCAGCGGCGGCGCGTATGTCGATATCAACTATGGGTATTTCGAGTCGAGCTCGACATCGACCGGAAAAGCTACATACAAGGTCGGGGATATGTATACCATCAAAAAAGGCGATGTATACTCCAACGGCAAGGCAGTGCCGGACAGGCTCATCGGCAAGACGTACACGATATCACAGGTGCAAGAAGACCGCATACTGCTGCGAGAAATCGTCAGCTGGATATCGATATAGCCATGCGGTTTTTGAAACGCGTCCTCATCTGCGTCCTTGTATACGCGGCGATATACCTGCCGTTTATCGCGATACTACAGGCGGTATCGATGGCAGACTATACCGCGGCGTATACGGTGGGCGGCGCGCTGGCAAGTGCAGAACTGATACTATGTGCGCTGATAAAGCGCGAGGAAGCAAAGCAAGAGAGAAAAAAGCAGGAGCTTGATGAAATAGTTCGTAAATACGAGGAATATATTAAAATACTCGAAAGCAAACTAAACAAGGAGAAACAAAATGAACTGGGTAGAAATGATCCCCTGGATAATCATGACGCTGGCGTTAGCGGTGGCGATAATAATGGTGGTGATATCGCTCATCAAGGCGTCGCCTGAGAAGCGCAGAGAGATGATAAATAAAATCTTGTTCGCTCTCGCCATTGAAGCAGAGCGACTGTATGGTTCAAAGACTGGTCAGGCGAAGAAAGCGCAAGTCATAGCGTGGTTTTACGAGCGTTATGGTTGGCTCTCACGTTTCGTAACAGAAGAACAACTCGGCGAGTGGATTGACACTGTAGTCGAGTACATGACAGAGTGGCTCGCGTCAAATCCGGCGGCAGCTATAAATATTTTGGGTGGAGAGGTAAAAACAAGTGAACAGACAGAATCAAGAGCAGAATCCGACAACGATACCGCTGATTGCATATGAAAGAATGTGCGCGTCTTTCGAGAAGTCAAATAAACGTCAATGGGTATGTATAGCACTTCTTTCATTCTTGCTTTTCGCGACAAATCTGTTGTGGATAATACGAGAACAGCAATTTGAAACGGTTGAATCAACATATACCGTAGAGCAGGACGCTGACAACGGTACAAATAATTATGTCGGAGGTAATTATAATGGCGAAACAGAAAATTACGATAACGACGAAGAAACGTCAGCGTAAGTACGGCGGTAATACCGGATATGTGCAGTGTAGCAAGTGCAAAGGCACAGGACGAGTTAAAAAGAAATGAAGCACTACGACTGGGCAGAGCCGATAGAAAACAGCAGATTATCTGCATTGATTGATGAACGTATACACCACGAACGAAACAGAGCTATACTAAAGCGCAGACTGATTGACGGCATATGTTTCGAGCCGCTTGCCGAAGAATTCGATATGTCAGTACGGCAAGTCAAACGCATAGTATATAAAAGCGAAATGGCACTGTTTCGCCATTAAATAAACATAAAATAAGCCTTATGGAATCATTTCCATAGGGCTTTTTTGCTGCTATAATATAGTCAGCAATGATGGAGGTAGTAAGATGTTTGGTAGCAACTTTAACGCCCAACCACAGGCGATACAACAGCCGGTAATGCAGCCTACACAGCCGTGGTATATGCCGACACCGCAGCAGTCGTACTGGGATAGACTCAACGCATTACAGCAGCAAATGACACCACAACCGCAACAGCAAGTAGCGCAGCCGCAGTCTAACGTATCGTGGGTGCAGGTATCAGGCGTAGACGGTATTAAAAATACGACTGTACAGCCTAATACGACCGTCTGGGCTATGGATAGCAACGACACTGTGTTTTATGTTAAGTCCGCTGATAATATGGGAGTGTGTACGACTAAAGCATATCGCTTCGCGGAAATCCCGCTTGAAACTGTGGGCGCACCTACACCGGAATATGCAAGCAAGGCGGATATGGACGCACTTGCCGCACGTATTAAAGCCCTTGAATCGAAAGGAGTAACGCATGAATCCCCTACTCAATCATATGCAAAGCCCAACACAGCAACCACAGCAGTCGCAACCACAGAATCTAATCGCGGCGTTTAAGCAGTTTCAAGCGGCAATGCAGGGCAAAGACGCACAGGCTATGGTGAATCAACTCGTGCAGTCCGGCAAAATATCTCAACAGCAGTACAATCAGATTATGCAACAGGCGCAACTCTTTGCTTCGATGTTAAAGTAAGCAATTACTTTTACATAAATAAAATTTTATAAAGGAGACTAACCATGGATAGCAACTATTCTCTCGCAGACATTCAGGCGGCAACCGGCAATGGCTTCGGCGGAAACAATATGATATGGATTGTTTTCCTGTTTCTCATTACCTTTGGCGGCTTCGGCGGCATGGGCTGGGGCGGCGGTGCTCACGGCGCATTGACTCGTGCAGAGATGCAGCAGGGCTTCGACACGCAGGAAATCGTCCGCAAACTTGACGGTCTGACCTATGGAATGTGCGACTCTACCTACGCTCTCAACAACTCGATACTCACCGAGGGCAGAGCACTCCAGCAGCAGATTTCCGACTGTTGCTGCGATACTCGCGTCGGTATCAGCAACCTTGCCGCTCTCAACAATGAGAACGCAAGCAAGGTCATGTCAGCTGTACACGAGGAAGGCGAAAAGACCCGCGCTCTTATTCAGCAGAACGAGATTCAGGCACTTCGCGACAAACTCGCGGATGTGCAGCTCGCACAGTCGCAGTGCGTGCAGAACACCTACCTTGTCAACACGCTTCGCCCGTGTGCAACGCCCGCATACATTGTAGGCAATCCCTACTGCGGCTATAATCCGTTCGGCACTTGCTACAACGCATAACCAAACATCTTTAGAGCGCATACCCGCGCCAAATAATCAAGGCTCGGGGTAATCATCCCGAGCTTTTAATTTATTAAAAAGGAGAAAATACAATGCTTTACGCTTATAATACTACAAGCACCACTTATACCGCGGGCCAGCAGCTTTCACTCCCTACGACCGGTACGCAGACCGGATGCACTGCGGTTAAAACCACGAGCAATACCATTAGCCTTAACAAGCCTGGATATTACATGGTACACTTTAACGGTGACGCAGCTACTACGGCTGACGCTGGCAACATCAGTGCCATCTTGCAGGTCAACGGTACTGCATATCCGGCGGCAGAAGCTACAGCCTATAGCTCGGCTACAACTGACATCCAAAATCTGGGCTTTACGACTATTATACAGGTACAGCCCAACTGTATGTGCAACACCTCGAACGTGCCGGTCACACTGACAGTAGTCAACGGTACTACGGCGGCAACATTTACTAACGCTGCTATCGCTGTTACCAAAATAGCATGATAGGCAAGAGCAATGCGCCGCTGTCGCTCGAACTCACCGACTTGATATCACTGTATCTATCTATACTCAATCTCAACGAAAACGTCTCACAAAGCTCTGTGCAGGAGCTTGTAAACGCCGCGGTGAAACGTATAGAGGAACATTTGATAAAGCAGGACGAGCGACTTGACAATATTGAAAGGATGATATACGATGCACGCGATTGAAGCAATTGAAAAGATGTATGAGAAAAGCATGGACGAACTGCATGGAGCGAAAAAGTATGCTAAAATGGCTATGGGCTGGAAGCCCACTAATGCAGTGTACGCAAAAATGTACGCCGATATGTCCAATGACGAAATGAAGCACGCGACTATGCTACGAGACGCTGCCGCCAAAGAAGCCGAGAAGTACAAGGCAGATGAAAGCGGCGAGCTGCTCCGAGATATCGGCTCCCTCTATCGGCGTACAAGTAATACCATGACCGTAGAGCTTGTTACCCTCGGTGATAGTACCAAGCACCATATTTGGATTATCAATGAAGTATTGGTTTAACGTAAAGCCGTCCTCGTTTGTACCTGTGAAAATCCATTCCGGCTCTATCTCTATCATTCTGTCACGCTTTTGGAGAAACAGTATATCGGCGGTGACCTCTGTATTGGCGTTTCCCTTGAAAGCGTTGTTGGGCAGGCGTATCGCCCCGAGCAGCTCCGCTCTTTGGGCAATGTACCGTCTTACGGACGGGTTCTGCTTATCCATTGTACCGCTGGATGTGACAACAGCGATAACCCCGTCGGCACGGACTTTATCAAGGGATTTTGCTATAAAGTAATCATGGATATTGTAGTTAAGGTTATTATATCTTTTGTCTGATACCTTATAGCTGCCAAACGGTATATTTCCTATGACCACATCAAAAAAGTTATCGGGAAGCTCCGATCTTTCGTATCCGACATTCTGTATATCTGCATGAGGGTAAAGCTGCTTTGCAATTCGTCCGGAAAGGCTGTCAAGCTCCACACCATACAATTTTGAGCCTGACATCTCCTCCGGCAGCAGTCCGAAGAAATTACCGACGCCGCATGACGGCTCTATGTTCCTACTGATTTTGATACAATAGAAAAAGCCCTCTCCAGGGCAAAAGCCGCCGAAAAAGGCGTGAAATAAGGGCTTCCGAGGTCATTCGCTGACTTTGGAAGCCCTTGTTTTATGTGTTCGATTGTCCTGCTGCCGCTCGGTAGCGCGCTGGGGTGTCAGCCTTGCGGTGTAATGATTTTGGAATAATTAAAAGGTGGGGCAAAATTAAAAGGTTGTTTTTAGATTACACATAAAAATTTTACGCTGCGAAAGTGCAGCGTTTTTTAGAAATATGTTGCATTTACGCAGCAGATATGGTATAATAAAATAGAGGTGGATTAGTATGAGCAGTTTAGGCGCTTATTTAAAAGAAATGCGGAACAAATGTCACCTCAGCCTCAAAGACGTGCAGGAACAGTGCGGTGTGACTGATTCCAAACTCAGCAGGCTGGAACGGGGAGAAGGCAAAACTCTTGCTCCTTACGAACTAAAAAAGCTGGCGCAGCTTTATGGAATCGGCGTTGTTCCGCTTTACATTATGGCAGGCTATTTGGATAAAAGCGACCTGTCAGCGTATCAGCTTATTTTTGACAATGCTGATCTTCTAAATGAAGAAGAACGACAGAGCATTCAAACGCAAATCAACTTGTTCACCAAAGGAAGGCAGGTATCTGATAATGATTTTTAAACTTGGAGAACTTTTCTGCGGCCCAGGCGGGTTAGCTTGGGGTGCAATTAATGCGGATATCGGAGATCCCAACTTTGGTATCGTACATGAGTGGGCAAACGACTATGATGAGAATACTTGTAAGACCTACAGACGGAACATCTGCCCGGATGCACCAGAAACGGTTTACCACGCTGATATTAGAAAATTCGATCTGACAAAGCTAACTCCTATTGATGCTTTCGCCTTTGGCTTCCCTTGTAATGATTTCAGCGTTGTTGGAGAGCAGAAAGGGATTGATGGAGTCTATGGTCCATTGTATTCATATGGCGTTAAGGTCTTGAAAATGTACAGACCACAGTGGTTTTTGGCTGAGAATGTAGGCGGTCTCCGCAATGCAAACGATGGAAAAGCATTCACTATGATTCTCGATGCAATGAGAGCAGCCGGCTACAAACTTTATCCTAATCTTTATAAATTTGAAACTTACGGTGTGCCTCAGGCTCGTCATCGAATCATAATTGTAGGTATTCGTGATGATTTGGATCTTGAATTTAAAATTCCATCCAATGCCCCATATGTAAATGTAGATAATACCTGCAAAACTGCGATTGAGGTGCCCCCAATTCCTGCAGATGCACCAAATAACGAGCGGACTGCTCAATCTGCTACCGTTATCGAGCGGCTCAAATACATCAAGCCAGGACAAAATGCTTTTACTGCAGATTTGCCGGAGGAACTAATGCTCCATGTCAAAGGAGCAAAAATCAGCCAAATCTACAAGCGGCTTGATCCGGAAAAGCCTGCATACACCGTAACTGGAAGCGGTGGAGGAGGCACACATATTTATCACTGGAGTGAGCCGCGCGCTTTGACAAATCGTGAACGAGCAAGACTGCAAACATTCCCAGACACATATGTGTTTGAAGGCAATAAAGAAAGCGTCCGCAAACAGATCGGAATGGCTGTTCCTTGTCAGGGGGCAAAAATCATTTTTGAAGCGATTCTTAAAACATTTGCCGGCATTCCGTATGAATCAATGGAAGCCAATATCGAAGAATAAAACATTTTGGCCGCCGAGATTTTTTCTTGGCGGCAACATTTACTAACGCTGCTATCGCTGTTACCAAAATAGCATGATAGGCAAGAGCAATGCGCCGCTGTCGCTCGAACTCACCGACTTGATATCACTGTATCTATCTATACTCAATCTCAACGAAAACGTCTCACAAAGCTCTGTGCAGGAGCTTGTAAACGCCGCGGTGAAACGTATAGAGGAACATTTGATAAAGCAGGACGAGCGACTTGACAATATTGAAAGGATGATATACGATGCACGCGATTGAAGCAATTGAAAAGATGTATGAGAAAAGCATGGACGAACTGCATGGAGCGAAAAAGTATGCTAAAATGGCTATGGGCTGGAAGCCCACTAATGCAGTGTACGCAAAAATGTACGCCGATATGTCCAATGACGAAATGAAGCACGCGACTATGCTACGAGACGCTGCCGCCAAAGAAGCCGAGAAGTACAAGGCAGATGAAAGCGGCGAACACGTCAGAGCCATGTCAACGCGGTGGAACAAAATGTACACCGACATCACTGACAAAATGGCAAGAATCAAAACTATGCACTCGTCAATGGCTATGTAACCTATTGACAAACCAACATATATATGATATAATATATATGCTCATGGATTCATGTTATAACCTTTATTTTTTCCCGACTTCGGTCGGGAATCTTTTTTTGAATTTATCAAACTTTTTTTCAAAAACCTATTGACAACCATGGGAAAGTGTGATATAATATATACAACAAAGGAGAGCATGAAGCCTACAAAGAAATGCAGAAAGAGAGATTGAAATGAGCAACATAACCAATGCTGATATTGTCTCATATCAGACAAAGATGCTTGTAGAAATGGAGCGTCAGCTGAACACTCTGCGCAAATTGAACGCTGACCTCATGAAAGAAAACGAGATTCTGTCAGACGCACTGAATCGAGCACTCGGCAACCGCGACCGTGTTTTCGTTCCGCGGAAATATAAGGTCGTAGAATACACCGTCGAAAATACTATTGATGACGATTATATCATCATCAGAAAATAAATAAAGAGAGGGAAAAGACAATGGAACATCCGGACATAACATTTACCATGTCATACGGTTATCCTCATATTGTTGAGGATAACTCGACTTGCCCAGAGTGCGGCGAAGAAACAAACACATACTATGTTGACGAACAAGGCGATATTCTCGGTTGCCCTGAATGCATTGACGCGGTAGGCGCAGACGAGTATTTTGAGTGCCCGTTTTGCGGGGCAAAGCTCGAAGCAAATGATTTCATATATTGTAAAGAAGATATACGAAAGAAAAAAGGCGAATTTGAGAGCATAATTGGCTGCTCTCATTGCATTGAGGAGGTAGCAGCTGAATGATAAAATTATTATTAGGTGGTTCGCCTTGTACTCATTGGAGCATAGCGCAAACAAAAAACAGAGAAACTAAAGCCGAGGGCATAGGTTGGGAGCTATTCCTCAATTATGTTATCGCTAAAGAAAAGTTTCAGCCTGACTATTTCCTTTATGAAAACAATTGGTCGGCAAGCTTTGCAATCAAAGAACAAATACAAGCCGAATTGGGCTGCAAGTTAATGAGAATCAATAGCAGTCTGGTCTCTGCACAAAGCAGAGACAGATTCTATGTGTTTAATTGGGATATAGAGCAACCAAAAGATAGGCAAATATGCCTATCTGATATACTTGAAAGCGGAAATGATGTGTGCGGTAACGTGCGCAGTTATTGCTTGACTGCTTCTTATGGCAAAGCAAGTCTGCGAGATTCGTTGAGAAAATCTCGCAGAACTATGGTTGCTATGCCTGTCCGATTAGGCACAATAGAAACCAGTGGCGTTGGAGCGAAAACCGGATTGTACGCTGTTCCGACAGAATCACAAGAAAACGGAACTAAAATATATACTGTTACCGATGGGAAAGTTGATATCTCGGGCAAGCTTTATCCTATACGTCTTGCAGATGGTCAGTATGCGATACGCAAGCTCACACCGATAGAGTGCGAACGCTTACAGACAATGCCGGACAATTATACAGCGGGAGTAAGTAATGCACAACGGTACAAATGTTTGGGCAATGGATGGACAGCAGAGGTTATTATACATATACTTAACGGAGCGTTGAAAAATGTTCCACGTGACGAGAAAATTGTTGTACTGTCCATGTATGATGGTATTGCAACAGGCAGATATTGTCTTGACAAAATGGGATTCAAAAACGTCGAGTACCATGCTTATGAAATCGATAAGTATGCTATTACAGTTGCTATGAGTAATTATCCAGATATAATACAGCATGGCGACGCATTTGACATAAGAAAAGAGGATTGGAGATTGTGAAAGCCAAAATCAACCGTGACTCTAAAGCTAAAGCCATAACAGAATTTGAAGTTTCTGAAATGGCTCAACGGATACAGCAAAATATCATTAACGAAAACGCAAAACGCTACGACATGATTCTTGCATACGTTTTGCACGAAGAATTCGGTTTCGGCAGAGAACGCATTATGCGTTTTCTGCGCGGAATCATTGACGCTCATATATATACTCTTGATAGGTATGAGCAGAAATATCAAGACGAGGGGTATCGTCAGACACTGTTGCGCAATGGTATCGACATAGATATCATAGAGCAAGAGCTTGACGCATACGCCAAAAAGAAAGGAATCAACGTATGAAATTAATAAAACAGTCGTATGAAATCATAACTCCGCTTGACGGAAAAGCAATTTTGAAGCATATCGAGCTTTGCGGTCGAGTGTGCTACAAAAGCGAGGATAAAATCACCGCGGACAGCGCACGGATGTTTGTCGAAAAGCTGATACGGCTCGGGCATGAATCGGTACTTGAGCACTATAGCTTTACAGTGAGATTCGTTTGCAACCGCGCTATAGCCAATGAAATCGTCCGTCACCGGCACTGCGCATACTCGCAGGAGAGCACACGTTATGTAGCATACGATAACGCCCTAACGATAGTGGAGTGTG
>ERZ1090868.205-NODE-205-length-32302-cov-6.299904_pt1 | contig 32302 bp, 27 predicted proteins | sample MGYA00478475_ERZ1090868 | MGnify/ENA primary metagenome ERZ1090868 (study PRJEB33644, sample SAMEA5815747) | chicken gut metagenome | biome: Chicken; feature: Gastrointestinal Tract; material: Caecum | place: Ireland | collected 2019-01-01 | study: A study of the...
GATAGTAGCAGTGTCCGATTGACTTATGTCTTACCCCGCCGGATTTTTTCTGCTTTCCCGGATTTTTTACCTGTATCTTTGCCTGTATATCTGTATCACGGCTCCCAGCAAAACCAAAAGTCCGCCGTGTATGCCAAATTGCAGCCAGGCCACCGGTACTGCCAGCACCGGTATCAAAGTTACCGCCAAAGAACGTCTGCCGGTCCCTGCCGCCACCACTGCCCCGGCCAGAACACAGAGCCCACCTGTAATGGGCAGATAGAGTGTAAGCCAGGTACAGAGCACCGCTGTGGCGTCCCCGCCTTTGCCGCGAAGCCAAAGGGGCCAGACTTGCCCCGCCAGGGTCCCCAGCCCGCCGTACAGCATGGCGTCGTACCCAAGTTCCGGCGCGGCCAGCTTATAGCAGAACCAGCAAGCCAGCGCCGTCTTCAGTACGTCCCCGGCGACCACCGCCAGACCTGCCGGCCTGCCGAGGCTGCGGGATACGTTGCCGCTATCCGGCCTTCCGTTGCCAACCCGCCGGATACCCGCGCCGGCAATACACCGGGCCACAATTTCTGCAGCCAGAAAATTTCCAAACGCGTAACCGGCCACCAGGCACAGACCTGCCAGCAGTACACTGCGCTCTACGGACATAAGCCTTCGTCCCCTATCGTAACTACTTTTAGAATACAGAGGTGCTCCGGATGGATTTACAAACATTGGAACAAGAATGTCTTGCGTGCCGCCGTTGCGGTTTATGCGACACCCGCAAGCACGTTGTCTTCGGGCAGGGTGTTTCCACCGCCGAAGTTTTGTTCGTGGGAGAGGGCCCCGGCGCCAGCGAAGACGAGCAAGGCCTGCCTTTTGTGGGGCGCAGCGGCCAGCTTTTGGACCACTATCTGGAAGCAGTGGATTTATACCGCGACAAGAACGTATATATTGCCAACATCGTCAAATGTCGTCCGCCCCAGAACCGTGATCCGCTGCCGGAAGAATCATCATCCTGCCTGCCATGGCTCCGGCAACAATTCCAGCTGTTGCGTCCTAAGATCGTTGTATGCCTGGGGCGCATCGCTGCCCAACAGCTTATCGATCCGGGCTTTTCCGTTTCCCGGGATCACGGCAATTTTTTTGACAAGCACGGTACGCTGTTCATGGCCACCTATCACCCGGCCGCTCTGCTGCGGTATCCCGTAAACAAACCCGCCGTATTCGGGGATTTTGTAGCGCTGCGCGAAAAAATACCGCAGGTATGCCCCCACACCTATTCATCCCAGTAAGGAGTGAACCACCATGTCGCCGGAATCTATTTCATTGACGTTGCCCATCCGGCGTCTGGTGGAATTTTTATTGCGCACAGGCAGTCTGGACAGTCGTTTTACCGGCTTTGACCGTGCCAACGAAGGGGCACGGCTACATCGAAAATTACAGCGAGCCGCTGTCAAAGAATTTTCCGACTATACGGCGGAGGTTTCCCTCACCCAACAGTATGGCTGCTGTGGTATAGATTATACGCTGGAGGGCCGGGCTGACGGTATTTTTACCGATGTGCAAGGTCTGGTCACCGTGGACGAAATCAAAACCACCCTTCTGCCTGCAGAACAGATCACCGGGGAGCAATCCCCTGAGCACTGGGCCCAAGCCAAAGTGTATGCCGCCATCTATGCCCGACAGAACAATCTTGCCCGTATGGGCGTCCGCCTGGACTACTACCAAGTGGACGAAGAAAAGGAATACCGGTTTACCCAACAATACACGGCAGAAGAGCTGGACGCCTTTGTACAGGATTTACTGACTCGATACACCCCCTGGGCCAAGCGAGCCTCCCAGTGGCTGCAACAACGCCGGCAATGCTTACAAGACCTTTCCTTCCCCTTTCCGGCTTACCGTACCGGCCAGAAGGCCATGATCGGCGCCGTGTACAAAGCCTGCCGGGAAGGCGGCCAGTTGCTTTGCCAGGCCCCCACCGGCATCGGCAAAACCATGAGCGTACTGTTCCCGGCCCTGAAAGCGTTGGGAGACGGCGGCCCTGTTTTTTATCTGACTGCCCGCGGCACCACCCGCACGGCGGCGGAGAGTGCCCTGGCTCTACTACATCGTCAACCCCCTTCCCTGACATTACGCAGCATCACCCTGACCGCCAAGGATAAAATATGCCTGCAAAGCGTCCGGGAATGCACACCGGAGACCTGTCCCTTTGCGGAAGGATACTACGACCGCATCAAGGACGCCCTTTGGCAGGCCCTGGATCAATCCGCTTTGACCACGGAGATCTTACAGTCCCTGGCAAGAGAGTTCCGGGTTTGTCCCTTCGAATTGGGCCTGGACCTGAGTCTGTGGTGTGACGTGGTCATTGCCGATTACAACTATCTCTTCGACCCGGTGGTCCACCTGACACGCTTTTTCGAGAGCCGTGGCGATTATCTGTTCTTGGTGGATGAAGCCCACAACCTGCCTTCCAGAGCCCGGGAAATGCACAGCGCTTCCCTGTGCAAGAGCGCCTTCCTTGACGCGCGGAAAAAACTCGGCAAAAAAAAGAGTTCGCTGAAAAACGCCCTGAACAAGGTCAACGATCTGTTTCTGGCCTGGCGTCATCGTTGCCAGGAGGAATGTACCGAAAACCGTTTCGGCAAAACCTTCTTTGAATCGGAGCGTGCCGAAGCGCTGGACCGGGCGCTTTTGCACCTTTGTGACCCCTTGCAGGACTGGCTGGAAGAGCACCCCGATGCCGACGAGACCCATGATGCGTTGCTGCAGCTCTATTTTGATATCCGCGCCTGGCTGCGCGTAGCGGACACCTTTGACGACCATTTTGTTCTGCAGGTTTCCGCCTATGGCAGTGAGGTGTGCGCCTCTCTCCTTTGCCTGGATCCCAGCGCCTTTCTGGCCGCCGATTTCGCCAAGGGACGCGCCGCTGTGCTGTTCAGTGCTACTCTGACACCGGCAGGGTACTATAAAGATCTTTGCGGCCTTCCAGACGCCCATGCTGTGGCGCTGCGCAGTCCGTTTCCCAACGCGCATTTGGGGCTTTGGTGTGCCCGCAATGTCAGCACCCGCTATAAAAATCGCGCTGCCAGTGTACCTGCCATTTCGGACCTGATCGCCTGCCTGGCGCAGGGGAAACCCGGTAACTACCTGGTTTTCTTTCCCAGCTACAGCTACCTGCAGACCGTGTGGGAGGATTTTTCGGTCCGCTACCCGGAACTTGAAACCCTCCGCCAGGAAACCAGCATGGATGAAGCGTCCCGGGAGGCCTTCCTGGCCCGCTTTGCTCCGGAACCGCAGCGTCCCCTGGTAGGCTTTGCCGTCCTGGGTGGTGTTTTCAGCGAAGGTGTGGACCTTGCCGGGGACCGATTGATCGGCGTAGCTGTGGTGGGGCCCGGTTTGCCCCAGGTGGGAGCCCGCCAGGAGCAGCTCCGGGAGCATTTTGAGCAGACCCGCGGTTTCGGGTTCGACTATGCCTACCGCTTTCCCGGCATGAACAAGGTGCTGCAGGCTGCCGGCCGCGTCATACGCACCCCGGAGGACAGGGGGGTGGTATTGCTGATTGATGACCGTTTTATGGCCCCCGACACCCGACGGCTGATGCCGCCCCATTGGGCACATCTGCGCACCGTCAACAGCACGCAGCAGTTGCGCGAGGAATTGTCGGATTTTTGGCAGCTACAGGAAGCCCCCTCTGTACCATAAACAAACAGCCCCGGAAGCGACATTCTTCCGGGGCTGTTCTGGTATTATTCCGTTTCCTGGGCTTTGCGCATACGCAACAAACTATAGGGCATCAGAGGTGTTTCGCAGGGAATGGTATATTGCATCATGGGATGAGGCGTGGCATCCACACGCTTTCCCTCCTCGTTTTCAATCCAGGCCGGGGTAATCGTTACCACCTGGCCGTCCGGCTGCAATACCTCGAGGGTATCCCCCTGGGCGAACTTGCCGCGCTGGGTGCAGTGGGCAATGCCGTTTTCCCAGGAGTCCACCGTGCCGATAAAATCCCATTCCCGCACATAGGAATGGCTGGGTGTCTGCAGAGCTTGCTCCTTGCCAAAGTAGAAGCCCGGTGAATAGTGGCGATGACTGGTACGGTTGAGTTCTTCGATCACATCATCAGGCAGTTCGTACTGATCGCTGAAAGGATTCTTCAGGTAGGCATCCAGCGCACGACGGTAGGCGCTGGTGACCGAAGCCACATAGTAGAACGTCTTGGCCCGTCCTTCGATTTTAAGAGAATCCACACCTGCCTTGCAGATCAGATCCAGGAACGGAGCCGTGCACAAATCATTGGCGTTGAGGATATAACTGCCGTTTTCGCTTTCGCCAATTTCCATATACTGTCCCGGGCGGCGTTCCTCCACCAGGGCGTACTTCCAGCGACAGGGCTGTGCGCATTCTCCGCGGTTTCCGCTGCGCCCCGTCATGTAACTGGACAACAGGCAGCGTCCCGACACACTCATGCACATGGCCCCATGTACAAAGGCTTCCAGATCAAGTTCCGGCGGACAATTGTCACGGATCTGGGCAATCTCGGTCAAAGGCAATTCCCGGGCCAGAACCACGCGCTTGGCGCCCAGTTCATAGGCCACCCGGGCGGCCTCGTAGTTGGTGATGCCTGCCTGTGTGGAGACGTGCCGTTCCACCCCCGGCGCATACTTTTTGGCCAAAGCCAGCACACCCAGATCGGCAATAATAAAAGCATCCACCCCCGCCTGGGCGGCATCCTCAATGTACCGGGGCAGTTTTTTCAGTTCCTCGTTGGTGGGCAGCGTATTAAGCGTCAGATAAACCTTTTTGCCCCGGGCATGGGCAAAAATACAGCCCTCCTGCAGTTCTTCCACGGTCAGGTTGACCGGTGCCGCCCGCATGCCGAATTCCGGCAGAGCGCAGTACACCGCATCAGCGCCGTACAGGACTGCATACTTCAACGTTTCCAGGCTGCCGGCAGGCGCCAAAAGTTCGGGTTGTTGCAACATGATGTTGTCCTCCTGTAAAAAAGCGCCCGGACGCGCCGGGCGCTTCTCTTGTATAAGTTGGTTGGGATCAGCCGGCCCAACCGGCTTTTTCCACGTTGGCCTGGTGTTCTTCCGCCGTCTTGGCGTAGAAGTACTGCCCGGCCACATCGGTATCGGGATGGCCTGTGACAAAGAAGTAGTACCCTTCGTCCAGATACTGCTGGTCCGGGTTAAGCGCCGCCTCGATAGCGGCATAGCCCGGACAGGAGATGGGCCCTGCCGGCAGACCGCTGATCTGATAGGTGTCGTACAGACTCAATACATCTTCCGGAATGGAGCCCTGCTCCGGCCAGCCGTAATACTCCGCCGTAGGAGAGTTCCAAAGGTAGTTGTTCTCCACATCTTGGGTGATATAGCTGCAGGCGTTGGATTCCAGCTTATGCTCCGCCCAAAGGGGATCGCTGGACTCCAGACGGTTGTGGAAGCAGGCACTGACTTTGGCATCCTCCGACTCCACACCGGCTTCCTCCTGGATAAAGCTGGCCAGCTTGACCACATCATCGATCGTGGTGCCCTTGGCATTGATCGTATCCGCAAGGCCGGCCGTCTTTTTGTCAAATTCGCTGTAGAGGGTATCCACATAATAGTAGACATCCTCATCCGCATAGACGTTGTAGGTTTCCGGGAAAAGATACCCTTCGCACTTCATCAGTCGCCCATTGTCCGGAATCTGGGTCCAGAAACTGTACTGACTGAAATCCGACCCATCGGTACCGTTGGCACAGTTGAGGAAGGTATCCACGCTGTCCACAAGACCGGCATCCACGAAAATCTGCGCCACGCCCACGGCGGTGGTTCCTTCGGGAATGGTCACATTGGCAGTAGGCCGCCGTACCTGCTGGGAGATGGTCTGAATGATGGAGTTGTAATCCATACCCGACCGCAGTGTGAATTCGCCATACTGAATGCCTTCCGCTTTACCGCTGTACTTGGCATACTCCTTGAAGAGCCAGTCATACTCAATGATACCGGCATCCTTCAACTGTGTGGCAATGGCTCCCACAGAGGATCCCTGTTCAATGGTGACGGTCTGTTCTTCCCCCAGAGAGGTCTTGCCGTCAATTTCGCCGTAGAACTGCATGACCTTGTATCCGCCAAAGGCGACCAGCGCCAGAATGATCAGCACAACCAGGCAGCCAAACGGGAAACGCCGCCCGGCGTGTTCTTCCTCCCCCGGTTCCTCTTGCTCCCGCTTTTTCCGGGTGTCCGCCGCATGTTTCTTCTTGTGTACTTTTTCCTTTTTATCTTTATGCGCCGGCTCCGGATCGCTCTGCGGTATGGACGCCGCAGGCTGTACCTGGGGAGCCTTGTTTTCTGCACCGTTGGTGCTGTCGTTTCGATTGATCCTCATTGGGAATCTCCTTACTTTTGTGCCAGGGCGCCCGTACACGCTCTGCGCAGAATCTATCTGTGCCGCTCACAGCAGCATTCTGAAATATACATCCGTAACCGGGAACTCCCCACGCAGGAATGCAATCATTCCATACCCGCAGCGGCGTCCCGCCCCCAGATACAGGCTCTGGTTCTCTGCCAGCAGGATGCGCGCCCGCTCGGCACCTGTCTTTTCCCGGGCTGCCTGCAACAAGGTATCAGCACAGGAATCATTGTCTGCCTGCAGTTCTATAAACTGCAGTTCTTCCCCTTTGACAAAATACAAACCATACCCGCGCCGGTTGGAAACCACCGTCAAGCCGCGGCGGTACAACTGCGTCATCACTTCATTCATGGCGGATTCCGGCAATCGGATACAACCCGGCTGACACCGAAGACGCATTTCCAGCAGATGCCGCACCGTCAGACTGTCAAATTCAGCCTGCGCCAAAAGGTTGCGTCGGATGGGCTTTTGCAGCACCCGCATGGGCAGAAGATTCTTAAAGCCCAGGGCTTCCAGGTCTCTGGCCTCCTGGGCATTTTCCGGCGCCAATACCGCAAAATCGTATTCTTTGGCGCCAAAAGCCCGCAGACAACCGCTGAGCAGCCGCGGCAAAAAACTCCGAGAGTCCACACCTTCCGCTGCTGCCGCCCCGCAGAACCAAATGCCCTTGCGATGGGCATACTCCACAGGAACCGCCGCCAGCATGGCTTCCGGCTGTCCTTGTGTTTTTTCCAGTACAAAGATATGCGCAAGTCCCGCCACGTTCTGCAGCCATCCGGCGGCGTCCGCCGGTGTGTCACCATACCGGGCGCTGCGCAGCCGCACCAGCGCGGAGAGATCTTCGGCCGCTGCCATGCGCACCATAGGCGTTTCCCCTTTCAACATTCCCCATTGTACAGGATATCATTCAGTTTCGCAAGTATCTCGGCATTGATCGCCTCTACCGGGCGGATGGTCTTTCCTTCTGCCCCAGTTTCGGTGCATTCAATCCGATGCCACCCCAGCGTTTTGGCACAATACTCCGCCGCCGCACGGCTGCGGCCAATGTATTCCCGGTCTTTTTCCTGGATATCCTTTTTGCTGTTGTCCCCATGGTAGCGCTCCTGCAGCAGGCGCTGGGAAACATCCGGGTCCACGGCCAGATAGAACACCGCATCGGGAGCAGGAATTCCGATCTTCTTGTATTCGAAATCAAACAACCAATTCAAAAAACCGTCCCAGTGCATGGGAGGCAGCTTGGCACACTGGTGTACCGCATTGGAGGTGGTATAACGGTCCGACAAAATCAACCCGCCGCTCTGGTAAAAGCTGCCCCAGTCGGTCTTGTAACTGGCAAAGCGGTCCACAGCATAGAAACTGGAAGCCGCGTAGGCATTCACATCATCGGGTTTTTCCCCAAACTGCCCGGACAGGTACATCTTGACCAGCGACGACGCATCGCTTTGGTAATTGGGAAAAGTGATCTGGCGCAGATCCACACCGCGCTGCCGCAGTTTCTGTGCGGTCAAAGCGGTCTGTGTCCCCTTGCCGGAACCGTCCAGACCTTCGAAGATAATCAGTTTACCCATGCTGCTCCGCCTCCTGTTTCAGCTCGGCATATTTCTGACGCACCGCAGCCTGCTCCCCGCAGCACATCCGTCCCTCCGGGCAGGGACCGGTCAGGCAGCGCGGTCCCGCAGCCGCAAAAATATGCGGTGCCAAGGGCAACACCAGCCGCAGCATCTCATCCGCCACGGCGCGAATTTCCCACTGGGCCCGGTTGCAGCAGCGCAGATTGAAAAAGTTCAAAAGGCTGCGACAGTTCATCGTCATGACCATCTTGGTCTCACAGGCATTGGGCAGCACAAAACGGGCGTCCTCGTTGGCTTGCTTGCCGGCCTTGGCCCGGGCGGCCTTTTCGTCCAGGCCCTGGGCCATCAGCCGGCGGGTGTGGGCCTCTTCCAAAGACTGCACCAGTTCCAGATATTTTCGGGCATCGGCGTTCATCGCCTCCACGAACTGCGCCTTTGCCTCCGGAATGGCTTCAATCTCCGGCGGAATGACATACCGAAAATCCTCCAGACGCACATAACGCTGGCTTTGGACGCTGAAGCTGGCAATGCGATGCCGCGTGACCTGCGCCAGGAAAGTGCGGGAAACGCCCTCAATCCCGAAGGTAAAGCTGGCATGCTCAATGGGGCTGGCATGCCCCAGGTCCGACAGTTTTTGCAGAAAAGCCGCCGTCTTTTCCGGCGTGAGTCCTTCCAGAAGGGTTTCGATATGGGCATCCGAATAGCAGAGCTTTGCGGCTGCCGCCACCGTTTTTTCGGGTTCATTGGTATGTGCGATCAGCTGGACCAGCATGAGTGCGCCTCCTTTTTATTCTGTGATTTTCTTTAAGGGAGCGTAGTTGGCCATCGTTTTTTTGACGCCTACACGATCAAATTGAATTTCCACAATGCAGTCTCCGGCAATGGGTGTTGCCTTGAGCACCTTACCGCGACCAAAGACACGGTGCTCCACCAGGTCCCCGGGTGTATATTGTACACTCTGTTTTTTGGGCGCGGGGTTCTGCATACCGGCCAAAGTGGAAGTGCCTGCCCCCGCCGGGGTTGCCGGAGCTCCGCTGTGATGATTGACATGACTGCCGTATCCGGCGCCAAAGCCGCCGCTTTGCACTGTGTGGCGGCCGCCGCTGTAGTTGGGACTGTCATGACCGCCGCTGGCAAAGCCGCTGCTGTAACCGGCACCAAAACCGCCCCGGGGACGAGCATTATAATCGCTGTTGAGATAGCCACGGGACGCACCGGAATACCCACTGCGCCCGCCGGGCACAGTGGTGCTGTAGGTGCCGTAACCTGCGCCAAAACCTCCGGCCGAATAGGCCAGCTCCGGGCTCTGAGTTTCCTCCAGCAAATCCGGGTCAATTTCACTAAGGAAGCAGGACGGCGGATTACGTCGGGTCTGACCAAAGATCAACCGGCTGCGGGACGTGGAAAGATAGAGTTCCTTTTTGGCGCGGGTGATGGCCACATAGCAAAGGCGCCGTTCTTCCTCCATATCTTCCTCGTTATAACGCGCCATGTCGCCGGGGAAGATTCCGTCCTCCATACCCACCACAAACACATAGGGGAACTCCAGTCCCTTGGCGGAATGGATGGTCATCATGGTAACGCTGTCGGCGTCCTGATCATAGCTGTCCAGATCAGAGATCAGCGCCACTTCCTCCAAAAAGCCGGACAATGTGGCATCCGTTCCGTTCTGGTCGGCGTAAGTCTTGACCGAGCTGACCAACTGTCCCAGGTTCTCCAGGCGGGTTTCCCCCTCCTCCTTCTGGGCTTTCAGCATGGCCTCGTAGCCGGTCTTCTTGATCACTTCTCCGGCGAATTCATCCAGCGGCAGTGTGACCGAAAGGTCGCACAGTTCCCGGTACATTTCATAGAACTTTTCCAGAGGAGCCACCACACGCATCAATTCCGGGTAGTTGCGCACATCGGCAATGACCTGCATCATGGGCACCCCGGCCTTGGCGGCCAGTTCCCCCACCTTCTCCACCGTGGAAGCGCCGATCTTGCGGGCCGGCTCATTGATGATCCGACGCAGTCGCACATCATCCCGGGGATTGACGATCACCGCCAGATAAGAGTTGATGTCCTTGACTTCCTTGCGGTCGAAGAAGCGCTGACCGCCCACAATGCGATAGGGAATGCCCGCCCGGGCGAAGTAGGTTTCGATGGGGTTGGACTGTGCGTTCATGCGGTAGAGCACTGCGTGATCCCGCAGGTGCGCCCCCTCCCGCAGATGTTCACCTATGACATCGGCAATATGGCTGGCCTCATCCTGTTCGCTGGCCGCAGTATAGTGATGTACCTTGTCGCCGTCGCCATTCTGGGTCCAAAGGGTTTTACCCTTGCGCCCGGTGTTGTTTTTGATCACGCTGTTGGCCGCATTGAGGATGTTGGAGGTGGAACGGTAGTTCTGTTCCAGGCGGATGGTCTTGGCTCCGGTAAAGACCTGCTCAAAGTTGAGGATGTTTTCAATGGTAGCACCACGGAATTTGTAGATGGACTGGTCGTCATCACCCACAACGCAGACGTTGTTGGTGCCGCCGGCCAGCAGCCGCACCAGATGGAACTGGGCCACACTGGTATCCTGGTATTCGTCCACCACCACATAGCGGAATTTGTTCTGGTAGTAGGACCGGGCCTCGGCATCAGTCTGCAGCAGACGCACCGTATGGAAGATCAGATCGTCAAAGTCCATGGCTCCGGCGGTTTTCAGCCGGGATGCATAGGTGGTATAGATCTTGGAGATCAACGCCGCCTTGGTATCCCGCGGTGCCTCCGCCGCCACATCCTCGGCAGACATTAGTTTGTCTTTGTAGGAACTGATCTGGGCCACGGCGGACTTGATGGGCAGGAACTTGTCGTCGATCATTTTGTCTTTATAAATCTGTTTCAGAACCCGCTGCTGGTCATCCGAGTCATAAATGGTGAAGCTCTTGGGGAAACCGATGCGTTCGGCATCCCGCCGCAGAATCCGCACACAGGCGGAATGGAAGGTGGAGGCATTGACGTCCCCGCCCATGGTTTCTCCCAGCATGGCGCGCAGACGTTCTTTCAGCTCCCCTGCCGCTTTGTTGGTAAAGGTGATGGCCAGCACATTCCAGGGTCGCGCCGGACGCACAGCCAGGTATGCGGTTTCCCGGGGCATATCCCGCCCCGTCTCCACTGCGGTGCGCAGGTTCTTCAGGTCCTCCTCGGTGATGTCCCGGGGCAGTTCCTTGCTGCCGTGGGCGGACCCGAACCGAATGATGTTGGCGATGCGGTTGACCAGCACGGTGGTCTTTCCGGAACCGGCTCCCGCCAGGATCAGCAACGGACCCTCGGTGGTGAAGACGGCCTGCCGCTGGACCGGGTTCAGACGTGTAAATTTGCTTTCGATATATTGATCCCGCAGGGCGAGATACTCCTGGGTAAGATCGGGCATAGTTGCATTCCCTTCTGAAAAAGATAAAGTCAATATTTCGGAGGTTCGTCGGGGTCAGTCATGAGAAAAGGGGTCCCGCACATTTTGCAGCGCTTTTTTCCACGCCTTGGGGGTTGCATCCCGGAAACCGGCGGTAAGATATTTGCCCTCACTGAGACTGATGGCTGTACCCCGGGCCACGCAGTTGATGGGGTCGGGCGCAATGGCCACATCCACATGCAGTTCACCGGCCAGATAACTGGCCAGACCGCGCAGCAGGGAGCCGCCCCCCGTCAACAGCACCCCTGTGGAAGATACATCCGCCGCCAGCTCCGGCGGGGTGCTTTCCAGCACAGTGCGGGCCGCCGCCGCAATGCGGGTAGCCAACTCCTGTACCGGCTCATACAGATCGTGGGTATAGATCAGCCGCCTGGCCGGGAGATTGGTCTCCCAGGAGTGGCCGCGGACCTCCATAACCCCTTCGAACTCGCTTTTGGTACAGCAGGCCACCTGTTTTTTCAGTGCTTCCGCCGTCAGCGGGCCGATGGCGATCTGATACTTTTCCTGCACATACTGGGCAATACAGCGATCAAAGGCATTGCCGGCCACCGGCACACTGGCCGCGCGTACCCGTCCGCCCATACTGATAACGGCAATATCGGTGGAACCGCCGCCAATATCCACCACCATACAGCCGTGGGGTTCACGGATCTGCAACCCGGCTCCCAGCGCGGCGGCCACCGGCTCGTCCACCAGGAACACCTGCTTGGCGCCCGCCCCCATGACCGATTCCACCACCGCGTCAGCCTCGACACCGGTGATGGCCGCCGGCACACACACGGCGATGCGCGGTTTGAAAATACGGGAACGGCATACTTCGTTGACAAACCGGATGATGAGTTCGTTGGTCATACGGTGATCCTGGATCACACCATCCCGCAGGGGACGAACCAGGTCGATGTGGGACGGCACCCGCCCTACCATTTTCAGTGCTTCATCCCCAACGGCCAAGATGGTGTTGTTGCGGGTATCCACCGCACCGATCGTCGGCTGGTTGAACACAACGCCCTGTTTTTCTGTGGCAATAATGATCGAAGTGGTTCCCAGATCAATGCCAATATCCTGTTGCTTCATCTGTCTTTCTCCGTTGGTTTCTGTTTTTCCTTGGGCATGTCCTCATCCACCGCAATGGCTGCCGCTGTCACTTCCACCGCACCGGCCTCCAGCAATGCCAACGCGCAGCTGGAGATCGTTGCACCGGTGGTGATGATGTCGTCCACCAGCAAGACACGCTTGCCGCTCAGGTCTGCACCCGTCTTGCAGCGGTACGCCTTTTTGGCATTCCGCAAACGCTCCGCACGGGACAGGCTCTTCTGCGCCGCCGATTCCCGTGTGACACAGAGAGTCTGACAAACCGGAATCTGAAATAGTATGCCCAACCGCCGGGCCAAAAGCAAAGGAAGCCCCGGTGTTCCCGGCGTAGGCTGATGAGGCGGCACCGGCACAATACATTGATAGGCCGGAAGATTCTCAAACAGCACATCCTGCGGGCGCAATCCCGGCCGTGAAGCCGGAACGGCGCCCCAGATGCGCACCGCCATACGGTCCGCCAGTTCCCGTGCATACCAGGGATGTCCCCCGCGTTTGCACAACAGGATGGCTTCCCGGACCATTCCTTCGTAATAATAAGCGGCCAGTGCACCATTGAGAGCATACAGCACATGCTCCGTTTCGGGCACACGCGGCGGCTCGTGGGCCAGACGTTGTTCTTCCGCCGCGCACGCCGGGCAGACCGCACCCGCCAACGCATCCCGGCCCAGAATTACGTTGCAGAAAGGACACCGCCGGGGATACAACCAGAGTGCAGCCTGCTCAGCCCAAAGTCTTCCGTCCGGTTTTTTCATGATGCCGGCTCCGTCGGGGTAGATGCTTCTGTCAGCAGATAGCGCAGACAGCTGTACCGCAGATTCTGCCGCACGTTGGCGACCATTTGTTGTACGGTAGCTGCGCTGCCGGTAAGCACGCAGAGTTTCCGTGCTCGTGTCACCCCTGTATAGAGCAAATTGCGGTACCGCAGCCTGGCCGGCACTTCGGCCACCGGCAGCACCACCGCCGGGAACTCAGAACCCTGGCTTTTGTGAATGGTAATGGCATACGCCGGTTCCAGCTCGGCAAGCTGGTCGGCGGAATAGACATATTTGCGGTCATCCATCATCACGGTGACCGAACGGGCATCCCGGTCCACCGCCGTAATGATGCCCAGGTCACCGTTATAGGCACCCACCCCCGCCTCGGCCCCGGCACGTTCGTAGGTGATATCGTAGTCATTTTTCACCTGCATCACCTTATCTCCCAGGCGCAGGATCTTCTTATCACCGGGATTGCCCAGCTGGGGTTTGCCGGGGGCGGGCGGGTTCAGAATTTCCTGCAAACAGGCATTCAGTTCCACGCTGCCGGTAAACCCGATTTTGGTGGGACAAAGTACCTGAATATCCCGGATAGGATCAAAGCCGTAGGCCTTGGGCAGCCGATTGCTCACCAGGTCGCAGACCAGTTGTTGACACTCCGGCCCGGCCGATTGCATCAGGAAAAAATCATCGGCATGGCCGCCGCTGGTGGGCATCTGGCCCTGCACAATCCGGTGGGCATTCTGCACGATCAGACTTTTTTGTGCCTGCCGGAAGATTTCGGTCAGGCGTACAGTGGGGATTACCCGGGTGCGCAGGATTTCGCCCAGAATATTGCCCGGTCCCACACTGGGCAGCTGGTCCGCGTCCCCCACCATGATGATCCGGCAATGGTAGCGAGTGGCCGCCAGAAGGGACTGGAACAGCTTGACATCCACCATACTCATCTCGTCCAGGATGATGACGTCATACTTCAAGAGATTCTTTTCATTGTGGATAAAACGCACCACGCCGGTGCTGTAATCCACCTCCAGAAGCCGATGGATGGTGGAGGCCGCGTGATGGGTAAGTTCGCTGAGCCGCTTGGCCGCGCGCCCTGTGGGCGCACAGAGCGCCACCCGGTCATACATGCCTTCGTACAGGCTCAGGATGGCGTTGACGGTGGTGGTTTTTCCGGTACCGGGCCCCCCGGTGAGCACCATCACCCGGTTGGACAGCGCCATTCGGATGGCTTCTTTCTGAAGGTCTGCATAGGCGAACCCCTGAGCAATTTCCAGCGCACGGATATCACTTTCCAGCGTGGGCGGCGGTTCGGTGGGAAAGGTAGCCAGCTGACCGAGACGGGCGGCTATATCCTCCTCAGCAGAAAGCATATCGGGCAAGAAAATATATTCGGTCTGGCCGAAGGTTCGTGCCCGCAGTTCCCCTTCATCCAGCAGCTCCTGCAGGCCATCCTCAATGGTATCCAGTTTCAGGAAATTTGCCGTGCTCTGCAAAAGCTTTTCCCGGGGCAGACAGGTATGCCCGTTGTTGGCATTACGGCGCAGCGCGTACAGAATGCCCGCCGACATCCGTAGCCGGCTCTGCATCTCCACATCCAACTTTACCGCAATGGCATCCGCATCCTTGAATTTCAGTTGCAGCGGTTCCCCGCAAAGCAGGTAAGGATTCTGCTGCAGCGCTTCCAGCGCATGGGGGCCCAGAACCCGGTAGACCGACACGGCATTCTGGGGCGAAAGATTGAACTGAGCAAACCAGGTGATCAGCTCCCGCACCCCATACAGACGGCGGAACTCCCGGGAAATCGTCGCCACCTTTTCGGGCGAAAGGCCCTTGATTTCACACAGACGCTGGGGAGTGTCGGAAAGGATTGAAAGCGTATCATCCCCAAATTTCTGGACAATCTTGCGGGCAGTGGCAGGACCGATATAGGGCAGCACCCCACTGGATAGATAGCTGAGCACCCCTTCCTGATCACGGGGCAGTGCCAGCTCGCAGACTTCCGCCTCAAATTGTTCCCCGTATAAAGGGTGGTTGACCAGGTGTCCGTAGGCGGTGACATGCATGCCGTTGGCAATTTCGCCCACTTTTCCACGCACCACCATGTACTGTTCTTCGGCATAAACGCTGAAGACCGCAAAGCCTGTTTCGGCGTTTTCAAAAATCAGGTGTTCCACAACGCCTTCCAGTTTTTGCAGCGGCTGCTGTGCCGTGGTTTCCATGCTGCACCCCCTTTGACACACTTCCACAATATCCTATTTATTATACCCCAACGCCCTCTGTTTGGCAAACCAAAAAAGCGCAGGGTCGCCCCTGCGCTTTTGTTGTATTTGGTGGAAGAAAAACGGTGATTTCCGTCAGGCCAGCGCGGCTTTCAGCGCGTCCACACGGTCGGTGTTTTCCCATTTGACACCCAGGTCTTCGCGGCCCATGTGGCCGTAGGCAGCCAGCTGACGATAAATCGGCTTACGCAGATCCAGGTCACGGATGATGGCCGCCGGACGAAGGTCGAACACCTTCTCCACGGCAGCTTCGATCTTTTCGTCCTCCACCGTACCAGTGCCAAAGGTATCCACCATGATGGAAACCGGCTCGGCTACACCGATGGCGTAGGCCAGCTCCACCTCGCACTTTTTGGCCAGACCGGCCGCCACAATGTTCTTGGCAACCCAGCGCGCGGCATATGCGGCGGAACGGTCCACCTTGCTGGGGTCCTTGCCGCTGAACGCACCGCCGCCGTGGCGCGCGTACCCGCCGTAAGTATCGACGATGATCTTGCGCCCGGTCAGGCCGGTATCTCCCTGGGGGCCACCCACCACAAAGCGGCCGGTGGGGTTGATATAATATTTGGTGTTTTCGTCCAGCATATGGGCGGGAATAACCTTTTCGATGACTTCCCGCTTGATGTCCGCATGCAGCTGCTCCTGGGAAACCTCCGGGCTGTGCTGGCTGGAGATTACCACGGCATCCACCCGCACGGGCTTGCCGTCGTCATATTCCACGGTCACCTGACTCTTGCCGTCCGGCCGCAGATAAGACAGCTGCCCGTTCTTGCGCACTTCGGTCAGACGCTTGGCCAGCTTGTGGGCCAGGCTGATGGGCAGCGGCATCAGCTCCGGGGTTTCGTCGCAGGCAAAACCGAACATCATTCCCTGGTCGCCGGCACCGGCAACCTCGTCGTTGGTGCCCAATGCAATATCGGGGCTCTGGCCGTCAATGTTGGAGATCACACCGCAAGTGTCGCAGTCAAACCCGTATTTGGCGCGGTCGTATCCGATGGAACGAATCACCTCACGCGCTGTCTCGGGGATATCCACATAGCAACTGGTGGTGATTTCCCCCATAATATGGACCAGACCCGTGGAGCAAGTGGTTTCGCAGGCGACGCGGGCGTCGGGATCCTGTGCCAGGATGGCGTCCAGGATGGCATCCGAAATCTGGTCGCAAATTTTGTCGGGATGTCCTTCGGTCACCGACTCAGATGTAAAAAGAACTTTGGACATGGTAGCAATTGCCTCCCTTATAAAAATGAGCAGAAGCGCAACTGACGAGAACAAAAAGCGCGCAGCCAAAAGACTGCGCGCTGACGCTTATCTTTCGGTTCCCCGCAGGAATTGGCACCTTGCACACTGGGTGTAGGTTGTCGGGCTTCACAGGGCCTGTTCCCTCTGCCGCTCTTGATAAGTTGCTATTCTGTTGTATCGTGCATTATAGCACAGTCATCCAAATTCGTCAATAGACTTTCTTATGCGTTTACACGTTCTTTTTTACGCCTCAATGGCGGCCGTGCAACACCGGGGAAAGCGGTTTGTAGATCAGGAAGCAGAGCACCGCATCCACCAGCCCCTTGACCAGGGTGAACGGCATGTTGAAGACCAGCAGGCATTCCAGCAGACCGTTGGTGCCGGGCCGCAGTTCCTGATATGCGGCGATGATGTTGTCAATACCGCCGAACATGGCCGCATAAACGGGGTAGCTGATAAAGTAGTTCACCGGCACGCTGACCACCGCCATGACAACGGCGCCGATCAGGCAGGCGGCCACCGCCCCCTTGCGGGTTTTGTGCAGGCGGTAGATCACGCCGGCCGTGCCCACAAAGGAAGCCCCCAGCAGGAAGTTGCATACTTCGCCGATGCCGCCGGTGGAGCCGTGGAAGATCATGGACAGAATGTTTTTGATGAGGCAGGTGGCCACACCATACACAGGGCCCAGACTGAAGGATGCCAACAGGGCGGGCAGCTCCGAAACGTCCATCTTGACAAAACTGGGGATGAACATAGGCAGGCTGAAGTCCAGGAACATCAGCACAGTGGCAATGGCGCACAGCATTGCCGTTACGGTCAGTTCACGTACATGGTTGTGTGTTTTGGTCATGAGAAAATTCCTCCCGAGTGATAGTTTGTGAAAGCCGGTTTATCTGTGACAAAAACTTGCGGGAGGCTGGCCATGCTCGCTGCCGGCAAAAACAAACGCCCCGTCACCGTATGACTACAGTGACAGGGCGCAAGAAAAGCATAGCAAACAGCTTTCCGTTTCTTTCATCCGGACTATACCGTCGGCCCCGGATTCACACCGGATCAGCGGCTGCCGTGGCAGCCGGTCGCGGGCTTGCGGCATTGTGGCCGCTCACCGCCGGTGGGGAATTGCACCCCGCCCTGAAACAGACTTTCTACTTGCCTAGTATAACACCGATTTTACAAAATGCAAGGGGGTATGGTATAATGTTTTTGTCCGCAGAAACCAGATAAGGGAGATTTGCCATGCAAATTTTAACGCTGAGCATCCTGGGAGAACTTCTGCCCTCTGTTTTGTTGTTGGCGGGGGCACTGGTCGTTCCCATCCTCTACACCCGGATCATCCGCCGTGTGTTGGATGGCCTGCACAACCACATTGCCGAATGGCTGTACATTCTGTTTGACAGTTATGTACAACCCACCGCGCTCATTTTACGTACAATTTTGATCTATCTTGCTTTGGTGGTTTTGCCGTTCACCCTGAACAATGCCACCTACCTGACCGTGCTCAATCTGCTGTTCCATCTGGCGGTCACCTTCCTGATCGGGTTGGGCGCCTGGCGGGCCGCCCCCATGTGCCGGCTGCTGCTGCGTAGCGCTCAAAACAAGCTGGACCTGGCTACCAACAACACCATGGGCCGCTTTTTCGAGAACATCTTCCGGGCGCTGGTCACCATTTTTACCGGCATTGCGCTGCTGGACCGGCTGGGCGTTCCGGTGGCAGGTCTTTTGACCGGCGCCGGTGTTGCCGGCCTGGCCGTTTCCCTGGCAGCACAATCCACCCTTTCCAACCTGATCGCCGGTATCACGCTGGTGCTGGAACACCCCTTCGGCATCGGGGACTACGTGATCCTGGGTTCCTCGGAAGGCACGGTGGAGGATATCTCCTTCCGGTCCACCCGCATCCGCACCACCGACAATGTGGCTGTCACCATTGAGAATTCCAAGGTCTGCTCCGAGTACATTCAAAACTGCAACCAGCGCAGCAGCCGCCTGTGGCAGTTCACCCTGGGCCTTACGTATGACACCTCCCGGGAGCAGCTGCGGCAGATCTGCCAGGACCTGACCGCCCTGTTGAAGGCACAGCCCTCTGTGCGCCCCGATACGGTAACTGTCACGGTGGATAAATTCAACGACTACAGCATCGATATTCTGGTACGGCTGTATGTAACCACACTGCCCTACGGCGATTTTCTGCAGGAAAAAAGCCGCCTGAATCTGGAGATCATGCAGATGGTTGCCGATGCCGGCTGTGGCTTTGCCTTCCCCACCACCACAATCGATATGCCTGCGCAGAAGTAATGTTTCTTCCCCCTCGACGGAGTCCGCTCCGCAGAGGGGATTTTTTGTATAAGGAAGTCGCTTTTTCTCCGGATATCTTCCGCTGTCCCCTTTGGCAGCCTTTCCTTGGCACACAAGCGATTGACTTTTTCCCCTCTTTCTTTTATGCTGAAAGCAGTAAAAACCACGGTCCCACGAAAGGAGGAATTGCATGGAATTTCGAGGAATGCTGACCGAGACCCGCAATCCGGATACGATGGCATTGGATGAAATGAGTGCCCTGGAGATTGTCACCGCTATGAACCGGGAAGATCACAAGGTTCCGGAAGTAATTCAGGGGATTTTACCGCAGATTGCCACCGCTGTGGAGATGGCGGAGCAGGCCTTTCGAAAGGGCGGCAGACTTTTCTACCTGGGTGCCGGCACCAGTGGCCGTCTGGGCGTGCTGGATGCTTCGGAATGTCCGCCCACCTTTGGGGTGCCGCCCGAAATGGTGGTGGGCCTCATTGCCGGCGGAGACCGTGCTCTGCGTTTCCCCGTGGAAGGTGCCGAGGACAACGGCGCACTGGGGCGGCAGGATCTGGTGGATCACAAGGCGGCTCCCCCCGATATGGTGGTGGGAATCGCCGCATCCGGCCGCACCCCTTATGTGCTGGGTGCGCTGGAATATGCCCGCGGAATTGGTTGCCAAACCGTAGCCATAGCCTGCAACACCGACAGCGCCATCGGTCAGGCGGCCGATCTGGCGCTGGAAGCAGCGGTCGGCCCGGAGGTTCTGACCGGCTCCACCCGCCTGAAAGCCGGAACCGCACAGAAAATGATTCTGAACATGATCACCACCGGCGCCATGGTCCGCCTGGGAAAAGCCTATCAAAACCTGATGGTGGACATGGTGCAGAGCAACGAAAAGCTGCGCGCCCGCGCCGAAAACATCGTCACGACGGCCACCGGTGTGTCACGCGCCGAAGCCCGTAGCGCCCTTGACGCGGCAGACGGCAAAGTCAAACTGGCCATCACCATGCTGCTTACCGGGCAAAACGCCCAGGATGCCCAACAACGGTTGAACCAGGCCGGAGGGCGCGTTCGCGACGCCCTTGGCCGGAAATAAAATGACGGGAGGCAAGCCTTATGACCAACGAGCAACTTGTCCAACACATCTTTGCCGGACTGGGCGGACAGACAAATATTGTCTGCGTCACCAACTGTATGACCCGCCTGCGCATACAGGTGCGGGAAGACAACAAAATTCAGGAGGATGCCCTGTGCCGGGTCGAGGGCGTCCTGGGTGTTGTACATGACCGCACCGGCTACCTGGAGGTGGTGGTAGGCCCCGGCAAGAGCCGTAAGTGTGCCGACCTCTGTGCCGCCAGGGGGATCCCCACGGCGGCCGCCCCCGCCGTGTCCACCGAAAAGGACTGGCACGACAACAAAGCCGCCTGGAAAGCCGGACAGGAAAACGGGCGCATCCGTTCCATGCTGAAAACCTTCGGCGAGATCTTTGTACCACTTCTGCCCGGTGTAATTGCCGCCGGCCTGTGCTCCGGGCTGGCCACACTGCTGACCCAGGTGTACCCCGGATACGCGGACAATGCCTTCTGGAGCATCGTCTACAATCTGCTTTCGCTGATCAACGCGTCCTTCATGACCTACCTGACCGCCTGGGCCGGCTACCGGGCGGCTGAACGCTTTGGCGCCACGCCGATTCTGGGCGGCATGCTGGGCATGATGACGACCCTTGGCAACATTGACAGCATTGCCAAAGTTCTGGACCTGTACAATGAGGCGCAACCCCTGGATGCTGTTCTGCGGGCAGGGCGCGGCGGTGTGTTGGCAGTGGTGCTGGGCGTGTGGGTCCTGGCACGGATAGAAAAGGCGGTACGCCGCCGCATCCCTGACAATCTGGACATTATGTTCACCCCCCTGATTACCCTGGTGTTGTGTGTTGTTCCGTATGTATTGGTCATCATGCCGCTGACCGGGTTTGTATCCTCCGGTTTGTGCTGGCTTGTGGAGCAAGTCTGCATGAGCACCAATCCCCTGGTGCGCATCCTGGCCGGTGGCATTTCGGCGGCGCTGTTCCTGCCCATGGTGGCCATGGGTATGCATCACGGCCTGGTGGCTTTGTATACCGTCCAGCTGGAGGAACTTGGCTTTGTCACGCTGTATCCGGCGCTGGCCATGGCCGGTGCCGGCCAGGTGGGTGCTACCATCGCCATTCTGCTTAAAGCCAAAAAGGTGCACAACCAGCGCTTATGCTCGGTCATTGACGGGGCACTGCCTGCCGGCATTCTGGGCGTGGGCGAGCCTTTAATCTACGGGGTAACCCTGCCCATGGGCAAGCCGTTTTTCACCGCCGGGTTTGGCGCAGCATTCGGGGGCGCCTTCGTGATGGCCATGCAGGTGGCTTCCACCACCTGGGGACCTTCCGGCATCCTGGCTTTCCCGGTCATGACCGCCGGCCCCAGCGGTGCCGTTCTGTCCATGCTGTATTACGGCATCGGGCTGGTAATCAGCTACCTGATGGGATTTTTGATCACCAATGCGTTCGTTTCCAACGAGGAAGTAGCGCAGGCATAAAGCAAAACGTCCCGGGCGATACGCCCCGGACGGTTTGTGTGCCGGTCAAAGGTCCTGCCCCGCACAAGTGACAATCAAACTGTCGGTGGCCGGGGGCGGTGTGACGAGGAATTCGGAATTATAAACCGTGTCCAAACGAATCTGCAGGCTTCCATCCGCCAGCTCGGTCTGTATGTAGTCCAGATCCGGCTGGGGCATCACCTTGTCATAATAAAGATACAGCCAGTCGATATTCTCCACAAAGCGCAGTTCCAGCTGTTCCGGCTGTATTCCCTGCAACGTGATAACCGGCACCCCTTCGGTCTGTACAGCAGCTTTTTCGGTCCAGTATTCGGTGTCCACCCGGTCGGTGGCATAATACACCGGTTCATCGGAAAGAACCGTACAGTTGTTCACGGCCAGTTCCACACCGGTTTCCGGGAGCTGCGTTTCCCATACAGGCTGGGTATTCACCGTTTGAGCACACCCACCCAATACGAGCAGGCAAAGCGGCAAAAGGCAGGCGGCTTGTTTCATGAAGGTATCCTTTCCTCAACGATAGGGGTCATAGGGCGGCCGGGGAAATGCATCCCCCGGTTCCAGCGTACGCGGACAAAGACCGATTTCTGCCACAATAAAGCCCATCAGCATTCCAAGATGCAGGTGCAGATGGCGGTACTGAGACAGAATCAGTGTGAAGCGTGTCCATTCGCAGTTTTCCGGCCGCTGCAGCAGGTCTTCATCGTGCAGCGAAGTCAGATAGAGCGACAGCTTTGCTTTGATGGTATAAAAATAGTCATCCATCTGTTGCCGGTTCAGATGCGCCGCCGGGTAGATATCCAAATCCTGCAGATCCGGTGTATGAATGGGCGGCTCCACAAAATCGTTGGCGCGGGGATTGATGAACCACTGGTCCAGGCTGTGCAGCATGTGGTACAGATGCTGCCACAGCGGCGACCCGCCATAGGGCTTATCCCACATTTCATCGGGGATGCAATCCATCACATTCTGGGTCTCCCACAGTGCACGAACCGTCATCTCGGTAATCACCGCGTGATAGGATGTTTCCCGCATACTACTGCCCCCTGTTCTGGGGTTAGTATGCCGGAAGCGGAACCCATTTATTCGGCCACCAACAGGGTGGGCAAGGTTTTTTCGCTGTACTGGCTGGAGATGATGGGGCTCAGCGATACGCGGGAATAAATTCCCTGCGCCACGCCGTCGTAGACATATACGCCGGTCAGATTGTAATACCGGTTTTTGCCAAAGGTGCCGCCCGGGCCAAGCCCGTAATTTTCCGTCACGTAGGGCCGATAAAACTCCTGCAGCAGATATCCCTGCAGCGGCGTCTGGCGCACAATCTGTTCCCATTCTTCCTGGGTGGACTCCACGCCGGCGTGTACCCCGCGGGATGCGTAGGAATCCAGCGGTTTGAGAATCCAGCTGTCTTTTTCCGCCAGCACACGATCCCGGTCCTGCGCTGTATAGGTTTTGGTCAGTGGCACGTGGGCCTGCACAAAAGCCTGTTCTTCCGCCGTCAGCAGCGTCTGTGTCTGCGGCTCATGCAGAATGCGGAAAATGGTTTTGTTGTGCACCAGCTGGGTGTGGAAATCCCCCACCAGCAATACCGCATCCTCCCGCACTGCCTGCAGCAGCGCACCACAGCTGTCATATCGCTCCAGAATATCGCTGGTCACTGCGCGACGGTAGATGGCATCGATCTTGTGTCCGCCGGGACCGTAGAGTTCCTTTTTCTTTTCATCATACCGCAGGTCGCGCAGATCGCAGACTTCGGCCGGCACACCGTTCTGGATAAAATACCCCTGAAAAACTTCGAACTCATTGACGGTCCCGCAGTCCATAAAGTCCACAATGGCCACATAGGGCACCTGCTGGGTATGCCGTGCACGACGATACACGGCGCAAAGGGTCCGGACCCAACTGTCGAACAGTTCGCAGGTGCGGGTGACGTGCTCCTCGCGGAAATCCCGGTAAACTGTGGAAAGCTGCTGACCCAGGTTGAGTTCCCGGTCCTCGTTCATGGCACTGGTTCCATCGGTGTTGAATTCGCAGTACTTATAGGCGCCGGTCTCCTCATTATAAAAAAAGTCGATCCGCGCCATGGGCAGCAGCGAAACATCCGGATTGGCACGCAGGATCAGTTCTTCGGTCAGCGCGTCAAAACCGAACAGCTTCCGGTAATCCGGATCACGGTAATAGCAATGGATTACCTTGTCCAGAATGCCATACAATATGCGGATATCTTCGGCAAACCGGGCAAAGATTTTCTCGGTAAACAGCTTGGGTTCGTAGCAGGTCCGCACGTACTCCCCGTGATGGATCGCCGTGGAGGCTTTCATATATTCGGTGATGGCGTCAAATTCCCGGGCCAACCGCGTGGGGTCCGCCACGGACGCTTCCAGATAGGCCTGGTTAAGTTTCTGCAGATCAGTCATTTTCCGATTCTTCTTCCCGTATGGTTTTTTTGGTGACCACCAGCCTGGCAAAGGGTTCCAGCAGCGCCCGTTCTTCCTGGGAAGGGGTACGGCTGCGCGCCTGCAACAACAGCCAGGCCAGCTCTTTTCCCACCGGATGCCCATACACCCATGCGTTATGGCCGTCTTTGCAGATGGCCATCTTGGCGTTGGCAATGTCACCGGTGGTTGTGCCCTCGTAATGGCGCAACACATTTTGCAGCGCCGCCTGACTGCCAAAGATGGTTTTGACCAATTGGGCATAGGCCGCAATGTATTTGGGCGGCATACAATCCGCCCCACGGATTTCCAGATAGCTTTTCAGCCGTGCATCGAAAAAGAACATGGACAGGATATGTTCTGTCTCTTTTTTCAAAAGGTGGCTGCCGTAGATTTCCTGGGCGCTTTTCCGCCCAACCGCTTTGGTTCGGTTGCCCCGCAGCGCCACAATCAACGGGCGGGTCAGGACCGTTTCGGCATATTTTTCAAAACCAAAATCCGGGTCCATCAGATGCGGCGGTACACCGCACCGCTCCGAGTCCACATCCTGCCAAATCCGGGTGCGGACGCTATAGGCATTGTTTCGGTGCGCCTGATAGCGCACCGCATTGTCGGTAAGCAGTGCGAAGAAAGGAGTCAACAGGCAGGCCACCCGCATCTTCTGTACAAAATCCCGTTCGCTGTAGTAGTCCACCGAGATCTGCGTGGAGGCCGTGGCCCGCATCATCTGAATCCCACAGGAACCGGTATTCTTAAAATAGCGGTCCATGGCTTCATATCGCTGCTTGGGGATCAACGGCAGTTCCTCCGCCCGCCGGGTGGGGTGATAGCTGACCGTCCAGGCCCGTAGCCCGCGCGCCGCCAGCGTCATGCTGAGCTGCAGATAGAACTGATTGTAAATGTCCATCATCTGGATGACATTGCGCTGGGGTACCAGACTGACTTCCAGCTGACAGGCCGGCTCCAGTGATACACCGTACATTTCGGTGGTATAACCCATATACGCCCCGTCGATCACAATGGGGGTATCGTAGGATTGCTGCATTTGTTGCATCACACTCTGCACTTCCGCAAAGGTGGCAGGTTCTCCGCCCGCATGGGTGATAAAGTGTTCCACTTCCAGCCCAAAGGTCAACCGCCCTTCCGGTTTGCACCCCTGCCGAAAGTATTCCACCAGCACTTTTTTCTGTTCGTCCAATTTTGACATGGATGTGACTCCTGCGGATTATATTCTTACCGTTTTCGGTTTTCCTATTATACCCCCAAATGCGTTACAAGGCAACGAGAAAAGAAAAGTTCCCGCCGCAAAACGACAGGAACTTTTCCTTTTTACAAATCGCAGGACGCCGGGTATCCGTAGGCTGTGCGTGCTGCCCGCACAGCCCTCAAAATGGCCTGCGCCATCACCTGGGCGCCGAGGGCTCCCACCACATCCTGATCGGCCGGAAGATCTCCCAGCGAAACAGCATAGATACTGTCCCCATCCGCTGTGGTATGCACCGGGCGGATGGCCCTGGCATATCCGTCGTGGGCCATACCGGCAATCTTGCAAAGGCAGGATTTGTCAAACCGGGCATTGGTCAGGATCACGCCCAGCGTTGTGTTTCCCACAAACTTGTTTTCTACCACGTCCACACGCTGCAGCGCGATGGAGTCGGTATCCAGGAAGGTTTTCCGGTCTTCGCCGAGCGCACCGGCCACCTTATTGCCGTTTTTCCAGTCATAGATATCGCCCAACGCATTGACCGCCACAAGGGCCCCTACCTTCAATTCCCCGACCTGCACAGCATAGCTGCCAATGCCGGATTTCATGCAGTGTTCCATGCCAAGGCTCTTGCCCACGGTGGCACCTGTTCCCGCGCCGAAATTGCCATCCCGGTAATTGCCCGTTTCGGCATTCTGGCAGGCGCGGTAAGCCATAGCTGCATCGGGACGTACCCGCGCGTCCCCCACCGTCAGATCAAACAGGCAGGACTGACATACCAGAGGAACTCGGGTAACCCCCACATCAAATCCTATGTTCCTTTCTTCCAGATACCGCATCACACCACCGGCCGCATCCAGGCCAAAGGCGCTGCCACCGGAAAGGACAATGGCGTGGATTGCCCCGGCTGCCGCCATCGGTTTGAGCAATTCACTTTCCCGCGAGGCCGGACCGCCGCCCCGCACATCCAGCCCTGCCGGGGCGCCTTCCGGTCCCAGCAACAGAACGGTACAGCCGGTTCCCCCTTCCCGGTTTTCTTCCTGTCCGATTTTCAGATGGTCAAACGAGGTGATAGCAATCTCTTTCATATCGCGTTCCTCCGATGTAAAGTTATTTTACTGTTCATGTCGGGATGCTTTTGGGGACGGGCCGCGCGGTTTGGGATCGTGCAGTTGTCTCACATCCACACCTTCATACTTCAGCAACCTCCGCTTCAGCGCCAGGCCTCCGTTATAACCTACCAGATTTCCCTGTGCGCCAACCACCCGGTGGCACGGGATGATCAGCGAGATCGGGTTGTGTCCGACCGCTCCACCGACCGCCTGTGCGGACATTTTTCCGCCGCCAGGCTCCGACATTTCCCGGGCAATCTGTCCGTAAGTTTCCAGATGCCCATAGGGAATCCTGCACAACCGTTTCCACACCCGCCGGCGGAAATCACTTCCTGGAGGATCCAGCGGAAGTTCCTGCGGCGTGGGTCTGCGACCACAAAAATAGCGATCCAGCCAGGCACAGCCCTGCACCAAAACCGGCGCACGGTCCTGTTTTACCGCTTGGGCCAGCTGTCCTGTATCCGGCTGCTGTCCCGGCAGCCACACCCCTGTCAGGGCCTGCTCATTGGCTAAAAGCAAAATCTCGCCCAGCGGAGATTCATACCGTGTGTAGTACAGTGCCAACATAAACGCCCCCCTTGTGCATTCTGTTATGGCCATTGTACCAAATTTTCCCACAGGATTCCAGTCCCCCGTACCTGGCCAGCCAATCACCAGGAGCCGGTCAATTGAGCAAAAAAGTCCCGCGCCGAAAACGCGACCACGATCATCACAATGCCGGTAACGGTTAGAATCAACCATACCGGGGCTACATCAAAGGCCACACCGTACAACAGCTGTCCCAATGGCTGTGCGCACAGGGAGATGCTCATAACAAAGGCCATCACCTTGCCGGTCAGTTCCTGCGGTGTCCGCTGCTGAATCAGGCATAAGCCCAGAATAGAAAATATGCCACACAGAATTTGCCCGATCCCCATCGCTGCCACCAGTACCAGATAAGCGACAGTCGGCGTCACCCCAAGCAAAAACACTGCCGCCACCGGAAGCAGCGACCAGCCAAAGCCTGCCAGCAGCCCGCTCATTCTCCTTCCTTGCCATCGGTTTCCCCAAAAGTTTACCGCCAAACCGGAGAGGACCGCCGCTGCCCCCAAAAGACTTTCCGCCACACCGTACCATGTAGCGGAAAGCCCCAACGCGGTTCGCACCATATACGGCACCCCCACGGTGACGCACCCTGCTGCAAGGAAGTTGGCCAAAGTAGCCAGCCACAACAAATGCAACACCTCCGGCCGCTCCACACGCAAAAATTGCACACTCTTTGTCAGATCCTTTTTTATAATTTGCATTGCCCCGTTGTTTTTCTGCCCCGATGGTGTAGGCAAAACAAGAAAACATTCTAACAGAGCTGTCGCGAAAAAGCACAGACTTACCACAGCCAGCACCGGGCGAATTCCCCAGGCAGCGTAGAGCAGGCTTCCCGCAAAAGGAGTTACCAACGCTGCCACAGCCTGGATCTGATTCACCATGGCGTTAGCCCGAAGCAGGTTGTCTCCACTGTGCATCTGGGGAATACAGGCCTGTACGGTGGGTGACTCAAAGGCACCCAGGATTCCCAGAATAATCTGCAACCCGGCGACCAACACGAACCACTCCACGCGTCCCAACAGTAAAAAGGTTATTCCCACGGCCCCACCGGAGATGGTATCCAACACCACCATCATGGTGCGCCGGTTTACCCGGTCTGCCAGTACCCCGCCCAGTGGCGAGAGTCCCACCCTCGGCACCGCAGCCGCTGCCAGCCTGCCGCCAAAAACACCGGCAGAGCCGGTTTTCTCCAGAACGTACATGGAAAGGGCAAATTTCAGAGTGTAATTTCCAATCAGCGAAAATGCTTGCCCCAACAGCAAAAAGAGAAAATTCCTTGTGAACAATCGTGTGTGCATGCAAACCTGCCTCCTCATTTGAATCTCTTCCGTTTACATACATACCAAATGTATGTATATTTTCAAAAAAGAAAAGGGAAGATTCTCCCTTTTCCCCGGATACAAAATTGTTTTTACGGTGGCCTATCTGTAGGCTTCGCCTTATTCGCTATCCTTACAAGAATCCTCTATTTTCCGGAAATATGGTTCCAGCTCCTGCAGCATCGTTTCGTCCACCAGAGGGACGCCCATGCGACTCAGCAGTTCCCCGATAAACCGGAATTTACGTTGCATCTCTTCCGCTGTGGCAGGATAGAGCGCCGGTACCATCCATAGCCCGGTCAACAGCGGGATGATTTCAGCCAGCTCCCGCGTATATTCGGTGTGAACCGAGCCATCCCGTACCCCTTCCTCCAGGAATTGTTGTATGGCAGGGGCAAGGCTTTGCTGGTTGTCCCGAATCATTTCCACCAGGAAACGTGGGTTTTTTAGGATGGACATGGACTGGACCGTCATTTCCATCCGCTCGTTATCTCCCTGGTTCAAGCGTATAGATTCACGGAATTTCTCCAGCCCATTCAGATCTGTTCTTCCCGCGACTGCAGCAAAGGGATTCCGACGCAGAAACATCCGTGTTCCCACAGCGTCCACAATCTCCTCTTTGGATTTGAAATGGTGATAAACCGCGCCTTTGGTCAAATCTCCCAGGGCATCCACAATATCCTGAATCGTGGTATTTTCATACCCCTTTTCCAGGAACAAGCGCTCTGCGGCATCCAGGATCCGCTCCTCGGTAATCTCCGGATATTTGTTGCGTGCCATTTCCTCACCCGCTATACATTCGTTTGGTATGTTTATTGTAACACAGCCATTTGCTTCGGTCAAGAGTAAAAAAGATTCCCAAAGGCGGTGTTTCCAACCTTTGGGAATCTTTTACTTATTCAAACTCGCCAAGTCAAAGCTGTTTCTAAGCTTTTTTGTATAGCGAATTTGATTTGACGTGGTTGTATTTGATGCAGATTATCCTTATCCTAAGGTCTATTCGGACTTTTGCTATCAAAAATCTATCCGGGCCACCCTATCAGGAGTTTTGCTTGAGATAGCTGGTTGGACGGTTTAGAGGTATTATAACACCATCCCATTAAAAAAGCTATCTCAATTTTCCTTATCTATTGTTTGCACAAGAAGTTTTCCCGAAAGAATGTCAGGAGAATTTTGAGATGTAATCGTATATTCGATCTCAGTCGGTTCCTGTTGTAGGAAGATTGGGGTCGGGAATGCTATGATCGTATGGTGCTTAATGTAGTCAAATTTGACTTTCATGATACACTGGTCTTTCTCTTCAAATATTTCATAGCAGTATATATCTGATATGCCTTCTCGATATTCCTCCTGATAATCCCTGCCCACGAAAGGATTAAATGGGCGAATATCTGAGCTCATACCAATATGCGAACCTATTTTTTGAGAATCTTCGTATTCTTTGTACTGTGCTGTCGGAGGGATAGATAATAATCCTTGGAGATCACACTTATCCATTAGATATTCTACTGCATATTCATCTTGAATCTCTGGGAACTTATCCACCGGCAGCAGTATGCCATTATTAAATCGCAATGCCACTTCAACATCTTCGTCAACCGCCGTTCCGCTATTTTCTATGGCAAGCCGGATACAAGTTAGGCCCGCATAAGCTTCTTCAATTTTCGACCAATCGACAAACCCAGATATTGACTGATGCAGTTCCTCAATCAGCTCATATTTAAGTTCCTCATCTTTGGTTCCGGTATAGCTCCCCCCTCCCGTCAAAGAGGCTTCTGTGATGGTTCGGGATAAATTGCCAAGATGAAAGAAATCATTGGACAACGAAATTCCAAGCGCTTTAGCAGTAGCTACAATTGTCTCCTGAACTTTTTGATCAACTGTAACCGGCGGAAAAAACGAATCGCCCATACCAGCAAGAGCACTCCATGGAGACCTGTCGCTTTCATCCTTTTTTACAAGCAACCGCTGCCCCATGTGCATTGAATCGATTTTTCGATATAATTCTTTGATTTCCGCAAGGCGTGTTTCTGAGTCTTTTGAAGTGTTAAACTTAAAAGCTTGGGCTGCAGGAGTTTCACCCAAATGTCCACCCGCATCTATCCCACGCAGAACAAGTTGTGATTTTCGTTGAAGCCTATCATTAGCAACTGCCTTTACCGAGAGAAAATATTGGGTTAGATGCGCATAAAACGAACTTTCAAATTCTTCATCTGTATGATAGCTAAAATAAATCCCGTTGTACTTTTGCTTGAAAGCCTGTATTTTTTGGTATCCTTCCCAATCTGTCTCGGACGGAGGATTCGGCTTATCAGAGAAATATAAAAAGACTTGTTTTCCGGCATCCATCATAATTTCAATTTCTTCCTCTGTGCCGGAGCCGTATTCATCTGTAGGTGTTCCAAATCGAGTCCAAAATAACGCAACCGCCGCATCACATTTTTTGACAAACTGTTCATTCAGCAATGCCTGCGGTTTTCCACCTGACTGGGGATAGGAATTTTTGCTCCAGTGCCGCGTTCTGATACTGATGCCCAGGGTATCAGAAAATTGATCATTGAATTTTTGTACGGTACGGTTGATGATTTCAATTTCTTCTTTTATATCACCGGGACAAGATATCAACAAGTCATATTGGGTCACATTTTGGGGCAAGTTTTCACACCGCCTTTCTGTTTATAACACTTGTTTTAGCAACTTCACTGCGATTTTCTCACTGGGGTCATTGGTTCTCAGTTTGCTGCAGGATGAGGTCGATCCGCTCTAGCACTTCCGCTATATCCTGATTAAGTCTATTGAAAAAATCGATCAAAAATAGTGTCCACTTGACGATTTGGAAGCAGAATGAACAGCGGTTTCGCAGTGCTGGGACTCTCTTTCACCAGTATTAACAAGCATCCCTCTTGCTGTTTCAAAATCACATCTGGTATCAGTTTTTATGCGGATTGCTACAGTTGTACCATCATAGTGTGTATCATATAATTGGGTTCCATGAGAATCTTCCCGCAGAGCATAGTTCCCACTGCAAATAATAAAACTTCCGCCATATGCTACAGATAACTTCCGAAGCAGATACAAGCCATAGCCCGAGTTACGCCATGCATCATCTCTACCAAGGTAGGAATAATTTGAACGTGCTGTTATGCCTGGCTCGCATGCCATCTTAATAAGTTCCTCTTCGCTTTTCTCTGCATAAGGAACATATTTCCGTAGGCTGGTATAAACTCCACATCCAGTATCAGATATTGCAACCTCCAGCATATTTTTTGATGGCCATTTTTGAGCGGTTAAGTATACTTCATCAATATCTGCGTGCTCATAAACATTCCGTATGGTTTCTGTAAATAAGTACTCAATAAATTGCGAGAGTTTCTTATCAAATTTTAATAGCGCTGCGAGTTGTTTACTGGTGTTATCAATAGTACTGTAAAAATCTCCGGCAAACTTTACCTTGGTAATAGGTACGTAATTGTCGGTCGGCGTAGCCTCACCTATTTCTTTGCCATAGTCCGCCCCAAACATTTGATAAAAGCCAAGATGAGAAAGATATGATCCTTTGTCTGGAACTAGAGTGCATTTTCCGACATGTTTATGCCTAAAATTTCTTAGGGTGTTCGCGATAATCAAATTGCTAAATGGATTATTTTCTGTATAATTTGTAAAATCGAACTGTACATCACAATCAGTATTTATTTCCGATATTTGCTTTACAACATCTAAAGCTTGATGATTGGCTTTTCCAAAAGAAGTCTCAATGGAATATCGCATCAGTAGAAGACCTCCTTACTAGTGGCTCCATGCAGGACTTTTCATAAAAGCAACTCAATTGAAATAGTGGTAACTTGAATTTTATAGTACGATCACAATATTATCCAATTGAGATATATTTATTTTGCCTAGTTTTCTTTCAGGCATCTGTTTGTTTCGGTTCCATCTCATCCCCGCCGATGCCGAAGACCTGCTGGAAAAATCCTTGCAGCTTCTCGATGACGGTCTGCTTCTTTTTGGCCCGGGCGCCATCGCCGCCAAAGCGGGAC
>ERZ1090868.207-NODE-207-length-32268-cov-10.130630_pt1 | contig 32268 bp, 20 predicted proteins | sample MGYA00478475_ERZ1090868 | MGnify/ENA primary metagenome ERZ1090868 (study PRJEB33644, sample SAMEA5815747) | chicken gut metagenome | biome: Chicken; feature: Gastrointestinal Tract; material: Caecum | place: Ireland | collected 2019-01-01 | study: A study of the...
CGGCTGCGGCTGCGGGGGCGGCGGGGGTGTCGGCCGGGCGCGGGCGCTCAGGAAATGGCGGTACTCGTCCATCGAATAGCGGTTGCCGCTGTGCCACCAGTAATGGCCGTCCCAACGGCCTTCGCGCCAGTGTTCGCGGATGTAGTTGCGCGTGACTGCGTCGGTGATGCCGATCAAAATATCGTTCAAAAGGTCGCTTGAATTGGCGTAGGCGGGAATCGCTGAAAAACCGCCGAGAGCAAAGGCTGCCGCGCCGAAAAGCACGCTGCGTCGCGTCAACATGGTTCTTCTCCTCCGTTCGCATCGTGTGCGTTTGAATGCTTTCTGAACAATTGTTCAGTACTTGGGAAAAGTATAAGCACACGAATTCACCGCAACTGCAAGTTTTCGGAAAATCTGCGTAAAGCTTTTTCGAACTTTTCGGGCTGCTTGCAACGAAAGGTTTCCGAGCGGTACTACGCCCTCGGGCGGCAGAGCTCGGCAAAGCGTGCGACACCTTCGGCGAAGTCGGCTGCCGGGAGCGTGTAGCGCAGCAGTACGTGCCGGCTCGATTTGGCGGGTTCGCCGAAAAACCAGCCGGGTTGAAAATCGACGGTTTTCCTGGCGCGGTAAAGCTTGTCGATGTCGTGATCGGGCAGTTCCACCCAGATGCAGCCGAAGCTTCCCGGGAGCTGCCAGCGGGCGAAGCCGCCGATCTGCTGTTCGAGCACCGATTGCACGAAGGTACGACGCGCCCGGTGAAAGGCGTGGAAGCGTTCGAGCATTTCGTCGATTGCGTGTGACTCCAGGATTTCGAGCGCGGCGAGCTGCGTCAGAAATTCCGGATTGAGGTAGTCGCGCCGGGCCGATGCGCGAAGCAGGTTGATGATGCGTTCGTGGGCGATGATGAACGAGATGCCCGCGACGGGCGTGAGCCACGTCGGGATGGCGCCGAGGTGAATGACAGCCTTCTTTTCCGGATCGAAGCTCGCAAGTGAAGGTAGATGTGTTTCGTCGAGAAGTTCGCAATAGGCATCCTCAAAAATGAAGGTGTTGTTGCCGCGTGCGACTTCGACAAGCTCGCGACGCTCAACCTCCGGAATGCTCGCGCCCGTCGGTTTCTGACGCGAGGGCTCGAGGAAAACGACTTTTCGGCGTTTGGAGAAATACATCGCTTCAAAGTCGATTTGTCCGTCGGCATCCATTTCGAGGAGTCTGCGGCGAGTTGTGTGTCGTTCGGCGATGCCGTAGTGACGAACGAGCGAGAGCTCCGGGAACCACATTTCGGCGCCGTGCCCCAAAAGCACTTCCGCGACGAGACGATAAGCCTGAAGACGGCGCGAGATGACGGCAATTTCGCTCGGCTTGGCAACGATGCCGTAAGGTGCGAGATATCGGCAAATCGCCGCTTTGAGCGCCGGTATCCCCGTTGTGCGGTAGATGTCCGTTTTGCCGCGGGCAAACCGGCCCAAGGCGCGTTCGACGGCTTCGGACTCGATGTCAAAGTTGATGTGCTCGTCCCAATGTTCGTGGCAAAGCACCGAGAGGTCGATCACCGACGTGCTCTCGCCGTTTCTTCGGTCTTTTCGGTCGAACGCCGCATTGACGAGCGGCGGCCGAAAGTGACTCGCGTCGAGAAAACCGTTCAATTTGCCGGAAAACACACGCTCGGGCGGCGTGAGGACCGGGCGACGCCGCGCGCTCGTGGCGATCCAGCCGTTGCGCTCGAGATACTCAAGCGCTCGGGCGACGGTGCCGCGAGAAACGCCGAAGCTTTCGGCGAGCTGACGCTGCGAAGGCAGGCGCCCGTCTCGATAGGCGTCCGCCTGCAGACGGCGGAATAGTTCTGCGGCAATCGCCTCGGCGCGCGTGCGCTTTTGGGACGAACGAAGCCGAGCGCCTCGGGTCTTCTCGGGTGGTGTTTTTGCTAACGCCTGCATGTGTCGCTTTCCGTTTCGGGCAAAGTCATCTATCTGGTCCTATTTTCCGAATCAAACTGGCTCTTTTCCATCGGTGTTTTGCCCGTCAAAATGGTTGAGGAATGATCGTGGAAAAGCATTGTTTGCAAAGGAGGAACAATGACGAACCGGAACACAAAGCACACGCTTCTTGCGGCAGCCGTTTCCGCTGCACTCTGTCTTTCAGCGGGGAGTGCTCTTGCAGCCAAGGCGGGTACGTACACGGCAACGGCACAGGGCCACAACGGCCCGGTGACCGTGACGATGACGGTCGATGCCGCCGGAAAAATTGCTGCGCTTAAGGTAGGTGCAAACAAGGAAACCGTCGGTATTGCCGACTCTGCGCTTCGCATCATTCCCGAGCAGATCGTTGAGCACCAGTCGCTCGGCGTCGATACGCTCACGGGCGCAACCTATTCTTCCAAGGCCGTTCTTGCGGCTGCTCAGGACTGCGCCAAGCAGGCCGGACTTGATGTGGCGGCGCTCATGCTTCCCGTCAAGAAGACACCCGGCAAAGTCATCCATAAGAAGGCCGACGTCGTCGTGATCGGCGGCGGCGGCGCCGGGCTTTCAGCTGCAGTGGGTGCCGCGGAAAACAATGCGACTGTCATCGTGATTGAAAAGACAGCTGCGCTCGGCGGCAACACGATGCGCGCGGGCGGCGGCTACAACTACGCGGATCCGGTCCTCGAAGGCAAGCTCAAGATGACCGAGGCGCAAAAGAAGATCGTTCGCGACATGGTCGCCGAAACGCCAAAGAACGAACTTCACAAGAAACTGCTTGACGAAGTGCGCAAGCAGTTCGAGGCGTACGAGAAGTCTGGCGCGCAGGGTGTCTTCGATTCGCCCGAATATCACGCCGTGCAGACCTTTAAGTCGGGTGACTACGCTGCCGACCTCACGCTCGTTTATGAGCTCTGCAAGCTCGCGCCGGGCACCGCGAAGCACCTTGCTGAAATGGGCTTTGACTGGCACGACTACGCTTCGCAGTACGTGGGTGCTCTCTGGCCGCGTTCGCATGATGCGGCGAACTACAAGTCGGGCTTCGGCTTCGTGCAGACCTATGAAAAGACGATTGCCGACAAGCACTATCCGGTCGAATACCTCATGCAGACGCGCGCCAACGAACTTGTCATGGAAGGCGCACGTGTTGCGGGCGTGACGGCCGTGGATGCGGACGGCAACACGATCAAGATCGATGCAACGAAGGGCGTCGTCATCGCTTCGGGCGGGTTCGGTGCCAATGTCGAGATGCGCATGAAGTACGACAAGCTCTGGAACGGGCTTCTCGATTCGAAGTTCCCGACAACGAATTCGCCTGCGATTACGGGCGACGGCATCGTGATGGCCGAAAAGGTCGGCGCGAATCTGGTCGGCATGGAATTCATTCAGCTGCTTGTGGCCGATGCGGACACGGGCGTCACCTCCACCTTGGTCGGTCAGGGCACGAGCATGTACGTCAATCGCGAAGGCAAGCGCTTTGTGAACGAACTCGAGCGCCGAGACAATCTCGTGAAGGCTATCCTGAAGCAGCCGGGCGGCGACTTCTGCTGGATCACGACCGAAGCGAATGCCAATATCGATAAGAACGGTCTCAACAAGTACGGCCTCAAGGTCGAAGACCTGATCAAGCAGGGCAAGATTGCCAAGTCCGACACGATCGAAGGTCTTGCGCCTTTCATCGGCTGCGATCCGGCGGCACTCAAGAAGACCGTTGACGAATGGCGTGAAATGTGCCGTACGCAGAAGGACCCGCAGTTCGGGCGTGCCGCCTTCATGGAAGACGTCTATCTCGACAAAGGTCCGTACTATGCGGTTCGTCGTTCAGCGGCCGTACACCACACGATGGGCGGCATCCAGATCAACACCAAGGCGCAGGTGCTCGACAAGAAGGGCAATGTGATCGAGGGTCTCTGGGCCGCGGGTGAAGTGACGGGCGGCATCCATGGCAAGAACCGTGTCGGCGCCAACGCCATTCCCGATGCGCTTTCGTTCGGCCGCATTGCGGGTATCGGCGCAGCAACGTCGAAGTAAGTTCACCCTGCCGAAGTAGCCCGATAAAGAGTGTTTGTCACCCGATCCGGGCGGCTCGGAGCACAAGAAGAAGCAAAGCGCAAGCGTTTGACGCTTGCGCTTTGCGCTTGTACGAAGTGCCGTTTACTGAAAAACTGAGGGATCTTCCGAGGTGGGGAGCGAGGGCGTCAAAAGGTCGTTCCGATTTGCGAAACAGCGATGGTGTTTGAATCCATTGTTTGGAATTGAAGTGATTTCTAAACTTTACGTCAGCTTCTTTCCAACGGATTCAAAGAGGAATCGCTATGAAACTCAAACTCGTTCCGACCGCTGCCGCCCTTGCCGCTTCTCTCATGATGGGTGCTGCGCTCGCTTCGGGCGGTGCTTCGGGCCCGACCGTTCAGGTCGAAGTGCAGGGCAAGATCGGCGAAGTGATCGTCAATCCCTACAACATCGCGCCTTTGACCGCCGTCATCCGCAACGGCGGCTACGTGATCGAGGATGCGCACGTGCGCGTCGTTCCGAAGAAGGGCGGCCAGGAAATTGCCTACGACGTCAACAACGCCGAACTGAAGACGCACGCCGGCATTCCGGTTTTCGGTCTCTACCCGGACTATGCCAACCAGGTTGAAGTGAGCTACACGCGCATCTTCCAGGGCAAAAAGGAACAGTTCAAGGAAACCTACACGATTCGCACGGCGCCCGTTTACATGGAAATGAACGGCTCCGTGAATACGAAGAGCGCGTTCCTTGACGTCGACGTCAAGCACGTCGACAAGAAGTACGGCGACCGCCTCTACCTCGTCAACAACCTCGTGCCGAAGCCCCCGAAGGCGAGCCGCGCAGTTTGGAACAATCCGACGGGCGGCGCGCTCGAATGGAGCTACGGTCCGCAGAACGGCATCGTCGACACGAAGGGTGAAGTGCGCTGGTATCTGCTGCCGAACCTCGACATGTACGATCCGGAATCGATCTACAAGTCCGGCATCATGATGGGCTTCCAGCAGGGTGCCGACGGGCTCCTCACCTGGGGCTACGGTCAGCGCTATGTCAAGTACGACCTGATGGGCCGCGAAGTCTTCAATCGTCGCCTGCCCGCGAACTACTCCGACTTCTCGCACGCCCTTGACCGCGCGCAGAACGGCCACTACTTCATCCGTGCGGCATCGGCCGACCTGCGCCGCGCCGACAACAAGCGCGTGCACACGGTCCGCGACGTCATCGCCGAAGTGGATGAAAACGGCCGCGCCGTCGATGAATTCCGTCTCTTCGACATTCTCGACCCGTATCGCGACAACGTGATCAAGACGCTCGACCAGGGCGCCGTGTGCCTCAACATTGACGCTTCGCAGGCCGGCAAGACCCTGTCGGCGGAAGACCTGGCCAAGCAGGAAGCCTCCGATACGTTCGGCGACATCGCCGGCGTCGGTCCGGGCCGCAACTGGGCGCACGTCAACTCCGTCGACTACGACCCGAACGACGATTCGATCGTGATCTCTTCCCGCCACCAGTCCTCCGTCATCAAGATCGGCCGCGACAAGAAGGTGAAGTGGATCCTCGGTACGCCTACCGGCTGGAAGGATCAGTTCAAGGACAAGGTCCTCACGCCTGTGGATAAGGACGGCAAGCCCTTGAAGTGCGCAGACAATCAGTGCGAAGGCGGCTTTGACTGGACGTGGACGCAGCACACGGGCTGGATCATCGACTCGAAGACCAACAAGGACGTGCTCTTCCTCACGGTCTTTGACAACGGCGACGGCCGCGGGCTTGAGCAGCCGCCGCTGCCCGACATGAAGTACAGCCGCGCTGTGGTTTACAAGGTTGACCAGAAGAAGATGACGGTCCAGCAGGTCTGGGAATACGGCAAGGACCGCGGCAACGAGTGGTATAGCCCTGTGACCTCGCTCACGAAGTACATGGACGACAAGGATTCGATCATGGTCTACTCGGCGACGGCCGGCATGGGTGCTGCGCCCTCGAAGGACAAGGCCGGCAACGCCAAGGCTGCTTCCGCGCATCCGTACATCATGGAATTCGACTGGGGCAAGACGACGCCTGCCGTCGAAATCCGCATCAACGACGCGATGGGCTATCAGGCCATGCCGATCTCGGTCGAGAGCGCCTTCAACTACAAGATCAAGTAATCCCTGCGTTGGTTGATCTGATGCAGCGGTGCAGAACTGTACCGCTGCAAGAAGGTTTCAGCGAGGTCTTTCTCTTTTGAGGAAGGCCTCGTTTTTGTTGGACGCGTTCGCGAAAAACAAACGTCTACAAATCCGCCGCCAGTTTGTGTGAAACGAATCGCAGCGCCTCAACGGCGCTCTGCTACACTGAATTCAAAGGCTCGGACGCGGTGATGCCGTTGAGGTTTCGCAAGCGTTCGCCGCAAACGATCGGGAGAGCCGCGCCAAGGTCGGACTTTGGATTCATGCGCGCTGCTCTCTCTAGTGAGAAGGAAGACGCAAGCCATGGAAATGCTCTCCGCAACGGTTCTTTGGTTCGTCGCGGCGCTCGTGATGGCGGGTGTTGAGATGTTCGTCGGCACGATCTACCTCATCGCGGTCGCGATCGGCGCGGCGGCGGGCGGCGCCGTGTCGTTTTTCGGCGGTTCGCTCGCCGTGCAGTTTGCCGTCTGCGCCGTTGTGATCGTCGTGTTGTCGGTACTCATTCGGCGCATGCGCGCAGCGCGTGCGGGCAATGCCGACTCTGCCGACCGCCTGCAGCGCATTGACGAGGGCAACCTCGTTCGCGTCGAATCGGTCGGCTCCGACGGGCTTGCAGTGGTGCAGTACCGCGGCGCTCCCTGGATTGCGCGTCCGGGCGGCGAGGCGCTTCGCCCCGGCTTCTGGACGATCGAGCGCGTCGACGGCGTGCAGCTCGTGCTCGGCCAATTCGTTCGCTGAGCGCGCGGCAGCGCACGCTCGGTGTAATAAAGCCCAGTTCGTCAATAAAAAAGGGGAAAAATCGTGCTCTTTGAAATCAGCGGCTTTCTTGTCTTTACCCTCGTCCTTCTTGTTGTAGCCGTGATCTTCGCGAGCCAGTCGATCAAGGTGGTGCCGCAGCAAACGGCGTGGGTAGTGGAGCGCTTGGGCAAGTTCCATGCAGTGCTGAGTCCCGGCCTCAACTTCATTATCCCCTTCATTGATCGCGTGGCCTATCGGCATTCGCTCAAGGAAATTCCGCTCGATACGCCGAGCCAGGTCTGCATTACGCGCGACAACACGCAGCTCACGGTCGACGGCGTGCTCTTCTTTCAGGTGACCGATCCGCAGCGCGCAAGCTACGGCACCTCCAACTATGTGATCGCCATTACGCAGCTCGCGCAGACGACGCTCAGAAGCGTGATCGGCAAGATGGAGCTCGACAAAACCTTTGAAGAGCGCGATCTCATCAATAAGTCCGTCGTGAGTTCGATCGACGAGGCGGCGCTCAACTGGGGCGTCAAGGTCCTTCGCTATGAAATCAAGGACCTGACGCCGCCCGCCGTCATTTTGCAGGCGATGCAGCAGCAGATCACGGCCGAACGCGAAAAGCGCGCTGTGGTGGCGGCTTCCGAAGGCAAGAAGCTCGAGCAGATCAACCTCGCAACTGGCGCCCGTGAAGCCGCGATTGCACAGTCCGAAGGCGAAAAGCAGGCCGAAATCAACAAGGCGGAAGGTCAGGCTGCGGCGACCGTTGCGATTGCAACGGCAACGGCCGAGGCGCTGCGGCGCATCGCCGCCGCAACGCAGGAAGCGGGCGGCATGACGGCGGTGAATCTGCAGGTGGCCGAGAAGTATGTCGCCGCTTTTGAAGCGCTCGCCAAGGAAGGCAACACGCTCATCGTGCCCGGCAACATGGGCGATATGGCCGGCATGATCGCTTCGGCGATGAAGATCGTCGAAGGTGCGGGCGGCGCAAAGTCCGAGACGGCAGCAGCTGCCGTGAAGCGTCTGACGCAGTCATAAGCGGCGCGCAGCTTCAAACACAAACGGCTCCTCGGGCAAGCGCCTTCGGAGCCGTTTTCGTTCCGCTCGTCGAAGACGTCCTCTGGCGGACCGTCTTCGGCGCTTCGCGAAGAACTGCGCGATAAACGGTTTTTAGAAGCGGAAGTCGCGCTCGCCTTCAGCGATTCGTTCGAGCCGCTTTTCGCTTGCCGCGCGGAACTTTTCGTTCTTCACCTTCGGGATTTCGAGCTTGATTACCTTTTCGCCGGTTTCACGCGTTTGCGCGCTCGCATAGTCGCAAAGGTATTCCTTCATCGTGAGAAGCGCATTCGCCTGGCAGTAGTCGGCGATGGCACCGTTTTTGGCGAACTCCATGAAGCGGTCACCCGTGCGGCCGGCGCGGTAGCAGGCCGTGCAGAAAGAAGGCAGGTAGTGGTTCTCAAGGAGCCAGCGCACAACCTCGTCGAGCGAGCGGCGGTCGCTCGTTTCAAACTGCGCGGTGTTTTCGATTTCGTTCACGTCTCTGATCGTGTAGCCGCCCACGGACGTGCGCGAGCCGCCCGAGATCTGCGAGATGCCGAGCTTGAGCGCTTCCGTACGGATGCGCGCGCTTTCGCGCGTCGACATGATCATGCCCGTGTACGGGACGGCGAGGCGGATGAGCGCCACCACCTTCAGGAATACGTCGTCGGGCACGGCATTCGAGAAGGTCGCCGGGTCAATGTCGTCTGCCGGGCAGATGCGCGGCACCGAGATCGTGTGCGGGCCCACGCCCCAGACGGCTTCAAGGTGCTCGGCGTGCATCAGAAGGCCGACAAAGTCATAGCGGTAGAGGTTGAGCCCGAAGAGGACGCCCAAGCCCACGTCGTCGATGCCGCCCTCCATGGCGCGGTCGTGCGCTTCGGTGTGATAGGCGTAGTCTGCCTTCGGGCCCTTCGGGTGCAGTTCCGTGTAGGCGGCCTTGTTGTACGTTTCCTGGAAGAGCTGATAGGTGCCGATCTGTGCTTCGTGGAGCTTGCGGTAATTTTCGACGGTCGTCGCCGCGATGTTGACATTGAGACGTCGGATCTCGCCGTTCTTGTGCTTGATCGAGTAGATCGTCTTGATCGATTCGAGAATGTATTCGATCGGGTTGTGCTTCGGGTGCTCGCCCGCTTCAAGGAGCAGACGCTTGTGCCCGAGATCCTGGAGTGCAATGACTTCTCGACGAATCTCTTCCTGCGTGAGCTTCTTGCGTACGATCTCCTTGTTCTTGGCGTGATAGGGGCAATAGGTGCAGGTGTTCACGCAGTGGTTTGAGAGATAGAGCGGCGCAAAGAGCACGATGCGCGAGCCGTAGATGTGTTCCTTCACCTGCTTGGCAATTTCGAAGATTTTTTCGTTCACGTCAGGGAGATCGCAGGCAAGGAGGAGCGCCGCTTCTCGGTGCGTGAGGCCTTTGGCGGCTGCGGCCTTCTCTAGCAGCGGATCGATGAGCGCGCGGTCTCGCTTATGGACTTCCGCCCAAGCGAGCGTCGATTCGATTTCTTCGTGGCAGATGAACTCTTCGGCGCGTCGGGATTTCGGGTCGTACATGCGTTTCTATTTCTCGTGGGCGCAGACGACTGACGGGGTGCTCAAGGGCGGTAGGGACCCTGTGGCGGTGCCGCCCGCAAGTCTTTCTGTGCAGGTTGATTTGAGGATTCTTCGAAAGAAATGCCCGGGGCTAAACCAGTCGGAAGTCCTCGGGCAAATCGGTTCGCGCTCAAAGTATAGGGACGAGACTCCGCTTCGTCCTTAAGTCAAAAGACGTAGGTCTTGGCCCGACGGGCGTCAAGCTTCGCACAATGCCGAATGCGCTCGGCTGCCGCCGCTGAATCAGTCTTCTTTTTCGTGCAGCGCTTCGGTCGCGCCGATGACGACGGGTGCACTTCGAAGCGCGTAGCCAAAGCCGAGGAAAACGAAAACCGCGAGTCCCCAGAGCGAAGCGCCAGCACCGATCACCGCACCCAGGGCGCCCATTGCGACCGGGAAGGTCGCTTTGCTCGCGTTGATCATCATGAGGCGAAGTCCGATCGCTTCGCCGACGCGGCCCTTTGGGGAGAGTCGGTAGACGAGCGACATCATGTTGGGCAGCGACGCCCCGAGTCCGAGCCCCAGGATGAAAGCGCAGGTCATGAGCGCGAGCGTGTTCTCAAAGAACGGGAAGAGCGTGAAGGACGCGGCGCTCAAAAGGAGCGTGAGCGCAATCATGTGCCACTCGTTCATGTGACGCATGAGAACGGGCATCAGAAGCCGAACGGCAAAACTTGCTGCGGAGAAGCTCCCGAGAATCCAACCGATCTCCGAGGGCGTGCACTTCACCGACGTGCAATAGACGGGAATGAGGAGGTTGCCGACTTCCCAGGCGACGGAGACGACGACCGAGGCGCCGAGCACGGCACGCATCGCCGGGTCTTTGAAAAAATCTGTCGTGCGCTTCGGGCGAGAACCCGTCGCCCCGCGGCCGCTTCCTGTTGCCGGAAGCACCTTGCGCATAAAGGGCAGGAACGTGAGCGCGCCGACGGCAAGCGGCGCGAACGCGACCCAGACGTAAAAGCTCGAAAAGCCGAAATGTTCGACGAGGTACCCCGTAATGATCGGCGTGAGAAGGCCGCTTGAGGCCGTTACGATGGAGAGCAGCGTAAAAGCAAAGGCGCGCGTCTTCGGCGTGGCTACGTCGCCCGTGAGGCGCTGCACGACCGTATTCGTCAAAAGGAACGCAAGCCCGACCATAAGGCACGCTGCAAAGAGCGGCGCGAGGCCCGCCGAAGCGGTTGGAAAAAGAAGCGTTGCGCCGCCCGCACCCGCTGCGCAGAGGATCGCGAGGTAGAGCGGCGGTCTCGGTCCCGAGCGATCAAGCCAGCGGCCGGCGGCAATCGCGCAGAACGCGGGAAAGAGCGACACGCTTGCGAGCATGGCGCCCACTTCGAACGAGCTCGCTTCGTGCGCGAGCGCGTCGAGCGTGACGGTAAAACGCATCCCCGTCGTGCAAGAGTGCATGATGAGGAGCACGAAAAGGACTTTGCTGAGCTGCGCGTACATCTTGTCTGGCGCTCGGAGGCCGTTTTCTTGCCCGCAACCTGTGGCGTGGCAAATACATGACAAATTTCTGCAAAGAATATGGTCGATCCGTTCGGCTTCTCTGTCAATCGGCGCTTTTCGGGAGATTGGCACAGAAAATTCCTCATCGGGGGACTCAAAGAATCGTTAAATTCAGCACCTCTTCGGTGCAAAAGTCGTGTGAGAGCTGAGGAGAATGTCTTAGAATCTCTGACGCATCGTCGTTTTTCGACGACGGTTCGAGTTTCGCAGGCTCGTGCCGATCTCGTGCTTCGGCAAAAGATCGATTCTGCTCGGCGCATTTTGCGCGCACGGGCTTGCTGCCCCGAACCGTATGCATAGCTATTCGATCCAAACCAAAATAACAGTTCGTTTCTACAGGCTTCACCGCAGCGTCTGAGAATTCCCGAACGGGGTGTGCAGACAGGCGCTGCGAATTGGGCTTGATCTGTACGAGGAGGTGCAGAGAATGTTTGTCCTTGACGAAGGAAGTTCCCATCAGCGCGGCAATAAGACGGGCGTTATCAGCTGCCGGCTGCCCTTCGAGACGAAGCTTGCTGCCGAACGTCTTGCCGCAGAGCGGGGCTTGGTCCTTTCCCACCTGCTTCGCGACTTCATCATTGAAACGGTCCGGCGAGAGGATCCCGACTGGTGGCGCGATGTCGGCGAAGTGAAGAAGGAAGAAAGCACGCTTACCGTGAAGTAAGTGCCGTAAGCGCCCGCGAGACAATTCTTTCTGTGCTCGCATGGGCGCCGCCCGACCTCTAAAGGCGGCGCAGAGGCTACCCGAGCCGGCAGCTGTGAAAGATCGACCCGTAAAAGCGTTCGGAACGCCTTTACGGGTCGATTTTTTGCACGCTGGTCGTCGAAAAGCAGTTTTTCTGCCGACGAAAACTTTGCGCTCGCGGCCCTTCGTCTGAGTGCAATCGCCGATGTTTTCGGGGCGCGCAGCGCACCCGAACGCTTTAGCATGGATTGTGAACGTTTTCGAAAGCTCCTCCGTGAAGGAAAAGGAAGGGAAGCCCATGACCATCGACAAGCTGCCGCCGCTCAACGAACGCATTCTTTCCGAGGTCCGAGCGCTCTACGAAGAGCCTGACGTGGCCCGCGCGCTTGACGTTGCGCGCGAAGAAGCACCTTTTGCCGTCGAAGAGCAGATTTCGCTCTGCGAGATTCCGGCCCCCACTTTTGAAGAAGAGGCCCGTGCGCTTGAAGTCGAAAAGCGTCTTCGCGCCTACGGTCTCACGGACGTTTGGCGCGACGAAATCGGCAACGTCATCGGTCGGCGTCCCGGTACGGGCGAGGGACCGGTCCTGGCGCTCGTGGCGCACCTTGATACGGTCTTTCCCGCGGGTACCGACTGCACCGTAAAGCGCGAGGGCGACACGCTTCGCGCGCCCGGGATCGGCGACAACGCCTCGGGGTTGCGTTCGCTTTTGCAGATTCTGCGCTGCCTCACGGCGGGCAACATCGAAACGCGGGGCGACATTCTTTTCGTTGCCGACGTGCAGGAAGAGGGCAACGGCGACTTGAACGGCGCAAAGGCGCTCTGCAACGGTTCGGTGCATCTCGACGGGCTGCTTGCGCTTGACGGCAGCGATGTCGGCCGCGTGCAAAAAGGGGCGACGGGCTCGCACAGCTGGCGCTTCATTGTCGAAGGTCCGGGCGGGCACAGCTGGGGCGCGTTCGGCGCGGTTCCGAGCGCCACGCACGCCGTCGCGCGCGCGACGGCAGAAATCGCGGACTTTGAAGTGCCTTCGGACCCGAGAACGAGCTTCACGGTCGGGATGATCACGGGCGGCACGTCGGTGACGACGATTGCGCCGCGCTGCGAAGCGGAGGTCGATTTCCGGTCGCTTTCCAACGACGAGCTCCTCAAAATCGAAAAGCGGATCTTCCGCGCATTTGAAAAGGCGGTTGACGCCGAAAACGCGCGCTGGGGCATGACGGCGCCCGAGAAGATGCTGCGCCTTTCGAAGGTGCTGATCGGCGACATTCCCGGCGGGCTTCCGCCCGACGATTGTCCCGTCATTCAGACGGCGCGCGCCGCGCAGCGTTGCCTCGGGATCGAACTCACGAACTACCAGTGCAGTTCGACCGATGCGAACCCGGCGATGTCGCTCGGCATTCCGGCGACGTGCCTCTCTTCGGGCGGCATCGGAATCGGCGCGCATTCGCTCGGCGAAACCTTCATCGTGAAAGACATTCATCTCGGGCCGCAGCTCGCGCTTTTGACGACGCTTGCACTTGTCGGCACAAAGACGAGGGCGCCGCTTCTGCCTCAGCGCAAGTCCGCGTCATAAAGGACCGCGGCATGTGAGCAAAACTACGGTGCCCGCGGCGAAACGCGAGTGCTACTCTGCTATAACAACCGTAAGGTATTTGTGCCGCACAAGCGCGCTCCCGGAGCGGGCGCGCTTGCGGCTTGCCGAAAAAAGCTTTTTTGTCCAGGAGCAACGCAATGCCCAAGTTCAAGTACAAGGCCAAGATCAAGATCGATCGCAAGACGTACAAGCGTGTCAACGAATTCCTTGCCGAACGCGGCATGACTTTCGGCGATGCGATTGACGAGCTCTTTGAAGAAGCGCTCCAGTTCCTGATGAGCTCGGCGCTCGGCGTCGAGTCGCTCGAGGTTGAAGAAACCGAGAAGAAGGAAGAAAAGGTCGAAAAGGCTGAAAAGAAGTCCGAAGTCAAGGTCGAAGAAAAGGAAGCGGAAGAAAAGCCGGAAGAGAAGGCGGAAGAAAAGCCTGCCGAAGCGCCGGCCAAGAAGGCGCCCGCTCGCCGTACCCGCCGCACGGCTGCCAAGCCCGCCGCAGCTGAAAAACCCGCTGCCGCGAAGGCTGAGCCGAAAGCGGCTGAAAAGCCCGCGGAAGCGCCCGCAGCCAAGGCGCCTGCGAAGACGGCCGCCAAGCCCGCTGCCAAACCGGCAGCTAAGCCCGCAGTGAAGCCTGCCGCTCGCACGACGGCCGCCAAGGCGGCGCCGAAGCCCGCAGCAAGGCCCGCGACGAAGCCTGCTGCCAACACCGCGCCCAAGGCTGAAGTGAAAGCCGAACCGAAGGCTGAAGCGAAGCCCGAAGTGAAGGTCGAGCCCAAGGCTGAAGCCAAGCCTGCGGCTGCGCCCGTCAAGGCCGAATCGGCGAAGCCCGCTGCCGAGCCCGCCAAGGCCGCGGCCCCCGCGCCCGCCGTGAAGACGCCCGCCTAATGCGGTGATGTTCGTTTGAGCGGGGCGCTCTGCCTCCCGTGAAGACGACGCAGTCGATTCAAACGGTCCGATTCGCGCATGCGACGGGCCGTTTTTCCTTGTTCTGATGGCACGGGCACGGTGCCGACGGCTCACGGCGCTGCAGCAATCTCCAGCGATCAAAGGCGCAAGACTGCAGCGCGCAGCGCCCGAAAACGCTTCACGCGAAATCGTTGTCAATGCCTGCAGCGCAATCGGATACATTTGGTGATGTTGTTTTGACGCGGTTCTCGTCGCCGCATCTTTACAATTGATGTCGGTTCATAAATTTTGTCGCGGCTGCTAGCGCGCTTCGGTGCATTGGATTTGTTTGTTAACGGTCGGTTCGCTCACATGATCTTCAGGCGTTTCGTCGCTTTTTGGGTTGCGCTCGTGCTCTGCCTCGCATTTGTGTGGCGGACAGCGGCGGCTGCCGAGTCTGTCGAGCCCAAATTTCGGCTGGAAATGGCAGGGCTCAAGGGCGAACTCAAAACGAATGTTGACGCGCAGCTCTCTTCCGTTGACCTCTCGCACATCACCGTGCGAAGCCGTTTTCGCGCGCAGGTTCGTTCGGCCGTGCGCGAAGGACTGCGTTCGCTCGGCTACTACCGACCGTCCTTCAAGTTCAAGTGGCAGCCTGAACCCGAATCGGGGCCGCGCGTTCTGAAGCTTGACGTGACGCCGGGCGACCCCGTTCGCATTGAAGAGGTGCGCATTCGCATCGGCGGCGACGCGCAGTCCGATAAAGATTTCGCTCGCCTGATTGAAAAGAGTGTTCCCAAAAAAGGCGACATTCTCAACCACGGCCGCTACGACAAATTCAAGTCGGATCTCAACAATCTCGCCATGACGAAGGGCTACTTCGAGGCGAAATTCAAGCAGAGCGAACTGCAGGTGAGCCCCGAGCGCGGCGTGGCGTTTTGGGTGATCGACTATGAGGCGGGTCCGCGCTACAAGTTTGGGAACGTGACCTTCCACGGCTCGCAGATCGAAGATGCGTATCTGCAGAGCCTTGTGCCGTTCGATCCGGGCGCGCCCTTTTCTTCGGACGATCTTGCCAAGCTGAACGAGCGCCTCTCGACGACGGGCTGGTTCAGTTCAGCGGTCGTCGCGCCTGAATTCCGGAATGCCACCGAAGACAAGACGCTGCCGCTCTACGGACACGTCGTGCCGCGCTCGGGCAATTCGGTTGAGCTTGGCGTCGGCTTTTCGACCGACGTGGGACCGCGTTTTCGCGCCGACTGGAAGAAGCCTTGGGTCAATCGCTACGGGCACAGCCTTGAAGCGTCCACGAATTTGTCGAGCGCCGACCAGGAACTCGACTTTTCCTACAAGGTGCCGCGCGAAGAGCGTCCGCTCGAGGAGTACTACCTCTTTCAAGGCGGCTACAAGCACACAAACCTGAACGACACGCAGTCGGACTCGATGACCTTGGTGGCGTCGCGCTACTGGGAACTCGAAACGGGTTGGCAGCGCTCGATCAATCTGCGCTGGATGCTCGACAACTTTACGCAGGGCGCCGTTGAGAACACGACGATGCTGCTTTATCCGGGGGTAACGCTCTCTCGCACGCGCTCGCGCGGCGGCATGATGCCGCGCTGGGGCGACTCGCAGCGCTACACGCTCGACGTCTCGTCGACCGCCTGGGGCTCGGACATCGACTTCATTGCCTTCAGTGCCGCGGGCACGATGATTCGAACGTACGCCGACAAGCACCGCTTCATTCTGCGCGGCAATTTCGGCTGGATCGAAACGGACGAGTTCGACCAGGTGCCGCCGGATCTGCGATTCTTCGCGGGCGGCGACAGAAGCGTCCGCGGCTACGACTACAAGTCGATTTCTCCCCGAGACGAAGAGGGCGATCTCACCGGTGCGCAGCGCCTGCTCACGGGCTCGATCGAGTACCAGTACAACGTGACGGGCAAGTGGTGGGGCGCGGTCTTCTACGACGTCGGTGAAGCCGTTGAGGACTTCACCACGACGAATTTCAAGTCGGGTGCGGGTTTTGGGATTCGCTGGGAGAGTCCCATCGGCCCCGTGAAGCTCGATATTGCGCGACCTGTGGGCGACCCCGACGAAAACAGTCTTGCTTTCTATATCGGGCTCGGATCCGAACTGTGAGCGAACGATGCCTGACGCAAACGAAAAGAATTTCAAGCCTGCCAAGCCTGCTAAGGCCGCCAAGTACTTCAAGCGCGTTGCTGCCCTCTTCTGCGGCCTCTTCGTTTTTCTTGTGCTCTTCGCAGCGGTACTCGCTTGGCTCGTTCTGACGCCGAGCGGCCTCAGTGCTGCCGCGGCGCTCGCCGAGCGCTTCGTGCCGGGCTTGCGCCTCGAGTCGATCGAAGGCGACTGGCGCGACCTGCGACTCAAGAACCTGGCCTTCAAGATGGACGGGCTCGACGTCTCTGCCTCGGGGATTGAACTCGGCATTGACTTGGACGCGCTGCTCGATCGGAAAGTGCGCGTCACGCGTCTCGCGCTCTCGGGCGTGAAGACAACGGTCGAAACGCAAAAGCTCGCGAGCGCGCCGACCGAACCCGAGCCTGCGCCTTCGGCACCTTTGGACCTCGCCGCCATTCCGGACATTTCGCTCGAATCGGTTGAGCTCGCCGACATTGATGTAACGGTCGACGGTCACACGATCGGACTCGAGCACTTTGCTGCCCGTGCAGACTGGGCGCGCGGGCAATTGGCACTCCCGACCCTCACGCTGCGCGGTGCGCGGTACGGGGCCTCCGGCGTTGAGGCCGGCATCGAGCGCCTGGAAACCGCATTCGACTGGAACGGCCGCGTTGCGGCGCTGCCGAAGTTTGTTGTGGAAGGCATTCGTGCGGCGTTTCCCGGCACCGAAATCCGCCTCGAACGCTTTCTCACGGCTGCTTCGGCCGATGCGACGATCGAGCGCGTCGACGGCGTGCAGGTCGCCGAAGTCTGCTTCGAAGGCCTCGACGCGCACGTCCAAACGGCGGCGCAGACGTCCCCGACAGGGGAGGCCGATAAGGCGCGCGCAAGCGAAGTGCCGCGAAATGCCGACCCTCAGCGTGAATCGGTCGATAGAGCTGCCATGGGTGAGTCGCCCGAAGCCGAGGGTACGGTGCCTCAGTCCGAGGCGACATTGCAAAAACTCGAAGCACCGTTCCCGATTTCGGTCGCGCGCATTGCGATTGAGAACGCAAAGGCCGCGCTCGACGGTCACACGGTGGCGCTCGAGCGCTTTGAGACGGGGCTCGACTGGGAGGCGTCGCTTCTCACCGTGAAGCCCGTTCGCGTGACGGGGCTTTCGGCCGCGCTTGCGCAGACTGGCCCCGTGAAGTCCGAAGAAAAGGCGACTGAAAACGACAAGAAGCCGACCGAAAAGTCGGTTGACGCCGGTCTTCGGCAGCCCGCCGTTCGCACGCAGGCTGCGTCCGAAACGCAGTCTGCGGATGGGAAAAAGCAAGGTCCCGGCGAAATGCTTGAGGCGCTCTTTGAGAAACCGCTTTTTACCCAGCTCCCCACAGTGGCGCTGCCGCTCGACATCGTGCTCGAAGGGTTTGAAGCAGCGGATTGGACCGTCTCGGGGCTGCCCGGCACCGAGGGCATTGCGCCCGTTTCGCCCTGGCGGCTCAATCGGCTGGCGTTCAGAGCTTCTGCGAAGGACGCCTCGGTGGCGCTCGAGGGGCTCTCACTTGAGTCGTCCGCATTTCTGATGGAGGCGGATGCTCTGGTGACGATGCGCGACGAGTGGTCTGCGCAGCTGCATGCGGCGGCTTCGGCCGATATTGCGCCGTTTGCGCCTGCGCTCGGTCTCAAAAAGGCGCCGACTACGCTTGAGGTTGACGTCTCGGGCGAGGTCCTCAAGAAACTCTCGGCCGACGTTCGGCTTTCCGGGCCCGTTGCAGCCAGTGCGCACTTGGGGGCGGAGCTCGTCGCGGCGAATCTGCCGTTTGAGCTTCGTCTTACGGTGCCGCAGGCTGCGTGGCCGCTTCCCGGCGCCGATCTGCGGGCCGTGACGGCCGAGAAGGCAGAACCCCGAACGCAGAAGGCGACCGCTCAAGCGACTGGCAAGGCTACGTCTGAAAACGCCAAGCAGAACGCTCAGAACACCAAAGCGGCAAAGGTTGCCAATGCGACCAAGGCGTCTGCCGCTCAAAAAAACGTTGCCAAAGCCGACGGCAAGGCCGCTTCGGGCGCCGCTTCCGCCGAGTCGCCTTCTCGTTACGAGCTTAAGGGGTTCGAATTTGCCGTGGGCGGCAGCGTCAAGGCTTGGCAGGCGACGATGCAGGGCAAAGCCACGCTCGACATGCCGAGCGCCGGCCTCAAAGCGCCGCTTGCGGCGGATCTGAAGCTTGCGGCTGCCGGGACGCCGTCGCGTGCCGCTATTTCGGACCTCTCGGTCACGACCGAAATCGGGCGCGTAGCGCTCTCGGGCAACGCCGAGTGGCTTCGCAATCTCGCTTGGCATGCACAAGCCAATGTCGAAGGCGTTGACGCGAAGAAGCTTCTGCCCAAGCTCCCCCTGACGCTCGACGTCAAGACGAACGCCGAAGGGACGGTCGGTCTGCTTGACCGCCCGGGCAGCTGGCGCGTGGCACTCTCGAACCTCACTGCCGACGGGCTGATCCAGGGCGGCCTCATTCGACTGCGGGGCGCAGCGAGCGCCGACAGCGACCGGCACGCGGAGATTCCGGGGCTCTCCTTCACGCTCGGGAAGAACAACCTCGAGATCAAAGGCAAAGCCGACGACGTGCGCAACATTTCGCTCGACCTCAAGGTCGACGTACCGGGGCTTCTCAACACGATTCCGGGCCTCAAAGGCAAGGCTTCGGGCTACGTGCGCCTCTCGGGGAGCGCTTTCCGGCCGGCCGTTTCAGCCGACCTGCGTGCGCAGGGCATCGGCTGGCAGGATACTTTCTCGGTGAACGACATTCGCCTTAAGGCGGACGTGAAAAACCATGTTGAAAGGCGACTGCGTCGTTCGCAGCCGCTCGCGATGCCCGCTGCCGGGGTGACCGCTTCGGCGTCCAATAGGGAGGCAGCGAAAGACGCGCCGAATGTTTCGACGGCGGCTGCAGCGCCCTCGGGCGCGCACGGCCCGATGCCGCCGAGAAAGCGGCCTGTGTTCACGACCGAGCAGACGATGCAGCACATCGCCGACGCGATCGCTTCCGGGGAACTCGAAGGGAGTCTTCGCCTGAACGTTACGGGCATTCGTGTTGGGACGACTTCTATCGACGCCGTGACCTTCACGACGACGGGGCGCGAAACGGCCATGAAGCTCGGTCTGAAGGTCGAGGGCGGCCCCGTGGAAGGCGAAGTCGGGCTTTCGGGCGGCCTCAACCGCAATACGCTTGACTGGAAGGGCAAGCTGACGGGGACGCACTTCGCGACCCCTGCGGGCGGCTGGTCGCAGAAAACCGATATCCCGCTCGACTTCCGCTTTGCGGAAATGACGCTTCGCGTCGGCAAGCACTGCTGGACGAACGAGCATGCCGAAGTGTGCGTGCCCGAGCCGATGGTGCTCGGGCGCAAAGGCTCGGCCAAGCTCTCGCTTACGAAGCTCGATATGGCGATCCTCAAGCCTTACCTGCGTAAGCGCGACCGAGTGAGCGGCACGTTGACGGGCGAAGCGGACATGCGCTGGGACCTCGATCGCGAGGCGCTGCCCGAGGTGCGTGTTTCGATCAAGGGAGACGGTCTTCACGGGCAGACCCGCTATCAAGGCATTCGCTTCCCGCTCACGCTCGAACGTCTTCGCCTGCGCGCCGCGCTCGAAAAGGGCCGCGCGTCGGCGGGGCTTGAAGTGCGCCCCGAAGGCAACGGCCTTCTCACGGCCGACTTTACCGTGGACGACCTGATGGGCGAGCGCCGTTTGGGCGGCGAGATGCGCATTGAAGACGTGACGCCCTCGCTCCTGAAGCCGTTCCTTGCGCAGGGTGAAACGGCCGAGGGGCGCATGAATGCGGCGCTGCGCGCGGGCGGCACGCTCAAAGCGCCGGCGCTTTACGGCGACTTCCGACTCGACGACCTGTCGTTTGATGCGACGTACCTCCCTGTCGACATGAAGCCGAGCAACTTGCTTTTGCGCTTCACCGGCCAGCGCTCCGAACTCGAAGCGGCACTGAAGACCGGCACGGGCGACGTACGCATCACGGGCGACGCCTCCTGGAGCGACCTCAACGACTGGCGCGCGCAGCTCTCGGTTAAGAGCGACAAGATTCGCGTTGCGATGCCGCCCATGATCGAGGTCGACGTCGAGACGGACGTGCACGCCGTTGCGACGCCCGCGCTCATCGAATTGGCGGGCACGGTCGATATCCCGTGGGCGAACATCACCGTGGGCGACTTGCCGGCCTCGGGTACCTCCGTTTCGAAGGACGAGGTGATTCTCGACGAAAATCTGGAGCGCGTTGCGACGCCGGGCTCGCCCATTGCCCTGAAAAGTGCCATTCTCGTTCGCGTGGGCGAGCGCGTGGCGATCGACGCTTTCGGTCTCAAGGCCGGTCTCAAGGGGGGTATCCACATCGTTCAGAACGACGACAAGCTCGGTCTCAACGGTCAGATCTCGATTCCGTACGGGCGCTTCCATGCCTACGGGCAGGACCTCATCGTGCAGAAGGGGACGGTGTTCTTCAATGGTCCGGCTGAGAATCCGTCGCTCGACATTGAAGCCATCCGAAATCCCGACGTTACCGAGGACGGCGTTACTGCCGGCATCCGCGTCGGCGGCACGGCCTCCAATCCCAAGGTGACGCTCTTTTCTGAACCTGCCAAATCGCAGTCAGAGACGCTCAGCTATCTGATTCGCGGACAGGGACTCGGCAGCGATGACGAAGGCGGTTCATCGGCCATGACGAGCATGCTTATCGGGCTTGGCGCAACGACGGGAAACGGCATCGTAGGCGAAATCGGCGACACGCTCGGCATCAAAGGACTCGGTCTCGATACAACGGGTGTTGGCGAGAATTCACAGGTTGTCGTGAGCGGCTACGTACTCCCGGGGCTGCAGGTGAAGTACGGTGTGGGAATTTTCGATTCGCTTGCAACGCTTACGCTGCGCTATCGACTCATGCCGCGCCTTTATCTGGAAGCCGTTTCGAGTGTCGACCAAGCGCTCGATCTCCTCTATCGATTCGACTTCTGAGCGACGCTTCGGTAGCGGCTGACGGGACGCTGTCGGCTGCACCGTCGTCCGCAGCCGGCCGGCATGCGTTTGATGTCCTGCGAGTCGAGGCAATGGGTTTGGGCGGAAACGCCCAAGAAAAACGCTCGAGTCCCGGAGAGGATCTCGAGCGTTTGCCTAAGGATGCGGCTAGAGCCGCGCTGCGGACTCGGCCGCTTTATTCGGCAGCGGGCTGCGCTTTCAGACGTTCGATTTCGACGCGCTTCTTTTCGAGTTCAAGCTGCGCGCGGTCGCGCGCCAGTTCGGCGCTCACCTTGTGGTCGGCAACGCTCGACTCGACTTCGGCGCGGCGCGCTTCAACGTCCAGGCGGCGCAGCTCGAGCTCAAGCTGGCGCGCTTCGTCTTCGTACTTCTCGAGCTTGGCGGCCTTTTCAGCCTTGGCCTTTGCGGCGGCGCGATTCTGCTCGGCACGCACGCGGTCGGCCTTGGCGCGCTCGACGCGCGCCTTGTTTTCGGCCGCTTCACGCGCCTTTTGGGCTTCGGCGGCCTGCTGCGATTCTGCCTCAGCCTTCGCGCGAGCCTGCGCTTCGATCTGCATCTGCGTGTCGCGAACAACACTGATGTTGTAGTCAATCGCCGCCTGGCCGATGTCTTCGGTCGCGGGCGGCACCGTCGAGGAGGCCGCGCTTGCGGCGCCCGCGATCGTGCAGAGCATCGCGGCGCAAAGGGCGTTCAAATTAAGCTTCGTCATGCGTGGATGTCCTCAAAAATGTGTTTCGATCGGGCCGAAAAGTCTGCTTACTTGCCGCAGCCGTAGGGGTTGTTCGGCTGAATGCGGGTTTCGCTCGGACGCGGCTGAACGATGATGGCGGTGCCGGTCTTGAATTCGCAGGGACGACCGACCTGCGAGGACTGGTACATGCGGCCGTCGCTCGTGCGGTAGACGATTTGCACGCCGTCGGTGTAGGAGGTGCTGTTGCCGCCGCCGATGGCGTCGCCCGCCATGCCGCCTACGGCACCGCCAGCGAGACCGCCGAGCACGCGCGAGCTTGTGCTGTGGTTGTTATGGTTGCCGATTGCTGCACCCGCAATTGCACCGATCAGAGCGCCCGCGACGCGAGCTGTTTCGCGATTGTCGCTGTTGGGAACGGCCACTCGAGCGGGATTGATCGCGATGATTTCAACCGTCCGCACTTCCTGAACCTGATTCACTTGGCCGACGGAGTAGGTGTCCGCACGATAGGCCGTACCGTCGTTGGCGCAGCCCGAAAGCACGAGGGCGCCGAGAGCGGCGCTGAAAAGGGCGAGGGCGGATTTTTTCTGCATCTGTAGATCCTATGTTTGTCAGAATGCCTGCCGCGCTGCAGTACCCGGAGCGGGCAAATCGGACGGGCGGGCATTGTCGCGAACGGTGCCGCACATCGATCAAGCGGCAATCGTCCTCTCTTCTCTAATAGGGAACATACTACCTTCTGGGACACCGCGCACGGTTAGCGCGTTCAGTCGTGCAAAGAACTGCAACCGTTTGCAACGGTCGGTCGCGGTGCCAAACGTCGTCTTTGCCCGCCTCTCGAGCGAGGCGAGCCGCTTTCTCAGCCTAGAATGTTGCGCGACGCCTCGGTTCCGGCTGACCGAGCGTGTCGGCATGAACACATAACAACGGGAGACCGTAAAGGAGCGCAAGGATGGCGACGCGGCACGCGCAAGCGAGGACGGCAACAGAGAGCGCAGATGCTGCTGCAGGAGCGGGCGGCGATACGGCGCGCGCAGCACTTCTTTTTGCGGCTGTTTTCTTCTTTGCCACACTGATGATGCGCGGACCCGTTACCTCGATCGGGCCCGTCGCTGAGGCGATTCGCGCCACATTCGGGGCTTCGTACGCCGACTACGGCATTCTCACGGCCATTCCGATTGCCGCTTTCGGCTTTTTCTCTTTCTTTTCGCCGCAAATAGCCGAAAAGCTCGGGCTGCGGCGCGCCGTCGGCGCCGCGCTTGCAGTGCTCGCGGCGGGTGCTCTGCTGCGCACGGCGGCTTCGCTCATGGCGCATTGGCCCGCGATGCTCGCTGCGACGGTGTTCGTGGGGGCGGGCATTGCCCTTTTGAATGTCTACATGACGGTGGTGGTCAAGGTGAATTGGCCGCACAAGCTCGGCACCATGATGGGGATCTACACGGGTGTGATCGGCCTTTCGGGGGCCGTGGGCGGTCTCACGGCGGCGCCCTTTGCCGAGTACTTCGATACGGTGGCGGCGACGATGGGCTTTTGGGCTGCGCTCTCGTTCTCGGCAGCGGCCCTCTGGTATGGCTTCTCGCAAGTGGGCGACGTGCTGCGCGCACAACGCCCGGCAGCCGGCGCAAGCGCCAGAAAGGTCGAACGCGAACCGTTGGCCGCGCTTGCGTGCAAGCCCATGGCCTGGGCGCTCACGGGCGTTATGGGGCTGCAGTCGCTTTTGATCTACACGGTGAGCGCGTGGCTGCCGCCCTATTGGGCTTCGCTCGGGATGAGCGCACAGACGACGGGCGTGTGGCTTTTCGTGTATCTCGTGAGCGGGCTGCCGGCTTCCGTATTCACAGCGCGCTTCATGACGCTCGTTAAAAGCGATGCGCTCGCGGTGACGCTTCTTTCTGCGGCCTACCTTGCCGGGCTGGCCGGCTGGATCTGGGGTGCAGAGCACGCTTGGGCGATGCTCCCCGGGAGCGTTCTCGCGGGTGCTTCGCAGGGGGCGATGCTCTCGGTCGCCTTCCTCCTGATGTCAAAGAAGTCATCGAGCGACGGCCAGATGCTTGGCATCTCGAGCCTCGCGCAGGGCGTGGGGTACCTGGGGGCGGGTTTCGGGCCCGTTCTCTTCGGCGCGCTCTTTGAGGGCTTTTCGAGCTGGATGCCGGCCTTTGTCTTCGTCGCGCTCGTGATCGTTTTTTGGGGCGTTTCGGGGGTTCTGGCGAGCCTCAAAGAGACGATCGATTGACCGCCCGATTGCAAAGCGCGTTTCGCCTCGCTGATTCGGGCCGTTCTTTCTACAGTAAACACCATAAGACAATCAGCTTATCGACTTTGCCCAAACAGGAGAAAGACGCAATTAGTTCGTGCAGAAAAATGCATTCTGAAATAGATATTCCATAAAAATCAAATATATCGATTTGCAGGCTTAGAAATTTTGCTTAATTGTGCGAAGCGTTTCGCTGAGATACATTGCTTGAGTGATTCGCCCTCTCGCGCGCGTGCACGCGGCGCGCAGGGGGCGCTCTCAAACAAGAAAAAGACCTCAAATATCTCAGACTATTAGGACGCTTTTCAAATGAATGGATTGACAGTCATGTTGATCACCCTGGTCGCTTTGGCCTGCGGCTACTTCGGGTATGCCCGCTGGCTTGAAAAGACCTGGGGGGTCGATCCCAACAAGCCGACCCCGGCCGTGGAGAATCAGGGCGGCGACTATGCGCCCGCTTCCAAGTGGACCGTTTTTGCGCATCAGTTCACGTCGATTACGGGTGCGGGCCCCGTGACCGGTCCGATTATTGCCGCGATGTTCGGCTGGCTCCCGGCGCTGCTCTGGATGCTTGTGGGCGGCGTCTTCTTCGGTGCCGTTCAGGACTTCACCGCGCTTTATGCGTCCGTGAAGAGCGGCGGGCGCTCGATCGGCATGATCATTGAAGATTATGTCGGCCGTACGGGTCGTCAGCTCTTCCTCTTGTTCTGCTGGCTCTTTACGCTCCTTGTGATTGCCGCCTTTTGCGACATGGTTGCCAATACCTTCAACGGCTTCACGAAGGAAGGCGCCGAGATCATGCCGAACGCCGCTGCCGCGTCGATCTCGATGATCTACATGGTTGGCGCCGTTGTTTTCGGGCTCTTCCTCAAGTATGTGAAGCCTTCGGCCGGTCTGCAGTTTGTCGTGGGCGTTGTCCTCATGCTCGCCATGCTTGCGCTCGGCATCGCTTTCCCGATGTATGCCGACGCCGTCACGTGGCGCTACGTCGTCTTCGCGTACCTCTTTGCCGCTTCCGTGATGCCCATGTGGGCGCTGAAGCAGCCGCGCGACTACCTCTCGATGTTCCTTTTGATCGGCATGATCGTCTGCGGTGTTTTGGGCGTTTTCGTCAAGAACCCGACGCTCAATATGCCGGCCGTGACGGGCTTCACCGTCAACAACATGGACCTCTTCCCGATCCTCTTCGTCACGATCGCTTGCGGCGCTGTGTCGGGCTTCCACTCGCTCGTGAGCTCGGGCACGTCCTCGAAGATGGTTTCGAACGAAAAGGATATGCGCCTCGTCGGCTACGGCTCGATGTGCGTTGAAGTGATCCTCGGCGTCGTGGCGCTCGTCGTGGTCTGCGCCGGCGCTACCGACGGCGTTCTCCCGAAGGGCACGCCCTTCCAGCTCTTCTCGGGCTCGGTTGCCGGGTTCCTGACCGAACTCTTCGGCGTTCCCGCCGACATCTCCGCCTGCATCCTGACGATGTGCGTTTCGGCGCTTGCGTTGACGTCGGTCGACGCCGTCGCCCGCATCGGCCGCATGTCGCTGCAGGAACTCTTCATGCCGCGTCCGGGTGAAGAAAAGACGGCCGTGCAGAAGCTCTTCACGAACACCGTCTTCTCGACCGTGCTCACGCTTCTCTTGGGCTACGCGATCTGCATGGCGGGCTACATGTCGGTTTGGCCGCTCTTCGGCTCGGCCAATCAGCTTCTCTCGGCGCTTGTTCTTACTGGGCTTGCCGTGTTCCTGAAGGCCACGGGCCGCAAGGGCTGGATGCTCTATGCGCCGATGACGATCATGTTCTGCGTGACGATGACTGCACTCGTTGAAGCCATCATCGGCATCTTCGGCACCATCGCCAACGGCACGTTCGTCTTCATGGTCGGCGGTCTGCAGCTCATCATCGCCGTTGCGCTCATCATTCTGGCGCTCCTCGTCGTGTACCACTGCGTGCTGAAGCTGCGCGAACCAGCGAAGGCGTAAAAGCGAAGCGTTCTTGAAAACGCACGCACAAAAGCTCGGCGCTTTCTCGATTCGGGAAGGCGCCGAGTGCATTTTGTGCGCTTCAATTTTGAGCACAATTCCTCGGATGCGCGGCTCGACCGCCTCGTGTAGACTCGCGCCTTTGAGGCCGGAATCGACGCGTTTCCAAAGTCGGGATCGGCTTCGGCCGTGCTTTTCCAACGCTCGAAAAAGATGCTTTCCTTACTCTTCAATACGCTTCTGACGGCTTTCCCTTTTCTGCTGCCGATTGTCATTCTTCTGATTGCGAAAAAGACTGGCTTTCGCTACAAGCAGCAGCGGCCGTTCTTCATTGCGTCGTTTGTCTTCTACGGTCTCGCGCTCGCGGCCTTTGCCGCGCACGCCGTTTCGGCGGGCGGTGGCGCTCAGGAATTCTTTCGCGCGTACTACGGCTCGCCCGTCGAGAAGACGATGCTCTGCTACGGGGGCTTCCTCGGGCAGGGGCTCGCGGTCGTGGCGCTTCTCTTTGTTGTCAATTGGAGTACGGTCGAGCTCTTTTTCATGAAGCCCGGCAAGCAGGCCGCGCAGACGAATAAGGCTGAAGATAAGACGGAGAGCAAGACTGAAGCGACGTCCGAAGAGAGCCGGACGGAGACTGCGCAGGCTGAATCCGCAGCAACGGCGCAAAAGTCCGTAGAAAAATAAGAACGCTCGACTGCCTTCCCGCTTCAGCAAGCTTGCTGCGGACGCTTGTTCGGGCAGGCGTTCGCGGCCGCGCCGATCTTTGCACGGCCTATTTCCATACGCAGCAAAAATTGCGGACAATAAAAAAGGGCGCGACTCCTCTCGCACCCTTGGCTTTTGTGGTCGGCGGCTTCCCGGAGCTCTCTTTTGAGCTCGACATCGCGTTCTGCGCTTGGAGCGTCCCGACGCGGATGCCGCATGGCCTCCCATCAGCGACTCGTTCCAGAAGCTCTCGGAAACGAAAGCACCACCGGAACCACAACGATGCCTATTATGACAGCTTTTCAAAAAAATGCAAACGAAAAGGCTCAAAAAATCAATATCTAAGCTGTAATAGGTTGTAAATAACCGCCGCACTCGGCCTCTCGGAGAGCGAAAAAGCTTCGCATGAAGTTTTTGCTTTTTTGAGCCGAATGCTGCGCGTGTTGGCGCTTTCAGCCGCGGCGCATCGTTCGGCGAAAGCCGAAAACGGGCTTGCCGTCGTTGGCGCAGCCGCTCGAGCAGCTCGAGCAGGTCGGCATGAGCGGGATCTTGACGACGTCGCCGCGTTCGAGCAGGTGCGTGAGCATGCCCGTCATGAGCGATTCAGAGACGCGGAAGTGCCAGGCGAGGTCGCGCAGCGTAATGCCGGGTCGTTCGCCGATCAAGCGGCGGACGTCAAGCATCGAAGTCATGATCAAAGCTCCGAAAAGTGAAGAACGAAGCCATTTTAGCTTGAAAGCAAACGAGAATCATTTCGTTTAATGTCGCACTAGTGTCGTTCAACGTGAGAAAAGGTTACGACATTTGTCTCATGCCGCTTGTTCGATGCTGTAAAGTGCTCGATTCTTCAAGTTTGTTTTCGGTCAAAGACCGCAACGAACTTAATATCAAATCGTGCACGAAAGGGAGATCGGGCGACACCGAAGAAAAATGCCCGACACTTTTCGCGCCGTTGTTTTCCAAAAGAAGTTTTTTCGGAGAAGCGTCCGCTCGAACGGGCGCGCCGATGACTTCGCACTACGACAATCGCCGGCCGGTCGAGCGGGACGCGTGCGTGTTTTTTTCTTGAATATTCGCTGCGCTTTAAGCCTCTCAGCCGAACCGTTATCCGAAACCCTCGACGCTTTCGCGCCGCAGCTCACGCGAAAGCCGTCTCCAGTGAAGGAGAATCTTCATGGAACCCTATGCTGCCGGGTGGCTATCCATACTGCCTCCCATCATCGCCATCGGTCTCGCGCTCGTGACGAAGGAAGTGCTTTCTTCTCTTCTGATCGGCATTCTGAGCGGCACGCTCATCTATTCGATCGGCACCGATGCCAATTTCCTCATGGGCACGCTTCAGACGGGCTTCAAAGTGATGGCCGACAAGGTCGACTTTGAAATCCTGATCTTTACGTCGCTTTTGGGTTCGCTCGTTTACGTCGTCGCCATGTCGGGCGGCACGCGCGCCTACGGCAACTGGGCCGTTCAACGGGTTAAGAGCCGCCGCGCCACGCTCTTTTCGGCGAGCGGTCTCGGCATTCTCATCTTCATTGACGACTACTTCAACTGCCTATCGGTCGGTACCGTGATGCGTCCGCTTTGCGACCGCTACAACATCTCGCGCGCGAAGCTCGCCTACATCATCGACTCGACCGCTGCCCCCGTGTGCATCATCGCGCCCGTGTCTTCCTGGGCGGCGGCCGTGGGCTCCTCGCTTAAGGGCAACGCCGTTTTCGAATCCGATATGGCCGCCTTTATCGCGACTATTCCTTGGAATTTCTACGCGCTGCTTTCGATTCTCCTCATCATCTTCATCATTGCGACGGACTTCGACTTCGGACCGATGCGCCGCAGTGAAGAGCGCGCTGCCGCGGGCGACATTGGCTCGAGCGAATCCTCGCAGGGCGCCGAGCCGCCCAATCCGAATCCGCGCGGCCGCGTGATTGACATGCTCGTGCCGATTACGGCGCTCATCGTCTTTGCCGTGCTTTCGCTCATGTATTCGGGCGGCTACTGGGGAGACGATCCGCAGTACCACACGTTCCAGGCGGCCATCGGCAATTCGTCGGCTTCGTCTTCGCTCGTGTGGGCAGCCTTCGGGGCAGTTTTCGTTGCCTTCATCTTCTACGTGCCGCGCAAGCTCGTGGGCTTTTCCGAATTCATGAACGGCATGGTCGAAGGCATGAAGCTCATGCTGCCGGCGAACATCATTCTCGTGCTCGCCTGGGCGCTTTCGGGCGTTTGCCGCGATCTTCTGCAGACGCCGCAGTTTGTCGAATCGATCGTGACGAGCGGCGGGGCAGACTTTTCGATCTTCCTGCCGGCAGTGGTCTTCATCATTGCGGCCTTCCTGGCTTTTTCAACGGGCACCGCCTGGGGCACCTTCGGCATCCTCATTCCGATCGTTGTGCCGGTTGTTCAGGGGATTGATCCGTCGCTTACGGTCGTATCGCTCTCAGCGACGCTCGCGGGCTCCGTTTTCGGCGACCACTGTTCGCCCATTTCGGATACGACGATTCTTTCTTCGGCAGGCGCCGGATGCAACCACATGGAGCACGTCTCGACGCAGTTGCCGTACGCGCTTGTCGTGGCCGTCTCGTCTGCGATCGGCTACCTCGTTGCCGGGCTTTCGAATGGCAATCTGTGGCTCTCCTTCGGCGTTGCGCTTCTCGTGATGGTGGCGATCGTTTCGACTCTGCACTTCATGAAGGGCAAGCGCGCGGCAGCCGCAGCCTGATTCTCGATTTTTGCCAACCGTCGGCGTTCGATACGCTGACGAACAAACAAAAACCGCGCCTATTGTCGAAAAAGTTCGACGGCGCGGTTTTTCTTTCGGCGTTGAGCCGATCCGTTTAGCGGCCTGGGACAATGCGCCCGAAGTGCGGCACGTCCGGGCCTCGCTCGACGTGGCTTAGAAAAAGGCTTCTGAGCCAAACGAACGCTGGGGCGCCGCTTCGGTGCGTATGCCAGACAAGGGCGGGGCGCAGGGGAGGCGCGTCGGGAATAGGTGCTACGGCTGTGAGCGCCATCGATCGACCGAGGCGAGCTGCCGTCCGCCAGGGCACGGCGAGTACAAAGTCCGACCGTTCAAGAAGCGTCACGGCACCGAGCCAGGATTCCGTCCAGAGGATCGTTTCGCCAGCAGAAAGCGGAATTTTGGCCGGGCCCGGCATGCCGCCGGCCGTTGGATCCGTATCCGGATGCACAACGATCTGTATGCGGCGAAAGTCCTTGAGTGCTTCGAGTGCTTCGGGACGACCGGCCAACGCTTCGAGCGGGTGGCCCGCACGCACGATTTGCACGTAGCTCGTTTCAAGAAGCGTTGTGCTTTCGAAGTCGCTCGGGAGGTTCACTGCCGGGAAGATGCCGAAGTCGAGCTCGCCCGATCGCAGCGCGGCAAGCATCCCTTCGTCGTGTGTGCGAATGGCGGTTCCCGCTCCCGGTGCGATCTCGGCCATGGCGGCAAGAACAGGTTCGACGACCATGGCGAGCGCATTATCGAGGCAGGCAATTCGATAAACGCGCTCGAGCTTGGCAGGCGAGAAAACGGCGCTGTCAGTGAGGGATCGCATCTCTTCGAGAATTTTGCGTGCGCGAAGAGCGAGCGACTTCGCTTCGTGGGTCGGCGCAAAGCCGCGGCCGTGACGCTGAAAGAGTTCCGTGCCGAAGGTCGTTCGGACGTCAGCGAGGAGACGGCTTGCTTTCGGCTCGGAAATACCGAACCGTTTGGCTGCGAGCCCGAGATTTTTCATTTCTACGAGCGTGCAAATGAATTCAAGCTGTTCTTCTACGCCAAGGTTACCGTAATGCCCAAGCCTAACGGCGTGCCGATCAGCTATGACGTTTCACGCCGCATGCTTCTCACGCACGGCGGCGTTCCTGTCTTCGGCCTTTACGCCGACTTTGTCAACACGGTCAAAGTCGACTACACGCGCATTTTCAACGGCAAAGAGGAAAGCTTCTCGGACACTTACAAGATCTATGCTTCGCCTATTTACACGGATGCGCAAGGCTTGAAGGGACAGGTCTCCGCCATGCCGCGTGTTCGTCCCGTTAAGGTCGACCCCGAATTCAAGGATCGCCTGTACCTCCTCAACAATGCTGCCGACCTTGCGGGGAAGGCGGCGCATATGGTCTGGAACAACCCGATGGGCGGCGCGCTCGAGTGGTCGTTCTACCCGCAGAACGGGATTGTTGACACGACGGGCGAATACCTCTGGTACATGTTCACGCAGCCCATCTACAACGTGGTCGAACCGTACCTGGGCGGCGACATGATGGGCTTTCGTCAGAATAAGGACGGCTCGTTCACCTGGGGCTGCGGGCAGCGCTACGTGAAGTACGACCTTATGGGCCGTCAGATCTGGAACCGTCGACTTCCGATCACCTACATCGACTTCTCGCATGCGATGGATGCCGTGCAAAACGGCAACTACTTCCTGCGCGTGGCGTCCTCCAATACGAAGCTTGCCAACGGCAAGAACGTGCGTACGGTGCGCGACGTGATCGCCGAAATCGATCAGGACGGCTACGTTGTTGACGAGTGGCGACTCTTCGACATTCTTGATCCGTATCGCTCCGATGTCATCAAAGCGCTCGACCAAGGGGCGGTTTGCCTCAATATTGACGCATCGAAGGCCGGCAAAACGCTTTCTGAAGAAGACATCCAAAAGCTCAATGAGTCCGACAACTACGGCGACATTGCCGGGACGGGCGTCGGGCGCAACTGGGCGCACGTTAACTCCGTCGACTACGATCCGACGGACGACTCGATCATCATCAGCTCGCGCCACCAGTCTGCCGCCGTTAAGATCGGCCGCGACAAGAAGGTGAAGTGGATTCTTGCTGCACCGCGCGGCTGGAAGGGCGAACTCGCTGAAAAACTCCTGACGCCGGTCGACAAGGACGGCAAGAAGCTCGTCTGCGACGATGTCTCCTGCGAAGGCGGCTTCGACTGGACGTGGACGCAGCATACCGCTTGGCGCATTGACGAAAAGAGCGCGCCCGGGATCGTATACCTTTCGGTCTTCGATCATGGCGACGCCCGCGGTATGGAGCAGCCCGCGATGCCTTCGATGAAGTATTCGCGCGCAGTTGTCTACAAGATCGACGAAAAGAAGATGACGGTCGAGCAAATCTGGTCGTACGGCGAAGAAGCCGGTCACGATTGGTTCAGCCCGGTAACGTCGCTCACCGAGTACCACGCCGACAAGGACTCGATCTTCGTTTACTCGGCAACGGCCGGCGCATCGTTTGACATCAATACCGGAGCCTTCACTTCGGCACCGAATCCGTACTGAATAAATTGTCTATATATACCCAAATATGCCTAAATATCTGAGCA
>ERZ1090868.212-NODE-212-length-31983-cov-11.952487_pt1 | contig 31983 bp, 47 predicted proteins | sample MGYA00478475_ERZ1090868 | MGnify/ENA primary metagenome ERZ1090868 (study PRJEB33644, sample SAMEA5815747) | chicken gut metagenome | biome: Chicken; feature: Gastrointestinal Tract; material: Caecum | place: Ireland | collected 2019-01-01 | study: A study of the...
ATATAAAATTTTTTCTTTAACGTCTCATACATCTATAACCCCTTTCAGAGTAAAATTTTCAATAACACCGATGATAATATGGGAGCAATAAAAAATACATTATTCCGTGCGCAGAAATATTGTACCACCGCATTGCCACCGTGTCAATAGCGGCAAAAACTCCGCGTGTAAGTTTGTCAAACATTTTTCATAACCTTTTTGAAAGTTTTTGAAACTTTTTTAAAAACGCAAAAAAGGATATGGGCGCGGTGGTGTTTTTACTCGTCTTTTGCCTTTAATTATACAGCCAAAATCGCATTGAGTCAAGATTACAAAAACATTCTTTGCGTGACAAAATGCGGCGGCATGTTTGCCGCCGCCCTTCCGCGTCCGTTCGGGCGGTCGCTTATTTCTTCAATTTTATAAATCTTACACGCGGCGCGTCCGCGTTCCCCCGCAAGAATTCGATAATTTCATTGCGTTTTTGTTGAGGGGTCTGCCACGTTCTTTTACCGTTAGCGTCGCGCAGGGCGGAGTGTGGACGGTTATTGTATCGACTTACCCATTCCGCCATTTTTTCCTTCAGTTCTTCATGTGTTTTAAATGTTAGCGTTTTATAAAATTGCTCGGAGTCAGTGCGGTGCGACCGCTCCACTTTTCCGTTGTGGCGCGGCGTGTATGCTTGTATGAGTTGATGTTTAACATGCAACCTATTTAAAAGCGCGTCGAGCGGGTGTACTTTGTTGCGTGACACAACGCGGTTGTATGTAAATTCTGTGCCGTTGTCGGTTTGTATGGTCTGCGGAATATATCCAAAAAACACGATTGCTCGCTTTACAAAATCGACGGTCGAGTAGCTACTCTTTTCTTGATACGGATATAAAAACCGTTCACGGGTCGCCTCGTCTATCATTGTGTATTGATACTCCCACTCGTCCGCAAATTTACCTTTGTTGCACTCACGCGGTACATATTTCACGTCCATTTGCATTTTTACGCCGAGTATTTCGGGCGTATCATATGGTTGAGGCGCATATTTTTCGGTATGTTGTACAGGGGCGGGGCGCAAGTGGTTTTTGGTGATGTAGCGATACAACCCGCCGTATGTGCGTGTATAAGCAAACCGCGTCCGAAGTTCGCCCAACAATTCTATATAACTAATGTCGGGGTTTTTGGCGAATATATCAATTATAGCCGCCCGCTCCGCGTCCGTATGTGCCATTTTGTGGCGCGTATGCGGGCGCGAGGAGTGGTTTGCAAGGCTTTCCAACGTGCCGTTGTATTGCGATTTCCAACGCCACAAACTGCGCTCGGTACACTTAAACTTTTTACTTACGCGCAATATATCAACTTTATCAATAAGCCACATTTTTAACGCTTTTTCTTTTTCCCTTGCGCTGTATTTGATACCTTTCATAACACACCTCTTTAAAAGCAATGGCGGGCTACATCAATGTAACCCGCCCGCCGTCTGTAAAATCACTTATTGTTTTGTTGTTCTAATTGTTTGACCGCCCACCGCAAAAACTCGGCTTTTTTCATTCCCGACGCTTTAATAACGCCGTCGATGTGGGCGAGTTCTTCGGGAGTAAGGTTTACAATAAAAGGCTTGTATTTGCCGCTTATCTTTGCGGCATACTTTTTGTCGGCGGCTTTCTGCGCCTCGCTCCGCGTCATGATACACCTCCGATATTAAAATAGGTCGTTTTGCGCGATGTGCGCCGAAAGGTCGGCGAAGGTCGGGCAATCGTCCTTCGGCACGTTGTAGGTCAGCGTAACGCGCCCAACTTTTGTTGTTAGCGTCCACGAGGCTTTATTCTCGCGCACCGTGTACACCTTGTCGCTTTTTTCTATCGTCATTTTATGCCTCCTTCGGGCGGAATAGCCGCCGCCCGCACGGCGTAATTTTAGCCGATTATTTCGGCTATTCTCTTTTTGATTGCCGCGGCGTTGGTATAAAACGGGTTTTTAACGCCTTTTATAAAATCTGCGTCACGCTTGTTTGATTGCCACCCGTTTATAATATCGCCGTACTCCGCACCGCGGGTTTGCCCGTTTTCCGTCAAAGTGATGTTGTCGCCAAACGTGATAACCTCTTGCCCGTTCAACAAAACCGTTGCCGTTCCCTGCGTTACACTTCCGCGATTGCGTCTTACTGTAAATACCTCTTTCATTCTTTGCGCCCTCCTTGTTTGACAAAGTTTTATGTTTGTGCTACAATAGGACTTACGAGGGGGTGGTTGCACCCGCCCCGCTCTGCCTATTGACGATTATTTATCGTCTTTGGGTTTTGCCTTGTCGGACTTCGGTTTTTTCAAAACGATTGAAATTCTTACGCTTTCGACTGCCGTTTGATTTTCAATCGCTTGCGCCAAGTCTTGCAAGGCTTTTTTGATGTCGTCCATCGCGTTCACCTCCTTTGTTTTTGTAATTATATTATATCATAGTTACTATGATATGTCAACACTTTTCGCATATAATTATTTAAAAAAGGCAATAATTTTTACGGCATAAAACGCCCCGCAGTTGCGGGGCGTTCTCGTTATACCGATATAAATTTATAGCCGTGATGTTGACTTCGTGTCGGTCGTTTGGTATAATGATTTTGCTACAAACAATTAAACCTCGCGGCGGCAGTCTGTCAACATGCACGGCTAACGGTTATCGAACAACCTTTTTATCGGTATGCCGACAACCACGCAAATATTATATATCGGTGCGCCGATAAAGTCAAGACTTCTTTGCCGCGAAAAGCAATTTTTTGATATGCAAAGGAGTCTTTTTATGTCTGTTGCGGAGCGCATAAATTTATTACTTAATAAGCAAGGCAAGCGACAAAGCGACCTTGCGCGGTTTTTAGAAGTACGCCCGACCACCGTGTCCGAGTGGGTGCATGGCAAGCGCGAGCCTTCGGGCATGCTGTACGAAAAGATTGCCGATTATTTCGGCGTGTCGCTCGATTATTTAATTGCGGGGCGCGAGCCGCCGCCCGCGGCGGTGCAACAAATTATCGGCAATAGCAACAACAATAATACCGTCAATATCTCGAACGGCGGGGCGGCGTTAAGTGAATACGAGCGCGAATTGTTGAAGGTCTGCGGCGGTATGGATATGCGACAAAAAAACGCGCTGTTGTCTTTCGCTTATGAATTAGAAAAAACAACCAAAACGGAGGGTTAGTTTATGAAATGGTTTATATCACTAAAAAAGGCTTACCGCATTATAATAGCCGTGTGCGCGTGGTTGCCGCTCGTTATATTCCTTGCGGCGATAAGCGGTTCTATCGGCGCGGACGGCGAAGGTGTGCAGTTGTGGCAATCATTCGTTATGCTTTTATTGCTTGCGCTCGGCGTTTTCTTTACCGTGTTTGCAGTTATCGCAAGCAAACGCGAGAAAGGCGCAAAACAAGCCGTTGCAACGCCCGACACACCCGAAAAGCAACCACGCGCGAATACTCGCCCGCAAACGACAAACCCGCGTCCTGCGCCCGCAATAACCGCCCGAATTGTACAAGCCCCCGCGACTGCATTATTTAAATGTCGATTGATAAAAAACGGCAACTCGGAAATGCAGGACAACATCGCGTGTTGCAATGTCGGCGATGTAGTTATTGCCGACGAGGATATTGAAACGGGTTTAAAAATCTGCTCCCACGATGTGGGCGACATCGGCTATTTTGCGGAAAGCTACGGCGACCGCATACGCGACAACATGCGCCTCGTAATATCCGACATTATCGAAAACGACAACGGCAAATTAAGCGTTGAAGTGACGGCATACTCGCAATACGCCGACGGTATAACATTCCCGATACATACAAAGGTTGCGGGCGTTTCGTTCGGCAACCGTCAAGCGGTCGTTAAGGAAAGCCGCGCGGGCGACCCGCTTATTATAAAACATACCCCGTCAAACGAATACCCCTCCGCCGCCGCTATTTACAACGGACGCACGGGACGGGCGTTGGGGCATGTGCAAGCCGACCTTGCCGAGAAGTTCCGCTCGGCGTTTGGCAACGGATATGTATTAAACGGCAAAATAACAGAAATCACGGGCGGAACGCCCGCCACGCCAAACTATGGTTGCAATATTTTAATCACAAGTAAAAAGGCATAACGAAACGCCCGCGAACGTTCGCGGGCGTTTTTTTGTCTTATTTTGTTGATGTGTTTTTAAGGTCGTAAAGCGTTGCCTCGATTTGAGTTTTTATCCAAGTATCAACATCGCCGTATGTGGTTTTTATGTACTCCTGCACATCGGACGATAACGACGCTTTTGCAGTTTCGAGGGCGGCGTTTAACGCCGTCTGTTGCGCGTCCGTCGTCCAATCTTCCGTGCCTTTTATACTTTCGACATACGTTTGATAGGTGGACTTTACGGCGGTTTGAATTGACGACAACGCAACGTTTAAAATGTTTTTGAGGTTGCCGTCTTTTAACTTTGTACTGATATAGTTTTTCAACTGCGTTATGCCGTACATTACAACCGATGTTACAAGTAAGGCAATAACGGTGTAAATGATTTCTTGCCATTGCATGGTATTAACCCTCCGTGTGATTGATTTCTTTTTCGAGTGTATCTATGCGTTTGTGTGCTTGCTTTGCGCTTTCCTCGACATGCGCCAAGCGTTCACCGAGCGCGTTTTGGTTTCGCGCTACCTCCTTGACATCGAGTCGCAAGTCGTCAAACCCGTTTCGTATGTATTTTATATCACCGCGCAAATTGCCGTCGTCCGTGCCTTTATTGTACTTATCTTTGCCGCGGTTGACAAAAAAAGTTATGATAGCGACTGTCGCCGATAATGCCGCAAGGACGCTACACACTATCGCAAAAATATCCGCGCCCGTCATAATTCCCCTCCCGTTATTCCGTCGTCACATCGGTAAACCATTCCTCGCGTAAGGAAGTTTCACCCTGTGCGGCGATTTCTTCTTGAGTCTTGCCGTCGAGCGCGTCAACCCATGTTGCGCATGCGTTGTCGATGTCGCCCTGCGTGATAATTCCCGCGGCGAGGTCGCCGTTTGCCGACTGCAACCACTTTTCTTTGCTAAAAACCTTCATTGTTATTGCCTCCGTGATTTTATTTACGCCACCGCGCCGAGCGTGTGGGCGTGATACGATATAATTTTTTGCGCTCTACCTTTCGATATAATCGGCTTTATATTGTTAATATAATAGTCCTTAAAATTGATAGGCTTTGCGCGTGATATGTACGACACAAACCTCACGCATTGACGCAAGCGAACGCCGAAACGCTGTATTTTGCGGACGGTGCGGGTTAGACTGTAAAAGATGTGTTTGCGCAAGAGCGTAAACCGCTTATAAAAGCGATAACCAACAAAATCAATCGGGCGCGTACCGTACCGCCACACCTGCCAATTACCTTTGATTGTAAGCCGTCCGCGGCGAAGTATGCGGACAATCGCCTCGTGCGCTTTGTGCAGTTTGCGTTTGTTGCTATCCAACATCACAATGTCGTCAACGTATCGCACATAATGTTTGATTTTTAATTTTTCTTTTACGGCGTGGTCGAAAGACTGCAAATAAAAATTTGAAAAGCCTTGCGATGTGTAAAAACCTATCGGCAAACCATTACCGCCGCAATCGAGTATGCCGTCGATAATTTTTAAAATTTTTGCGTCTTTGATAACCCGCCGAAATTTTTGTTTTAAAATCTCGGTATCTACCGAGGCGAAAAAATGGTGAACATCGGCTTTGTAAACGTATTTAATGCGTGGGTCGCTCTTTATAAATTTTTGAACGGCTTTACGCGCCCCTTTCGTGCCGCGACCGACAACCGAGCCGCAACAATATCGGTACATACCGCGGTTTATCACGGGGTCGATAACTTGCATTAACGCCCAATGCACGATTTGGTCGGGATAAAACCGCGGTACTTTTATGCACCGTATTTTGTTGCGCTCGCGCCGTATTTTTTCATGCGGCGGCGAAAAGACAATACCGCGTTCGAGTATGCGTTGTATTTTAAGTGCGTACTTTTCGGGGTTTTCGTATGCGTCTTTTACAATGCCGCGTCTGCGTTTCTTGTTATGTGTTGCGTTTTTAACTGCCAAAATTAGATTATCAATCGAAATAAATTTTTCGTACAAGTAACCTATTCTTTTCATTGTACTTTATCGAAGAGTCTTTGCTGTGCCTTACGGGGTTTCAAATGCTTTTCGCCTTACTAACCCGCACTCTTTACGGCAATTTTTGACCGAGAGGTCGGCGATATGCTATCCATAAAAAGACTTTTTTCAGCAAATACGACCACCGAGGTTGGAGTTCAAGTTGGACGCCGTGTCGTTACCGTTCCAATTCCACAAGCCCGCATTCGTGCCGTTGTTCCAATTCCCGCCGACATTCAAGCGAACGCCCCGACAAAACTCGGATAACATACCCCTCGATTGAATAATCAAATTATTGCTTTACACAACATCATGCCGCGGGGGAAAATTCCCCCGTACCCCCATTAAGAGGTTTACGGCAAAGACGACCACCGAGGCCGGAGGCCAAGTAGGACGCCGAGTCGCTACCGACCCAATGCCACAAGCCCGCATCCGGGCCGCCGCCCCAACGCCCGCCGACAGTCAAGCGAACGCCCACCTCGTTGTAATAATAGTAATCACAATAATATGTACCATCACTACCACCAACTTCGCTCGTAAACATAAGCAACGAGTCTTTCTCTATAAGCGCAAGTACCTTTGCCCAACCTTCGGTTGTTGGTCTATCGCCCACATAAAAATAGGGAGCGTCGGTTTTACCCGTGGAATAATATTCGGGGTCTTTGCAAACGTACATCTTTTCAACATCGAAAGATACGCCGTCAACAAAAGTCCAAGTATTGCCCCACAAGTTCTCTATACCACGATAGACCATTGCGTGCTTACCGTCGGTGTTGCTTATTTCCGACCCCGAAGGTGTTTTTACGCCGTCACATCTGCCCGTAGCGATTGCCGCCGTGTTACTGTTGCAATAACCGTACATGATAGACTGACTGTTTGTTGTTGCAAACTCTATCATAAATAGGTCTTTTATGATGAGGTCTATCAAGAAGTCGTACATCTGGTAGCCAGTGCCGTATGCCTTACACCCCAAGCGGAAATTGTCCTGTGTAATATTCACAAGTACATTCTGTCCGCTCTTTGAGTAAACACGGTCTTTTGAGCCGCTACCTTCATACTTGCCGACATCTATGTAATCAATTTCGTTGCCGCGTCCGTCCACGAAAAGGGTTGTAAACCCGCTGTACCTTATACCCGATATTTGCACTTTGTATGTGCCGTTTGCGTTTTTGGTGCGCTTTGCATAAAACTTCGGAATACGGATAAACACATTGCCGTAATCATCCGTAACCTCGTGCATATCGCTCCACGGATAACAGCGGTCAAAATCGCTTTTAATTTCGCTTTCGCTGACCGAGCAAGTCAAGCCGAGCGCGTCGTCCGTCCTCAATAATGTGGGCGACGATTGCCCGACATTATCAACACCATATATTTTTGCTTTTTCAAGATACAACATAAAAACCTCCTTTATTAAGAATAAATTGCGTTTGCAATAATACTAAATTGCTCTGTTATAACGACTCCCTCGTCGCTTGTTGCTTTTACGGTTAATGTCGCGATTTGATTGTGACCGCCACTCAACACTATTTCGTTTTTATCTGCGCTTACAACCTTAATACCTGTCGAGCTTGATGTTGCCGTTACGTTTGTAATGTTTACCGAAGAAGGCGAGAAAGATAATTGCAACACATTATTGTTGTTGTATGCAATGCTGATTTGTTGACCGTTGGTTTTGCCGTCAAGCGTAAATGTAAACAGCGTTGCGCCGCCCTCTTCTTCGAGGACATTTACCCTATTGTTGAGTTCCAAAATATCAGCATTTATTTCGCTTACTTTTTTTTCGATACGCAACATTACAGTATTAAACATCTTGTCGATTGCGCCACCCACAATATACCCTCGCGCTTTGCGGGCGGTTTCGCTTTCGTCAGCATAAAGCGCAAAGTTTGCCGACATAACACGTTGCGAAAGTTGACGCAATATCCTGTCGAGTTCCCCGCCGCGCGTATAACCCCGCGCCTTCTCCGCCTCGCCGCACTCAAAGGCGTATGTTATAGCCTTTGCAATAAGGTCAATTTCAAGCGTCGCAATCGCCACGCCGTCCTTGTAAATAACCGTGCCACCCATATCTTCAACAACCTTTGTTAAAGCCTCTTGAGCGGTGGTAAGAGCGTTTTCCGCGTTCGTTTTCGCCTCTGCCGCCAACGACGCGGCATTATTCGCCGCCGACTGCGCGAGCGTGGCGTTTGTTGCCGCCGACTGCGCATTACCCGCCGCCGCAGACGCATTGTTGTTTGCCGCGTCCGCAAGGGCTTTGACCGTTGCATAGTCGTCTACGGGGTTTATCAGTTTAACGAGGTTTGTTATAATGCCATTTTGCACCGCAAAAGAATATATGGGCAATTCGTAAATGCGGTTTACCGTTTCCGATACGGCGGCGTATGTATCTTGCTGTGTAAATGTGATAGCCGAAAGCGACGCGCCCAACTTTGACACAAGCGTTACATTGTCGCTATCGGTCAAGTGGTACGTTTCTATGCGTACACACACATACCCGACGCGGTTTGTTGACACATCGACGGCGCAGTCCGCGCCGCCCGTTTCAATTTCAATCATGCGCCCCTGCACGACAAGCGCACCGCTACCAACCGTAATTGCGCCCGTTTTAGCCGTGGCGGCGAGTTCGTCACCATACCCTTTATAGTAGCCGTCGGCGTGGGTTTGGTCTATAAAGCGCGATTTGACTTCGAGGGCGTATAAATTAGATTTGAAATTTTCTTCGCCTTGAAATGTGACAGGCTTTATCGCCATATCCTTTATACCTCCTATCCCTTTATAATCTCGGTTAAAAGTATCTTTTTAAACCCCAATTTTATTTGCGTACTCATACCGCTCCCGTCGAGCGTCGTGATTTTTTCGCTTATAGGCAATGTTTTATATAGCTTGCCTTCAAAGTACAAGTTGACTTTGGTGTAAAGCGGGTATTGTGAAAAGTCTATGGGGTCAATGGTTAAATTGTTGTCGATGACGATATTGTCAACATACCGCGAGTTGGCAAGTTCATACACGGCGTTAAACTGTGCGTCGGCAAGGTATTCCGACTCATACATCTTTGTTTTAACGGGGTAAATGCGCCCCGCGATATTGCCCGCCGCGTCCGACTGCACGATGTTGTTGTCCTTGTCGCGGTAGTAATATTTTGTTGCAATAGTTGACGGGCGGGGCTTGTACTGCGGCACATAAACGGGGTTGCCCTCGTCGTCCGTGACGGGGTTGCCCTCGTCGTCAATCTCCTGCACATCTGTATAAATGATGTTTCCGTCCGCGTCCGTTTCGGGCGTTTCCGCGTCGTATTTGATAGTTGCAACCGTTTTATTTGTTGCCGACGATGTTGTCGTCAACTCATAAATAAAGTCGCTTAAATCGACCGTAAGCACGGTTGAACACTTTACAAAAGTGAATATGATTTTGCCCGCCGCTACATCGTATTTAGTTTCAATATTGTACTCGTAATATTTCAAGTACCCTTTTAAAAACGTGTAAGCATTGACGAGTTGGTAAGTTCCTTGCAAGTCGCCGTAAGTGTCTATCGTGTCCGTGTCGTCGGTCGGTATAATTACATCGACGGATATTTTTGATACCGCCGCGTCGGGGGTATCAAATACCGCCGCCCGCACTTTTTCAAATATCGCCGATAACTTGCCGTCAAAACTGTTTTGCGGGGTATAATCGAGGAGTATTTCGGTATCCCATAATGTTTTGAAGTCAAGCCCTTTTACCGTTCTTTTGTTGTGGTCGGGCTTTACCTCGTCGGCAAAACAGGCATATTGATAATTGCCCTCGTCGTCGTTTACAACGGCGATTTTTGCGTCGTTCACATCGACGGCGCACACGCCCTCGGCGGTGAAAGAGTCGTTGTCATAAACGCGGGTCGTTAAGTCGTAAGTGGCGTTGTCTACGTTGGTTATGTGTTGGCGGTTTTCGTCATATAGTGCAATGTACATTTGCCGCCCCCCTTAATCGAATAAATAACGCCGCACTTCAACATCAATGCGCCCCGCGTCCGTCTGCTCGATATTCGCGCCGATTATATACTCGCCCTGCGGCAAATATAAAAACGATTGCTTTGTCTTATCGGTCAAACCGTAACCGTTGTACTCGCCCTCCTCGGCTGTCGTGACGGTTATTTTTTTGGTCGTGGGGTCAATGCGTATCGTTTGTCCTTCCTCGTTCCCGATAGAAAGTTGTATTTGCGAAATGATATTGCCCGATGTGTCCTTAATGTACAGATTGAGCGGGTTTTCAAAATCGCCGCTTATAATGAAAATTATAGGCGCACGTTCAAAGAAGGGGTTTGTTATGCGAAATTCTTTCTTTAACTTTTCACCCGCAAACCCGAACGGGAATTTGAGCGGGAAGGTTGCGTCGGGTGTTCGGTTAAGCAATTCAAATTCGGTATTTACTTGCTCGTACCAATACGTTTGACGCTCAAATTGAAAGTCCTCGACAAACAAGCCCTCCTCGCTTATTTCCGATTTTGGCGCGGTGCGCAAAACCACTTCGCAAAACTTATCCGTCACACCGTCGTTATACTCAAATAAAAACGGCGATGTGCCACACTCGGCTAAAAATGATAGCAGGGCTTTATAGTTCGCGTAACCGTCCGTGCCGTCGGCATTAAAGTAGATTTTGAGCGTTATCGGGTCAAATGACGGCGTTATATTTACAAGGTGTTTGCCCCTTTCGCTTTCCTTGTAGGATAGTGAGAAGTTATTGCCAAGCCCCGAAGGCTCGGCGGCAAGTGCCGATGTGCCGTTTAAATCATACGACCTGCGCCTGTCGCTTGTATGTAGAATAAAATGCCGCATTACATCGCCTCCGCAAGTTTTACATTGATTTCACGCACGAGTGCGTCAACATCTACCTCGGCGGCGTAATTTTGAATTGTTACCGTTACATTTTGCGTTGTGTTGGTCGTGCTGTAATCGTTGTTTATGATGTCGCCCGAAGTGCCGCCCGTGCCGATGTCGTCGTAAACCGTGCCGCCCGTGCCGATGTCGTCGTCCGTGGCGGGTGGCGTACTGTCAATTATCGCGTTTACGTCGTCCATATCTTCGATTGCACTTGTGTCAATGCGAAGTTTTACCTCGGCTATTCTATCGATATGTACACCAAGCCAACCGAGCGCGTTATTTACGCCGTCGATTAGTCCGTTAAGTATTCCTATACAGAAATTGACCGCGTCCTCAACAAACCCAAGCACGAAATTTATTATCTCGATTACGCCGCGAAAAATCGTTGATACGATGTTGCCGAAGGTTTGAAATAGCGGCGCAAGCCACCCAAGCAACTGCCCGATGACCTGCAAAGGTACTTGCAACGCCGACAGTGCGACGCGCAAAGGGATAAGCGCAACATTTATTAGCGGCTGTAAAAGCGAAAATATTGCATTTAACATATCCAAAAACGGCGAAAGCGCGGTCGTAATCATATTTACGACAAGAGCCAACACCTCGCCGACCGTTTGAATTATCGGCGATAATAGCCCCATTATAGAGCTTAAAGCGTATGAAACGGCTTCAAGCACGGGTTGCAATGCGCCGCCCAATGTTCCAACGAGGTTGTTTATGCTTTCACGGAAAGCCTCGCATTGCGTGTATAAGGTGAGCAGAATTGCCGCCACCGCCGCAATTATCAATACAATGGGGTGCGCCGCAAGAGCGGATAAGCCCGCTTGAAGTTTGGGGATAATTTGAATTATGCTACTTACCGCCGTTACCACGCGCCCGATTGCAAGCGTGAGCGGCGCAAGCGCGGCAACAACCAATAATGCACCCGCCGCGAAACGCTGTTGGTCTAACGTTAGCGAGTTAAACCACTCCGCAAGCGATTGTAAACGCGGTATAACAGATGTGCTTATCATGTCTGCAAGCGACATTAAAAGCGGTTGTAAAGACGCTCCGATTTGTGCGCCGACAAGCGAAAACGACTGCTTGAGCATGTTGACCGTGTCGTCCAATTCTGCAAGTGCTGTCACCTGTTCGTTGGTTAGACTGCTCATGCCCGCAAATTCTTCTTTAAACTTTTCGATTTCCTCCGTACCTGCGTTTAGATACGGCAACATTTGGTTGGCGATTTTATCGCCAAAAATCTCGTTCGCGTATGCCGCTTGCAATGTCTTATCTTCCATGCTCGCGAGCGCGTTCATTACACCGTCGAACATTTCCTCGTAGGAGTCAAACTGCGACATTTCAAGTCCAAGTGCAGAAAGAGCCTCCGTTGCCGTGCTCGTTTTTCCCGACGCAAGGTCAAGCATGGCCGCGCGCGTTCGTATTAAAGCCTTATTAAACACTTCAACATCAACACCGAGTTGTGACGCTACATATTGCCATTCCTGTATAGTTTCCGCAGATACATTAAAACGGTTTGACAGGTCATCTATCTCTGCGCCCGTTGCCGCCGCGCTTATTCCAAGCGCACCAAGCCCTGTTGCCGCACCCACCGCCATTGTCGAAAGCGGTGTCAATACGCGACCGACCATCGTTATACCATTGCCGACTTTTGAAATGTTTTGCGCGAGCGCGTCAAATTTGATTTGGTTTATTTTTTCGAGTTGTTCTTGTAATTGCTCGCCTTTAAGTTCGGTTTGCGCAAGTTCAGTTTGAAGTTTACGATAAGCGGTTGTATTAACGTTTCCGTTTTCTTCCAAAAATGCCAAACGCGCCCTCAAGGTGTTTGCCGCCTGTGCGGTTTCGTCAATCGCCTGTTGTGCCACCTTTTGCGCGCGCTCGAAAGTATCGCTATCAAATTTTAATTCAAGACTTTTTTGGAGCGCGTTCAATTCGGTTTGCGACGACTTTGCCTCGGAGCGCAACTCGCGCATTTGCTTATTAAATGTGCTTGCGTCCGCCGCGATTTCGACCGTTAAACCACGGATTTTATCCGCCATAATGCCCGCCCCCCTTTAAGAATTTGACCGCGTCCGCCTGTGAAATATCCCGCACACTAACGCCGCGTTTTTTGTTGTCGTCCGCCGCTTTGCGCTTTAACGCCATTTTAATATTTGCAATGTCGAGCGAATAAAGCAAAACACAAAGGTCGGTAAAATGCGTATTGCGTATAAAGCAGTCTTGTACTTTATGCTCAATACACTTTTGCATAAGCGAAATATAACGCGGCACAATCAAGTCTTTATTGCGGTTGCGTGAAACAGAAGGCTCGATTTTCTTGAATTTTTCATACAACCGCAAAAGTTCTTGACTGTGCGCAATTAGTTTTTTGGTGTTGCCGTACTTGAATTTAAAGCGACATCGAAAACAAACTTAATCTTTTCGATAAGTTCGTTTAAATACTCACCATCGGCGATGTCAAACATTTGGCAGAAAGATTTAAAATCGGGGATAGCGTCACCTTCCATAAAGCAATACAAGGCTTTAAGGTTGGACAGTACGTTTGCCTTATCTTCAAGTTGTCCCGTTTTCTTCATGCGTTCGATATAAGCGAAAAGCGTTTCGCGCTTTGCGTTGACGGGGAAGTTTTGTTCCCAACGCTCCTCGGCAAATAACGATGTATCAATCGTTACGTTGATACTTTTCTTATTAACGACAATCTTTTTTGACTGTTCGTCAATGCTTTTCTCTACAACGGGTAAGGTGGTTTTAATCATGGTTTGCCCCCTTATGCTATTGCGGGCATTTTTGGTAATACTACCGCGTTGCCGAACGTGTCAAACTCTTCGTCGTCGGGCGTGACTGTCATTTGCCAAGCAATAACCTCTCTGCCTGTTTTGGGGTCTTTATAAACGGTTGTACCGTCCGACTCCGTGACCGCAACGCCCGCAATTTCGAGGGCGGTTTCAAAAGACGACTCGTTTATATCTTCGGTGTTTTGGTTGAACGTTTCCGAGGGGCGTGTCGACGATGTAACGCCGTATATCCACGTTTTAGCAATAGGCATTGAGCCGTCGTCGTTTACAGCACACGTTTCAAAGTAAATGGCGTGTACAGGAAGGCTCTGTTGCTTGATTTCCGCAAGCCCGTTAGCTGTTTTGATTTTACGCCCCATGGCGATTTCGTAATCGTCGCTTACGTTGTTTGTGCCAAGGGTCGCAGTCTTGCCGCGCTCATTCATAATAGAGCATATACGGCGGCCGTCGCCATATATTTTTTTGACAGCCGTATCGGGCTGTAACGCCATTGACATTGCAGTACCATACGCAACAGGCGCGTCATATTTGCCGTCAGCTTTCTGCATAGCGTAATGAACGTTTTGCACATTAAAACGCACGAGTGTTTTCATTGATTATTGCCTCCGTTTTTAAGTGTATTTTTGATTGCCGCAAAAATCTGCGGTTCGGTGCTATCAAAACACCGACGTATAAAGCCGTTATGCGGGCTTTTTTCGCCGTATTCCAAAACGTTTGAAAGGGGCACGCCTTCTCGCGCCTCGCCTTTCTGCCCGTTCCGCTTTTTGCGGCGTACTTTGCCTGTTGCAACTCGCGTATTACCAACGTAGCGGCGGTCTTTGTATTTGTCCTTAATCTGCCACGACCGCGCCATTTCGCCCGTGTCGCGCGGCGTTACGCTTTCGACGGACGATTTGAAAACCTCCGCGCCCGCTTGTACCGCCGCTTGTCGCGTTTCAAAATTTGCGCTTTGATATTCCGTTAGTATTTCGGAAAGCGCGGCGGGAAGTTCTGAAAGCGCAATACGGCTTGTTGTAATTCTATCCGCCATTGTCAACCACCCCCACAAATAAAAATTCGATATTTATGCCGCGATACGGGTTATCGATGTCCGAAATATCGCTCGTGTCGTTTGCGACAAAAAAACGGTTATCCGCCGCAAATTCGGCTTTTATTGCGGCGAGGTGTTCAACTACGCCCCCAAACGCCGCGTCCGTCTTTTCATAACTGTAATAATAATTGACATCTATGTAATAACGGACGAGCCGCGCTTTGCCGTCGCCATGCGTCCGCCCTCCGCTTGATACGAGGCGATAAACGACATACTCGTCGTTGTTGACCTTAATATCGGAGTCGGCTATTTTATCCACCTTTACGCGGCGGTTGTGGTGTGATAATATCCCGTATGGCAACAATACTTTATCTAACTTTGACTGCACCGTCGCCCAAACGTTCATTATTTCACCCCGTACAACTCCACTTGAAATTCAAGCATTTTGTTTTCATTCTTGTAGTTATCCGCCGCTGACGCAAGTTTAAAGGTGTGCGCCGCGTCCATTTTGCCATGCAGGTAAACACGAACATCAACAGATATAAGCGCGTCATATACGCTTTGCACAAATGGCATACGCACCCGCGCGGGGCGTATAATGCCGTCCGCCTGTTGCTGTATTGCTGTTGACCCGTAAGAGCCGAGCCATTCGCAATAAAAGCAATCTGTGGTTATCGGCGAGCCGTCGTCGTCCGTGCCGATTTGCGCCGTTATAGGTTGCCATGATGTTGACGAGCCGCGTCCTTCGACATATGTTGTTTGCTGTGTGGCAAACTTTATTAAAGTGCGCTTTTCGCGTACCCTTTGACCCGCCATACACTACCTCCGCAACTGCGATATAAGCGCGACGAGCATGCCGTCCTTTTTGATAAGTTTTTCGTCGTCGCCCTTGTCGCGGTAGTCCGCCCATATACACTTAACGGCATAGGCGCGTTGAGTCGTCAGCTTTTCGGGCGGTACGCCGCTTTCGGTCATAAATTCCGTTGCCTCGTCGATGTAGCCTTGTATCTCTGTTTTTTTGTGCGGGTCACCGTCATAATAGCCAAGTTTATAAAGTATCTTATCAACCTCTTGCATTGATAACCTCCTATCGTTTACCGATTATGTATCGCCACATCGGGCGACCCGCACAATTAAAAACCCATTAAGCCTTTACCGCTTTCTGCACGGACATAAAGCCGTTGAACATTGCGGGCGAGCCGCCGACAATGCCCGTTACCTTGAAGGCGATTACGCCTTCCTTAAACTTATAATCGGTAGACTTCTTGACCTCAAGGTCAGAGAAGTACGCCAATTCATACCCCGAAAGTTTGCCGTAAAGCAAATAGGGGTTGCCCGCGGTAACTGCACCGAAGGCGGCGAGTTTACTTGTGCATACGAAAGGTACGCCGTTGATTGTACCCGAATTGCCGCGAATTACGATGTCGTAAGCCCTGCGCTTATCCGTACCCTTAACCTTCGCAAACTCCTTGAGCGTAAGTTTGTTTAAGATAAGGTAGGCGTCGCCCTCGACATCTTCGTCGCCGCCGTAATCGAAAATGATGTTGTCGAGCGTGTTTTCGTCGATTGTTGCAATCGTTGTACGCTGTGTTGCCTCGATTATGGTTGCAGGGGCGTTCACAATGCCGACAAGTTCGTCCGAGCCGTCGCCGTTTATGATTTGTGAAATGAGTTTCTTCTTCCACGCGCCAACAACCGCCGTTGTAACCTCCGCGTCATAGTTCGCGTCGGGCAGTTTTTCAACTTCTTCGGTGACCTCGGCATAGGTCACAATCTTTACTTTGTTAATCGTTGCATAGCCAAAAGTAGGCTCGTGTGTACCCGTGGGCGAAGAGCCTTCGGCTACGATTTCGCCCTCGCTGTATTTCTTGACAAAGGGCTTTTTGTACGCCTCTGCGCCCGTGCCTTCGAGGTGAGTGGTGTTGACAAGCGTGTCAAGCGTACCGACCTGCTCAAACGCGGGGTTGATAGTACCGCTTGCAACGGTCGAAAGCGCGGTGCTTGAAGTTGTGACCGCCGCGCGGGTTTCGATAGATACAGCCTTGCCCGCCTTGAGGTCTTTGCCGCGCTGTTCGCACTTTTCGTTAGCCGCCTTGCGCTGTTCCGCGTCCTGTTCCTTGCTTTGGTCGAATACAACGCCCTTGCCGTTAGGCAATCTTGCGGCGCGACACTCCGCCTCGGTGGGGTCGGTTTCGCCGCCTTCGGGCGAACCCTTGCCGCGCTGTTCGTCGGGGGTCTGCTCGTCCTTGCGCAGTTCCGTAATCGTAAAGTTGATTTTTTCGATTTCGGCGCGAATTTCTGCAAACCTTTCCGCGGTCGTTTCGGGCTTGTTCAACTCCGCCAAAAGAGCGGCGCGTTTTTCCAAAAGTTCCTTAATGTTCATAGTTGCTTTTGCTCCTCCAAGAAAATAAATTTTTCGATTTCAAGCCTTAAAGCCGCTTGCGCTTTGCGCCGCTCCTCTTTTTCGTTATCCAACGCGGCGGCACGGGCGTTATCCAACGCCTTCTTTTCGTTATCCAACGTTGCCGCCGAGCGGGCGTTTATCGATGTTTGCGGGTATGCGCCGTCATTGACGGCAGATACCTCAAATACCCTTGATATTTTTGTTATGCGACGGGTCGGCATTTCGCTTTCGAGGTCGCTCCATTCTGCGCCCGACACGACAATACCGAACGCAAACGACATGTCCTCGATGTCACCGCGCGTGACCGCCGAGCATAGTTCGCGGGCGGTCGCATTGTTTTCGATGTCAAGCGTGGTTGTGATGTGCATGCCGACATTATCGACCGATATGTCCATTGTGGAGCGTTTGCCGCGGCGATGTCGTGCAAGCGGTATCATGCCGTCGTTGTGGTTCACCATAAACTTGATGTCGGACAAGTCCGCCTCGTCAAGTGCATGGGGGTCTATAATCTCGTAAAAGTAGTTGCCGATTTCCGTGCGTTGGTTGAACACAATGGGGCAACCCTCGATTATGCCTTTGAGCGGGTCGATTTTTGCCACTTGACCGTCGCCCGCCGAGCGTCTAAAAATGGGTGTCGGAGTCGTGATGTTTTCTAACTGCGGTTTTAACACTACTTGTCCTCCTTCTTTGCTGTGGGCGTTTTGCCCTGCGATAATGATGTCATTTGATATTGATTTGCAATCGATACATCAATGTAGTTGAGTGAAACGCGGGTCGGTTGCCCGTCGGGTTCGTAGCCGAGTAGCTCGCGCCGTTCGTCGCGCGACAGGAGCGCGTCGTCCTTTGTCATTTCGGCTATTTCCTGCCGACGGCTAAAAGATAATGACTGCACCAATCTATCGTAATATTTAATCGTGTTGCCGTATGCGATTTCCCTGCTTGTAAAAAGCACAACCTTCATTGCTTCGGAGATTTCAAGTAGCAAGCCCTCGACGGCTGTTTGGTAAAATGCCGTGTACTCGTCGTCCGTGTATTTACCGAGGTAAATCGGCAACGATACGCCGAAAAGCGATAAAATTTCTTCGCGGATAAAGGTTAAAGTGTTTTGTGGTATGTCTGCCGCGTTAATGCTTATGGGCGTAAAGTCGCTTTCGTAGTCGGTTGCAACAATGCCGCTTTCGGACGAAAAAAGGTGTTGTTCAAACTCCTCGCGTGTTACATTCCTTTTGTCCGCGTCCGCCACCGTTTTCATTGTAAGCAAGCCTGTAAGCGATAAGGACGCTTTTAGCTTTTTAGGTATTGCCTCTTTAATAACGTGTATTGTTTGAAGGTTCTGCAATAATTCCTTGTACTCGCCACGCCCCGACGCCCCGCCTCCAAGGTAGGCGTTTTGACCGTAGCCAAGGCGAATATGTATCACATCGCCATACGGCATATCAAACGTTGTGCCGTTCCCCGAAAGTTCTATGCGCATTTCGTTCGCGTCGGTGTAGTATAACTTTACGTTTGCGTTTTCGATAGGATAAAACCCGCGCGTAACGCGCCGCACATACGGCGTACCCTTAATGGGTACTTCGTCGTAAGCCCAATACATGAAACAATTACGGTTTACGAGCGTGAGCCACGCCACTTTATACAAAAAATCTTTCATGCCGCACAAATCGTTTATGCGGGCAGAAAAAACCCGATTTATGCTGTCGTCTTGTACGAAAATGCGGTGCGGGTTTTTTAGTTCGACAACCGATTTGAGGTTACATTTTGACACTTCCTCCGCCACGCGATGTATTGCGGTTTTTACAATATCGCTTGCGTGTATGTCTTTGCCAAAAGATGTAAAAAGGATGGTGTTTGCATTGAAAAGCCTTTGACCGTATGACCCTGCTTTATTCCAACCAAGCAAGCCATAAATGGCATTTTTTAGCGTTGACAAGCCTTTTAACCTCCTTCGGTAAATAAAAAGTGGGTCGATATTAAACCAATAGACAATATGCCTTTTGGTAAAATATCGACCCACTTGTTTTTGATGTATTCAAAAATGGGGTACACACCGCAGTTGCGGCGGATAAATGTTAAAAAATATTAAATTCGCTCTTTATTATATACGCCGCATATAATACTTGTCAACACCTTGCCGCAAAAAACTTCAAAAGTTTTTTTACCGCTTTTCGCTTTTCTGTTCGCGCTCAATGGTGAAAGTGTACTCGCGGCGGCATAGCGGGCAAAAATATGTAACGTTGATAAGCCCGACGCGTCCGTCGTATCTGCCAAGCAATTTTTTATGGATAGGACAGCGCACCTCGCGTTGGTATAAGCTGTTGTTTTTCTTTTCTTCCATATTTACGCTCCGATTTTTGACAGAAATGCGCTTTTACATTCGCGCAGGGTCGCATAGGCAATAACCTTTGACATCGTGCCGTCAATTTTATTTCCGATGTAGCCGTTGATTTTTTCGGGCATTACAAACCCCCTTGTATCGTGTTTAACTGCCGTGTTGCGGAAGTTCCACGCACACATCGCGTTGCGGTTGTAATTGATGTGGCGGGCGCGTAAATCTTCCTCGACGGTGCGTGTCGGCGTGTTTAGGCACTCGTATGTCATTTTGATTTTAATTAAAACCTCGTCGCCGAAATGTTGCTTTGTAATCTTCGCAAACTCTTTTGCATGCCACTCGTCATACCCAACGCGGTAAGGGCGTATGCCGTATGTTTTGAATATTTCCCATAAATACTCTGCGACGACATCGTCGTCAATAACATTGCCTTTTACAATGCGGCATAACCCCTCCGCCTCCCATTGCTTGTAGTCTTTCTTTTCGGGGTTTGTAGGGCTTTCCGTTGCTTGAATATCGTTTGCCTTCGCCTCGGTAACAAAGTACATCGTGTATAGATATTTCACGGGGTCGTTGGGGCGCATAAACAAAAACGTGCATGCGCAAAGGTCGTTTGTTTCCGCAAGGTCAACACCGACAATGCACCGCTTCCCCGCAAAATCGGAAATATCAAACGTGCCGTTGCACCCGATAATATCCGCCTCCCGCAACCACGCTTTGGACGATAATTGCCGTATGTTAAATTCTTTTGCGAGAGTAAAGGCGCGTTGCGCCCCGTTATTTCGCGCCTCGTCTACGAGGTCGCGCAAGTCGGATATTTTTTTTACAACGCCCAACATCGGGTTTGATTTCGCCCAACTGCTCTCGTCGCTCCAAACCTCCTCCTCGCTGTCTTGCGTATAAAGCCATATAAGCCAACGGGGGCGGTCGAGTTCGCCTTTTAATACGCGGCGGGCGTCATGCAAACGCTCGTCGAGGTAGCCGTCGCGCACAACGCCTTCGGTTGTGATTTCAAAATACAACGGCTCGTCTTGCGTGGTAAGCGATGAGCGCAGGGGCATTACCGTTGAACGGTCTTTCATTTCGTGTACTTCGTCAACAATAACCGTTTTGAGGTTGCGCCCTTCCTTTGCTCCCGAACGGGCGGACATCTTTTTAATTGTGCCTTTATTCTGCGACGAAAATTTACCCGTGGCGTTGCGCTGTTTGCGGTTTCCGAAAAATATGCCGATATTGTTTTTGTGAGTCACACGGCGCATTGAACGCGACTCCTCGCGGAAGTTGTTTATACAATCAAAAATAAGCCCCGCCTGTTCGTAATCGTTGGACGCGCACATGACTTTTTGCCCCATTTCGCCACAAAACCACTCGGCAAGGGCTAACGCCGCAACAAACGGTGTTTTGCCGTTCTTTCGGGCGATAAGCAATAATACCTCTTTAAAGCGACGCACCCACCGACCGCCGCCGAGGAGTTCACTATCGTAGACATAAAATGCAAAAACCGCCTCGGCAATCGCCTTTTGGTTGAGCGTTAAAATGAAAGGCTTGCCCGCGAACGGGCTTTCAAAATGCTTGACTTCGCGCTCAATGAAATTTATGCGCTTATGCGCCCCTTCAAGTTCAAAGTGGTAAATGTCGGGGTGGTAAACAATGTCTTGTATAAGCGTTTCGAGTGTCGTTTTAAGTTCGCGCCCGATAATAATTTTGCCGTCACGGCATGCCTTGTAATACTCGATTAAAAAACTATGCCGACCGCCGACCTCGTCGTTAATTGTATGCCACGCCGAAATGGGCGTAATATCGGGGTTTACCAAAACCCACTCGGCGGGGCGATTATTCGTAGTCGTCAAGGTCGCCGCCTCCGTCGGAGTTTAGCGTTCCCAACATATCTTTATTTAGCTTTTGCATTGCCGAGGTGTACTGCGCCATGTACTTAATACGCGCTTTTCCCGCCGCCGTTTCCCTCTGCGCAAGCGGGTTTTTGGCGTCGTAAACGATTGTCGGCAAGTCCTTTATAACTTCAAGCACGGCAAAGGTTTCGGCGACCTTGCGTATCAACTCGTCGTTGATTTTTAGCTTTATATCGTCAACGCCCGCGTCCTTATAAAGCGATATAAGGCGCATATATTCCGCCCCCGCAATTTTTTTACGGTCTTTTATATCTTCTTTCGGCATTTTGCACCTCTAAAAAATGATTTTGCAAACTTTTTGACAAAAAAGTCAAAATTTCGGTACGAATAAAATTTACTTGCGGCGGGGAGTCTTTTCGGGCTTTAAAAATTTTTGAAAGCATGGGGGGAGTATTTTACTCCGAGTATCTTTCCCAATATGAATTTATCCACCCGACAACCGCGTCGCGCACACTTAAATTTTTTATATCTTGATACGCACGACGGACGCACTCGTCCTTCGGCGTGTCGATATGTACAAGCTGTGCGCCGTACTCCCGCACAAAGTTTTCGCGGTCTATCCTGTCGGGATAACCACCGATAATGTACGCGTCTTGCCACTTGCGGCGCGGCGTTGCCGTCCGTGCCTCGTTAAGTAGATAGTCGCGCACATCGAAGGCAACGCGCTTTGTTGCGTCGGGCTTATCGTACTGCCCGCAAACGCATATCGCCCGATGTATTCTGTCAAGGTCGATTATTAAATCGTTGCGAGTTGCAACCGCGTTTACATAGGTAGATTTGCCCGCACATGGCGAGCCGTACACGAGGTAGATATTCTTTGCCCCGACCGCATAACCAAAACGTTTGTGTGTGGCGTTGTGGCAATCATGGCACAACACCTCGATGTTGTCGGGGTTTAACGCGATGTTTACATCGTCGATGTTATCGAGCGTCAATTCAATCTTATGGTGCGGGCGCAACTCCGACATATCAAATACGCCGCCGCATTTAGCACATACGCCACCACTCTTTACCTTGCACATCTGCGCCAAGTCCAAATAAGCCTTGCGGCAATAAAATGCGTGTATGGGGTCAAGTGCCATTATACGCCCTCCGTGGTGTCGGGCGGCAACTTGCCCTGTTCGGCAAGTTCCAAATTCTTTTTGCGCAATTCCACAATTTGCGGGTCACGCGCAAACTCGTCTTTAAAACGATTAAGCAAAAGAAATTCAATCATGCCGCCGTCGGGTCTTGCGTAACGTGTATATGTTTTTGTTTTTACGCTTATAAGTTTACCGTCGGTGTCTTTGATTTCTTCCACAACGGTTTCGGTGTACTCATACCCATGCGAAACTTTGTATGCGTCGCAAACCAATTCCGTTTTAAATTCCTGTTTTGCTTTATAAAGTGTTTCGGCAAGTTCGGGGTTGTCCTTTTTGTATTTCGCCCACGAGGTTTTGCCGACATCGTAATAAGCGCACAACTGACCCTCCGTCACACCGCAACGCACATAGCGAGCAATATCGTCCAAATAAGGTTTTACCTTATTTGCGTATTCAGACGGGCAACCGCGCCTGCCGCGGACAGCCTCGGAAGTGGTATCGCCCGCGCCGTTTTCGCGCGGGGTTACTGTTACTTTTACGCCCGCATTTTGTGTTGCGGGGTTTTTAGATTGTTTCGGCATTACTTGTCCTCCCTTAAATCAAGCAATAGTTTTGTGATTATCAACAAAGGCGTTGCGGCGATTGCAACCATAAGCGGCACACAACAACCAAGCCACGAAAGCGTGGTCGTAACACAAAGTTTGTAGATTATCATTATTGCCGACATCGGCACACACACCACGAATATAAGGAGCGAGGCGATATACAAAATGCTTATCACTTTTTGCATGATATTTTAACCCCTCCGCCTGTTAAATGCCACCACTTAACCGTTAAACATACCCACCCGTCGGCAAGCCCTTCAAAGTCGCGCAAGATATAAGAAATAATGCCCACCAGCTTTCGCCCTGTGTATCTGCCGTTTTTCCATTCCCGCATTATGAGCATATCGCCGACGGCGTAATCTCTATCGTTGCGGCGCAATTCCCACGGTTTTAAGCCGACATCTGCCGCCGCGAAATATTCGGGCAAGCATTTTATTTCAATGATTTTTGCCATTATGTACCTCCGTAAATAAATAGCTTTTCAATGCGCCCATGTTTGGCGCGGTTATCAAGATGTGTTTTAACGGCTTTTTGCCATATACAAACAAAATCGGGTGGCGCGATGTATTCGCTTACAATAACGATGTGGCCTTCGGCGGCGCGACATCTGCACCACTCCCAAAACACGCAAGTGTCAAAATCTTTCGCGTAGCCAATGCCCGACGCATACGGCGGGTCACAATAAATTAGCACCTTTCGGGTCATCGGAAAACGCATATTTCGATAATCGCAACACCCGATTAAAATGTCGCGCAAGTTCGGGAGTTGCCGTTGAAAGTTCGCCTTGCTTTCCTCGAAATAGTTGCGCGTCTTGCCGTCTTTTGTTTTTGCTGTTGCACCATAACACCCACCATACACGCGGGCATTATAGGACGCAAACAAAAGCACCGCCGCCCGATACCACATCGCATATTTTTCGGGGTTGTCGCGTATAAAATAGTACTCTGCGCGGGTCGGGGTTTTTAAGTCGTTTAGCAATTCGGGGTTATCGCGGCACACTTCCACAAGTTCACACACGAGCGGGTCGATGTCGTTGCCGAGGCGGTTTTCGCACTTGATTTTATCTATCACGTTAAACCCGCCAACAAACGGCTCAACATACTCGATTATGCCGTTATCGTCTATGTACTTTTGCAATATCGGCACAATGTCCGCCGCAATCTTCGATTTACTCCCGATGTATTTCACGCCTTACTTTCCCTCCCGCGCTTTTCAATTTTGCCATTTTGATATACAAAAACGCGCCCGATACATAGTCGCTCGTCTTATGTGTAAAGGTCGTCATTTGATAACCTTTGTACATCTGCTCGAATACGCCGCGCGGGTCACTATCACCACGCACGAGGCGATTGACGCGGCGGCGGGTAAACTTGAAGTCGGCGACGGTGATTTGCGGTTTTTTCAAGTTCTTTGATGTCTTAAACCGCTTTGTGCCGCGTGGGTCTTTCATGCAGTATCGCACCATACCTTCGTAGCCGTTTTCGTCCGCTTGAAGGCGGCGCGTTTGCTTTCGCGCACCGCCGCGCCATAACTTCTCGGCGAGGTCACGGTCGGGGAAGTTGGTTACGATGTGGTGATGTACGCGCTTTTTGCCTTTCTTCTCGTCGTCCTCAAATTCCGTCCAATAAACATATTTAAGCGGCGGAAAGCCCTTGCGTTTAGCGTGGTATTTTAGGCGGCGCAAAAAATTAGCAAAGGTCTTTTCGGCACTTTCAACCGTTTTGGGGAGTCTTGCCGTTTCGTATGTAAAAGTACCCCAAATATCCTCGTCGGTGAAGTTTGTGTTGACAAGTCGAATAACGTTTTTTAATGCGTTTTTGTAATTGAGCCGCTTTTGCGCCGCCCTGCTTGTACTGCGTTTACGCGCCCGCTCGGTGGAACGTGGCGAGTTATAAACGGGGTAAATTTCACATTCAAGCACGTTGCCGCTTTTTATGGTCTTTGTGCGATAGTGTATGATGTGTTTATCTTCAAGCAGTTGAAGGCGAGCCTCGCGTTCTTCTTCCGTGAAAATATCGTCATAATCATACTTTGCGGGGTCGATTATGTATTTTGCCATTTGTGCCTCCGATTTTTGGCGCAAAATAAAAGGCAAAGTAACGCAAGGGGTCTTGCCCCTTGCAACCCCGCAAGGCTCAAGAATATAAGCACCTTTAAGCCGCCGTCCGATGTACGTTTACTGTCGCCCGAACGGTGGGCGGGCGCGTCCGTGGGGAGCGCGGGCGTTTTGTGTTTTATCCGCCGCATTGCCTTTGACCGTAGCACTTACGGCATGCCGCCTGTAAACACCTTGCTTGCGCAAAATTTTCTTGCGAAAATTCAAGGGTGTTGACAGCCGTTTGCCGACGCGCTTTTATACGGTCAAGGCGACGGAATATAACACAAAACTAAAAGCCACGCGCACGTTTTAGTCGTTAAGATAATACTTCATTACGAGGACGCAAAAGGCACGTTTGAGCCTTGCAAAATGTTGACAATCTACCGCCGATGTATTATAATATACATAGGTTTGGTTGATGTTCGCGTCAACTTCGGGCTATCGTCAAGTGCCAATTTCACGATAGCCCATTACTTTGCCTTTTATATGTAGTTTTTTACTCGTTACCGTCCGACAACGCATGTGCGCCGTCGGCGGTTTTTTCTTTATCTGCAAGGACGGACAATTTCGCGTCGAGTTCTTCGACAAGGTGGCGGACGCAATCGGTTTTACTCAAATATCCAAGTTTGCGCAATGCGTCTTTACAGAAAACACGCTCCGCGAGGGCGCGCTGTATTTCAACGGTAAGGTTATAAAAATCGTTGCTTGCCCTGCGTTGCCGCGTCCTTGCCGTTTGCTTTTCAACCGCCTTTTTGTCGGTGACATCGGACGGCACAAGCCGCACCTCGCGCGGGTCGTAGATGTCGAGCGGGGCGCAACCGAGCGTATCGCAAATGCTTTTAAATACGGCGGGCGTAGGTAAACAAATGTCGTTTACAATCTTGCTTAAAAGCGGCTTATCGACGCGGCGGTCAACGAGGCTCGCCGCGTCCAATACCTCTTTTTGCATAATGCCCTTATTAAACATAATCTGTTTATATTTAGACATCACCCGCCCCCTCCTTTCTTTCGTCCGCCATGCGGGCTTTTTCTTTTAAAACGGCGGTCGCTGGGTAAGGGTCAAGCAGGGCAAGCTGTTCGAGCAACTCGGCAACAATTCGCCAAATGCCTTTGACAATACCCGCGTTATACCCAAGGAGTACAGGCGTTGCGGCTTTATCGTCGATGTACACATCTGCCGATATTTTGCGACTGTCGCCGCCGTATGTGCCGACGCGTTCGGGCGCATTCTCGTTGATGTAGTCAAACGTAATGCCCTGCTCCTTGCACCACGCAATAGCCGCGTCAAGCCGTGCGCCCTTGCGGCAAGTCCACAAAATGATTGTATCGCCCGCGTCCTTAAACGCCTTTACGAGGGCGATTATAGGGGTATTCGGTGCGCCGATGTCGGGGTAGTCGTCTTTACACAATGTGCCGTCAAAATCAACGGCAATTATTCGCTTTTCCATACGCCACACCTCACACCTCGATTTTGCCGCCGTCGGTGTACGCGTAACTGATTACGATTATGTCTTTATTGTTGAGTGCAAAGGATATTTTGAAACGCGCCCAATTTACGGTTGCCTTGCTTATCTTTTTATCGAGTACGAACGTGCCGCACTCAATTAAAAAATCGCGGGTCACATCGTCAAGTTTGATATTGTGTACATCGCAATACCCGATAAGCGCATTGACGTTTTGGCGCAACGCCGCGATGTTCTCTTTGCGGCGTTCCTCCCTTTCCTTTTCGGCTTGATAAAACCGTGCGTCCACGCAATCGCAACGCATTGTCGCCGCCTCGTCCGCGTCCTCCTGCGAGTCATAGGGCGCGGCGGGAAGTGTGCGCGTACCGCAAAATCGGCATGTTGGGTAAAAGACTTGACGGGTTGACTTTGCCGCGCCGATTGCCGCCCTGTTGGCAGTTTCTTTAATGGTGTCAACGAGTCGTGCTTTTTCGTCCTCAACAAAGGCGTTGACCGCGTCCTCGGCTGTGGGCGGTGTAGGCGATGTGTTAATGTGGTCGTAATCGTCGTCCACATATCCGTTGTACATCTTCAATTTGTCTGTCATAGTTCGAGCCTCCTTAAAAAATTTTAATCTTCGTCGTTTGGTGAAAACCTGCTTAAAAAGCGGCACACAAATACAAGGCTAACAACCGTAAACCATAACCACGCGGCGACGGTAAGCACGATTGACCCCCACAAAGGAAGGTGTGCCGCCCATGCAATGATAAGCAAACAAGCCGTCAACATGGTTTCACCTCGTCCGCATTGCGCTTTGCGTATTCGTTGGCGGCGGAAATACTTTCTATTTCCATGACCGTCATAATGCAGTAGTTCGCCATGTCGAGGAGCGTGTCGGTTATGCTTTCCGATTTAACCTGCTGTTGGTCGGACGGAAGTTTTGCAAGATTTTTGATACGATTGTACTTGTCCGATATGCGGGTGATTGCCGAAATAATGCCAAGGTCGGCGAAGGTTTCACCGAAAGAGTCGCCGTAATCGGCGTTTTTCTTTCTGTATGTGCTGTTTAGGCTTTCGCACAACATTTGATGTCTGTCGGCTTTGCTTGCGGCGACATGCCTGTTGCCGTTTGCAAAATAGAAAAATTTATTTGCCATTGCTTAACTCCTTTAATTCTTTTTGCCATGCCTCAAGCATGCAACCACCGCGGACAACGTTGCCGCTTTCATTGTGCGCCGTCGTCCTTCTTGAAAAGCCCCGCGTCCTCTGCCATGTGGCAAATATCCGTCCACGTTAAGATAAAAACGCGGTTGCCGTAGCATACAAGGGGCGCACCGTTCATTGATTGCGCAACTTCAAATTTTGTCCCGTCGTCCGCCGTTACATCACCGACATGAACGCGAAGGGAAAAGCCGCCTTCTTCGATTTTGCCATACTGCTGTTTGGTTTGGTTGTTGTCTGCCATTTTTAATTTATCCTCCAAAATATAATTGTTTTATTGTTTTACCGTCTTTGCGTGGCACATAGTCCATAAAATCGCACGAGCGGTATATTTTTCGATTGTTGCACCAACGTTGCAGGTCGCGTAAAACTTGCGGGGCGGTGGGCTTTCGATAAATGCGTACATCGGGTAAAAACCCGCAACTTTCAATCTTTTTGAGGCGGTACAAGTCCTCCTCTATTGTCGTATCATAATTTGTAAGCATATATACAATCGCGTCGTTTTGCCTTATACTGCAAACACTTTTAAAAGTTTTTAGACCCTTAACAATCGCAATTTCATTTTTCATAAAATCAAAAGCAAAATGAATTTTTTCAATTCGACATTGCTTTAATAGTTGCGCCACCTCTTCGTTTACAAACCTTGCGTCAAGCCCTTGCGTAAAATCTACTTTGGCACGACTGTCGATTAGTTGTTGCAATAGAGCCTTTCTATCCTTGCATGCAAGTAGGTTTGCGTCCAATAATTTTATAAGTTTTTGCCCGTTCCAAAACTCCGATAGGTCTGCCACCTTAACAGATTGCAACCCCTCTTTTTTGCTTACAATGCAAAAGCCGCAATTATTAGGACAACCGCGAGTTAAAAAGCCGTATGCGGTGTTTTCGGTCAAAGTCGGGTATAATGAATAATCGGGGTAAACGTGTTCGATTTCGGGCGGCAAGGAGTTATCGTTACATTTGTGATATACTTCTTTGCCGTTTTCAACCGTGATTGCAAAACCTGTGCCACCATACACTACCTCATCGGCTTGTATGTATAACGGTTTCTTTTTTGAGTATTCGTCGCCGAAAATCTTACTTACATATATTTTGTCGTAGTGATACATCGGGAACGCAAACTCGACCGTGTCACCACGGCTTTTGTGCCATGACGAAATTTTCATTAAGGCGAGGTTTGGAAAGTTATGCCCGTCAACATCAATTAAACCGATTTTCATTTTAATTTCTTCTGTGTTTTGCGGCGTTCGGACACGTTGCAAAATGCGACACATACCCCACGCCGTCAACGACAGGCACGAGCGAGGTTTGGTTGTCGTCTATGATATTGCCACGGACGACATCGCCGTCCTTCGTCACAATTAAAGCCGAGCCGCGCTTATTTTCTTGATACTGCACCTGTTCGGCATTGCATGGCATTGACTTCCCGCGCGTGGTTTTTATCCACACTATTTTTGCGCCGCAACTTTTACAGGTTGATGTCTTTTGCATGTTATAGCCTCCTATAATAAATCAAATAGTGACCCTTGCGCCATTACGGCGTTAAGCCACGCCGCCGACGCGGCGTAATATTCCGCGTCCGCCTCAAACCCGATAAACGCGCGTTGCAACCGATAAGCCGCAACCGCCGTTGCGCCGCTCCCCGCAAACGCGTCGAGTACTACATCTCCGCGGCGGGTGTGTTGCGTAATTATGCGCGATAATAAATCGGTTGGTTTTTGGTTTTGGTGTATCTGCTCTTTGCCCGTTATTCGGGCAAATTTCCATATATCCTCATAGCGCGGCACATCGGGGTTAAACTTTGCGCGTCCTTTGTTGGCGTAAATAATAAACTCATATCGTTTACCATACTGCGCCTCAAGGTCGCCCGCTGTGTGATTGCCTTTATCCCACACAATAAGGTTTTTAAGGGTAAACCGCTTTTTGACCTCATGCAAGAAAAATTCGACCGTATCACTCCCGCAAAACATATAAAGCGGGGTGTTATCCTTCATTACATCGTATAAAAGCGGTATCACATCAATAATTAACTGCGGGTCATTGTCGCCCTTTATGGGCTTACAAAATTTGTGGTCTTTGTCCTGTCTGTGGTGGGTTGCGTATTCCGTAAGATACGGCGGGTCGGTGATAACACAATCAACTCGTACCCCCCCCCGTGCCATTTCCCGCAACCCGTCGCGGCAGTCCATATTGTATATACGGTTACGCTCAATCATTGCCACCGCTCTCCAAGAAATCAAATATTGATGTTTGTTTACTTTCCGCAATAAATTTGTTTTCCCGTTCGGCGAGCGTCATTCCTTTTCCGATAGTGCAACGCGATACTTTTTCCAATTCGCGCAACTCGCTCCACAGTTCGGGGTGATATTTCCATAAATGCCGCAAACTTTCAATGTTCTGTTTTACGCAAAACCAACAACCACCGCGTTTCAACCCTGTTTTATATAATGGACTAACAAGCCCGTACTTCTCACAAATTGCAAACGCTTTATCTTCCGTTGTCTTTGTTTCGTATAAAATCGAACGCTTAATGTGTCCCTGTACAGATTTTTTCAGCAATCGTTCATATCGGCGCGGCTCGTCGTATGCTATGCCGATGTACTCGGTGATGTCGTCGTTTACTCTGTTGAGATACTTATTGATTACTTCGACTTTAAGACGACTATTGCACCACGCGCCGCCAACAAACGGAAAACCGTAAATTTCGCCCTTATGCTTTCCGTCGCCCTTAACTCGAAAAAAGTAATCTTTGAAAGTATGTTGCGCCGTCAAATGCCGCACTTGTACACCAAACTCGCGCCGCAAAATTTCCTCCGCCGTCGGTATCCACTGCGCCATTTCGGGCATTTCCCCCGAAAGTTCTCGCGTGTAACGTATATCGCAATAAATCACATCGTCAAGGGGCAATCCGAGGAGTTTTATCAAAATTATTTGCGCGAGGCTGTCTTTCCCGAACGATAACGATGCAATGTATTTCATAGTCCTTTTATCGTGTCACGCACCAACGCAATCAACGAGTCCGCTGTTACACACCGCTCGCGCGTGTACCCGCTGTTGTGGGTAATGGTTACAATCTCCTCGCCTGTTTCGGGGTCGCGCCAATATTTTGCGTTTGCGACTCTAATATCCGCCGCCCGCAAAAGCGGGGAAAGATATTCGGCAACAAATTTTGCCTTGAGGTCGCTTTCCTTAATTATTAAATTTGCCTTATCTTTTTCGTATTCTGTCATACATCTAACCCCAACTGCTCGCCGATTTTCCATTGATTGTTGCCGAGGTAGCCAATTATAAAGCCGCGGGTAAACACTTGCCCCGTGCAATCATAGTCCGAGCATATACACCGCCCGTAATTTTCCTCCAAGTATTCCCGCAACTCGTCCTTTGTTCCCGAAAATGCAAACGGCCGTTTCCATATTCGAGTTGTATATTCGGGCGCAACGGGGTCAATTATTGTTAGATAATCAATTTTCGGATATGCTATCCGCTGTAATTCTTTACGGTCTTGCCTTTTGAAATAGCCCCAAAAATCAAGCGCGATTGCGGCAGATATGTCATGCGTTTTGCTTTTGCCGCGTCCTTGCTTTATTTTGTCTTTTAACTGCCGATAAGTGAGAAGGTTATCGCGTAAGCGGCGCGAATATTCAAGGTTCGGTTTATGCTTTTTTACTTGTATTAACATTACCCGCGTCCTCCCGCCTTTCGGCATATAAGGTTAAAAGCGCACTTTCGCGGTCGGTTAAGGATAAACCGAGGGTCGCTTTTGCTTGTATGCGTTTTAAATTATCGTTGGTTTGGTTGATTGTGTTCATGGTTTACTCCTTGCGCCCTTTTTCTTTGTTGATGTATTCGCGTATCGCGGCGCGGATAATATCGCTCAAAGTTAATTCTTTTTCTTTGGCGATAGCTACAAGTTGCGCATGCGTAATCTTCGGCACATACACACCGACACAGATTGTGTTGTCGCCGATTTTGTTGCGCGTATCAGTCTTTGGCATTTCAACACCTCCTTTAAAGTAAAAAAAATGCTTGTCCGACAAAGACAAGCAAATAAAAAATAGGTTTGCCTTTATCTGACAAACCTATTGTAAAATAACAGGCAAAAACTCCGCGGGGCGC